>Ga0041059_1002036_pt1 | contig 15502 bp, 10 predicted proteins | sample AraColnosormetaG_FD_56232 | JGI IMG/M metagenome (GOLD analysis project Ga0041059, IMG submission 56232) | Arabidopsis roots microbial communities from North Carolina, USA - Col MF nosort | ecosystem: Host-associated > Plants > Roots > Unclassified | place: USA: North Carolina | collected...
CGGGATGAGACTAAATAAGATGTATGAACTTTTTTTTTTTTTCACTAAGTGTTGTCTTCTTTTAGATCATAATTGTACAATAGTAGATCTACCACTTACAGCTTGAAGACATACACATAAAACAAGTAAACTAACAACCATGGCATCAGAAACCAACAAGGTTAACCATGTTGTATACTCAAAAAGTTACAGAGCGAACGTAAAAACACTAACTGCAGCCATATAGTACTCTTTAACCCAAAAAGTGTTATGAAGGCCATACCCCTTCGACGCATTATTTCAGAGCTTGGATATGCACTTGTTGAAACCAATGCTGTCCTAAACCAAAAAGAGTTGACAGAATTAGTAGAGTGCTTATCTTTTCTTTGGAGGTTTCAGAATCCCTCTCTTCATGTGCGCTTGATCTTGGTCATTGTAAGGTCCTTTCTCCTCTTGACGTTTCCTTGATTCCCTTGTTTCAAACCTTCTTGAAGATTGGCCAATTTCATAAACACGTTGAGTTCCAGCTGTGATTGTTGTTCCCACTGATGGAGTGATATTAGAATCTATTGAGACTTGTTGTCCTTGACAGAGACCATGTTGACTAGTGCCTCTACCATGGTGGTTAAGTCCTTCTCTTGTAGTAGGAAAATACGGATGCGCTGCAACAAACTTTCCATGATTCAACTGTGGTGTAGCAATCCTTGGAGGTGGGGTCATAGGAACTGGAAAGGAATTATCATTCATTTGAGACTGAGAATTCATACTCGATCTGAACCTTTCATCATGGAAGACAGGTCTTTCCCTTCCATAGTTAGGTAAGCGTTGTCGATATGGACAATAGTTCATGTGATGTGTAACTCTAAAACAACTACTGCATATCCTCCTTAGCCGCTCATATTGAAACCTGATGAGAGCAGTTTCCCCAGAATCAAAAATGATGCGTTGGAAAAACCTAAGTCTGTCAGTGATTCCAAACCTCACTCGGACTCGAATATAAGCAATTTGAGTCGTGGTGGCATCATGAAAGTCCAAAGTGATGATCTCTCCAAGTTCTTGAGCAATCTCCAAAGCAGTCTCCTCACAAACATACAGAATAGGAATGCCCCTCATCTGCACCCAAAGGTCTATGGTAGTCACAAAATTAAAGGCAGGAGCAGGCTCCCATATATGAGTTGCAACAAACCAATTATTGAAAAGTAAGGGTTCCCTTCTCTGCACTTGATAACACGACTTTTTATCCCGTTTTAGCTATTGTTTTCTTATATTTCAGAGAGCATTTGATGCCATTCTAGAACCAATAAGAGGAGAAACACGTATTCTAGGTGCCAAGAAGGTTTTTAAGAGTTTTGAACCTAAAAGTATCAAAAGGTGATCATTCCAGTACTTCAGAAGTTTAGCATCTGTCTGAGGTCTTCCCTATCACGGAAACGAGATATTTTGGTATGTATGGAATGATAGAAGAGTCAAGATTAACGTAGAAGTCGAATCAAAACAATCTATAAAGCCGTTTGGAAGATATGACACAAAGAGTGAAGACATGTCAAGAACCGGCCGTTTAGAAATAATAAGTCCAAAAAGCATCTGGCCAAGGAGACTTGAACCTGGGCAGCTCCGAGAAACTCACCACCGAACACTAGTTCACGCCCAAGTCCTTCCCTCTTTGCGCCACCGTCATTAGGCTCCTTTCCTGAAGCCCACTATTCGGCCCGATCACTTACTTACCCGGGGGAATGACGTTCTTACCCCTAAACCTAATTCCTGGCCCTCAAGTATAAATACTTGTTCTAAGCCCTAACTCTAGGTGTGCCTTCATCACAAACGAACCCTAGCCGTCGCCGAGAGCTGCCAACTCGCAGCTGCACCTCTTGAAGCTTGAAGATCACCATCTCTCTCTTTCTCGTTTTGTGTAAGACTCTTTATATGGAACTTTGCCTCTTGTATTCTACATTCAAAGAAGTAATCTCTAAACCCTTTCTAAGTTTTATTCATCTTTTTGTTATGGTTTACTCAATCCAACTTTTGATTAGCTCCTTTGCCATGAGCGAGTAGATCTCTAGTTGGGTTTGAGGGGGTTTCAAAGGGGAATTCATGGGGACTTTTAGATCGAAAGTCTAGGTTGGCGGTTTCTATGGCTTTGTTTGATCGTTTACACTATTCTTTCTAGTTGAGTTTAATCTTAATGCATGTATGTCCAGAACACCACCTAGTACATGATCTTAGATATTTTATACTTGACAGAATCTTGTATAATTGCCTGAAATAGCTCAACTGAATAAAAAACTATAACCGTTGCACGCCCGCCGAGTGATAGGGACTTATGGAGTAGAATCGAATTTTAACTTAATGCTTTGATCTTGTATTTTGAAACCATGTAAGCACCTACTAGCCGTTAGGGCAACTGAGTACACAAGATATAGGTGAGAATAGCCGGCTTTCACCTACCAGCCGTTAGGGTTAGCTGGTCTTGATAGAGTTTCGTATGTCCGAGAATTTGGAAGTAAACAAACCTAACCATGTTATCACCTAGATTGAGATCTATATCCTATTGTTTGAACCATGACATCCGGAGAAACCCTCGAAAGCCTAACGCTTCTCTCTTATTGCTTATCGTTTAGTTTAGTTACTTGTCTTTTATTTTGGTTTATTGCATACAACAACCCCCTCTCTTTTTATTTGGTCCTAGCTTCACTCTCTTCTTAAGGATTTCTCTGAACTACTTCTCTCCTTGTGGATTCAATCCTAAAGTACTACTCCTATATACTGTGCATTTGCAGTAGTCGTGTGGTCTTTCAGGTAAAAGCTTGAGGTGAAATAAAACACGCATCAACACTGTAAGTAAATCAACCTCATTCTGGAACAAGAACTGAACATAAGTAGCATCAAGAATTCTACCATGGACACGCGATGTCAATCTCCAAGATCTAGGAAGAGCAGCAATGATAGAATTAAGATTCTAAGCTCGTGGATTAAGACGCCTAGCAATCAAGCTAAGCTAGTTTCGATCTTCCACCATAACATACGCTTCATGAGGAATGGACAGAGCCGGATCCTCCTGACCAAGCTCCAGGTTTTGAATTTTATCCCAAAGCTCATCTCCCATGATATTTCAAGTAGAAAAGAGAAACAAGAAAGGGATGGACTCTTAAAAACTATAAACGATTAACTATATATAAGACATCACAAAGACGTAGACCTAAAGTAATTTAAAAGATAAAGTAGACCTAACCAAAGTAAATATTAATTGCCAAATCGACCTCTAAGAAATTTAAAAATTAAAAAGCAGACAAAACAAAAATAACCGACTTCTTAAAAAAAACTCAAAAAAATGAAAAAAATAAAACCTATGACAATGCAAACCTACTAAAGGACCATCCTAATCTGATTACCTCCACCTACAGAATTATTCTTTTCATCCACCTATTAGAAATCTGCCATGTTTAGATCAGTTCAAACCTCTTAATACTACTTGTTACAAACCTGCAACTCAATCAGAGGTAGACCTCAAATACCCTGTTGCTGAGTCATTTCTGCTTCAAACAGACTTCTCAACCATTGGGGAAAGCTCCGTGCTATATAAGATTGCCACCTCATTCCAATGATGACACTCTTATCTATTTCAAACGCACCAGTGTTACACTGAGCAGATTCCATCATCATAAACCAGTTTGGTTTATCTTTGGTAAAGCTTAATAATTATGCGATATGACTAATCATCAATGGCCATTCTTTAGGTTTATTTAAAGCTTTAATAATATCATGGGATGAGGCTCCAAAGGTGACTTTATCAAAATGCAGATGATTCATACTCTCCAATGCTCATTCCCAACTTTTAAGTTTTGCATCAAAAAGGGATTGTACCTGAGAATAAGATCTTCTACTGTGAAGCAAGACCTTCCCCATAGAGTCTCAAACCACCAACGATGTACCAACAACTTGCTTCTGTTTAGACAAAGCAACACCAATGTTGCATTTAAGTTCATCCACTTGAGGAGGATACCATTTCTGAACACCTGTATTTATCTAAGAAGTCCCATTTCCTTGAGCATTGACCCATTGAGTACTATCCTCATAAGCTCTATCAGCAATGCTTCTAGTTGTAGATCATGTACCTTCAAACAAAACTTTATTCATGTTTTTCCATAACACCCACATTATCCATGAATTGACTGTTCTCATTTGTCTAGAAATTCTCATGTTCTGGGAATTGTGAATCACATGATCTATGTTAGTGAAAATAGAACTCCCGAAACCTGTTGCATGGGATTGAATGAGAGAAAGAGCCCAAACTTGTCTAGCAAAAGGGAATTGAAACAACACCTGATTAATTGTTTCTATTTCCTCATTGCAAAGTAAATACCCATCATCAATCTGAATTCCTCGTGTTCTTAAGATGTCTTCTACTGCAAGTGCACCTTTTAAAACTTTCCACAGAAATACCCTAATTTTTGGAGCCCTTTCAAGAGACCAAATCTTATCATACAGAGGATTAACAGAAGGACAAACTTCAACCTCTTTAAAAAGGTCATGGTAGGTCTCTCTGCTACTTCTAGTATACCCTGACTTCACTATGTATAACCCAAAATTAGTCCCAACACAACAAAAAGAATCTTCATTAGTGAGGACATGTCTTTGTTGCAAAATGAGCTGAATGTTTGTCCTAGGAAATAAATCTCTGAGCATTTTCAAATTCCAATTCCTGGTAAGAGGATCAATAAGCTGACTTACTTTCAACTGAATATCTATCAATGAATGAATATTCATTGGTCTCCTATTTTGACCGTTTAACAGCCACTTATCAACCCACACATTTGTCTGCTCACCATTCCCTATAATTCTTTTCAGCCCTCCTCTAAGTAATTCCCTAGCATATAATATACTTCTCCAAGCATATGTGGGTATAGTTCCTTGAGGTGCATTGAGGAAATCTGTATTCAAGAAGTACCTGGTTTTGAGTATTTGAGAAAGCAGGCTGTTAGAATCATTAAGTAACCTCTAAGCTTGTTTGGCCAACAACGCCTGATTCAAGCACTTCTAGTCTTTAAAACCAAACTCTCCTAAACTTTTAGGAAGAATTTTTTTTTGACCCCAATCTAATGAATTTTCTGTGACGATTCCATTGAGTTCCACCAGAAATCCATCATAACACTTGAAAGCTTAGTGCATAAACTTTTTGGCAGCTTGAAACAAGTCATATAATATACACTGGCAAGGCCATAGCAATGGATTTTAACAAAATCTCCTTACCACCTTTGGAGAAAGTTTTAGCATACCAACCAGTCATTCTTGATTGCATTGTCGCTTTGATGAACCCCAGTAAATCCTGTTTAGAACCACTCAAGTTCTCAGGTAATCCCAAGTACTTCCCAGTCCCACCTTCTAACTGAATACTTGATCTATTCTTAATCCACTGTTTGGTATCCTCCTCCACCTTAGCTCTAAAAGTGATTGCAGATTTCTCTACATTAATCAGTTGACCTGATATATGTCCATACTGTGATAAACATCTCATAAGCTCTTCACAATCCGCTTTTGTTGCTCTACACACTATGAAGGTGTCATTAGCAAACAATAAATGATTAATTGTAGGACCACAACCATTAAACTGAATACCACAGACTTTGTATTTACTCTCAGCTTGATGCAGAATATGAACCAGAGCCTAAGTGCATAACACAAATAATAAAGGTGAGATTGGATCACCCTAGCGGATACCTCTTTCTGGCTTAATAAGATCAAATGGCTGACCATTTATCAAAACTGAATACGAGACAGAGGTCACACCCCATTATCCAAGAAACCATTTATTATTAAAACTCATGGCAGTCAAAATTCCTTTCAAAAAGGGTCATTCTACCCTATCATAAGCTTTCGACATATAAGTTTTAAAAGCCATAAACCCTTTGAAAATCTTAGGATTGGTTCGTAAACTATGCACAATTTCATGTGCAATACGAATGTTGTCAGAAACTAACATTTCAGCAACAAATACAGATTATGAAGGGGAAACAATGGCTGGAATATGTTTCTTCAGTCTGAAAGATAAGAATTTTGAGACTATCTTATAGAGGACTGAACATAAGCTATTTGGTCTGATATCTGACATTCTTTGAGGATTAGTAATCTTTGGGATCAAACATAAGTGAGTGTGATTCCACTCTTCAGGAAGAACCCCAGTTTGGCATAAATCCCTAATTTCTGCAGTGATTTGATCCTTGACCAATTCCCAATTTTTTCTGAAAAAATAAGGCAGTAAATCCATCAGATCCTGGAGCACTTTCAACATTAATGGAGAAGACAACATTAAAGATTACTTTTTTTGTGACTTCTTGAGTTAAATCTTGATTCATATCTTCAGAAACTCGGTGACAAAAGCCTTCCAAAACAGACTCCAGATTAGCAGAAAAAGAATATGTAAACAGATTCTCAAAATAGTCAGCTGTTATCTTGCCTTTCTCTTTGTTTAGCGTATGTTCCTTGCCATTCTCATCTACCAAAAAACTCATGAATTTTTTGCTCTCTGAGCTTTCACCATAGCTTGGAAAAACTTTGAGTTTCTATCACCTCCAAAAAACCATTTGTCTCTACTCTTTAATCTCCAAAAAGATTGTTCTTCTCTAAAAACAACACCCAAATGAGCTTGAATATCTGAAATTTTAGCCCAACATAGATACTGCTCACTTTTTCTTCATCCAAGTCTTTTCTTAACCTCAAAATCCTGCTCTGAGCATTATAATCACTATGCTCTTTCCATCTACTAATGGCTTTCCTACAATTGACCAAACGTAGCATAGAAGAAAAAACACCTGAAGATATACCACCATTCCAAGAGCTAAGAACAACGGCTGCACAATGAGGATCCTCTACAAAATGTTTATCAAAACAAAACTGACCTCTAATCATCTCTTGATCATTCACAAATGTAACCATAACAGGTCTATGAACAGATCCCAATCTCTCAAGGAACCATTGATGAGAATTTGGGAACAGATCAAACCACTCCAAGTTCCCAAAACATCTATCCAATTTACATTGTATCCATTGAGCATTTCAAGTTCCTCCCCAAGTAAAACCATTACCCGTACTTCCCAATTGATGCATGTCACAATTAAGCACCATATCCTTGAAAGGCTGAAAAGAGGCTAGCAACCTAGAAGGTCCCCCTAACTTCTCTTTGTTAGACAAAATGTCATTGAAATCACCAATCATACACCAAGCCTCATTTCTCACTAAACCAATACTGCTTAACTTCTCTAACAAGAGAGATCTGAGATGCAACACATGGTTCTCATAAACACAAGAAACAAACCAACTTTTACTTTACTTCCTTGAGACACTTTTAAATCCAAGAGATTCTTATCTTCAAAAAGGAATTCAATCTCTATATAATTTTTCCAAAAATAGCTAATCCACCACTCTTTCCAACATTTTCTATTGTGTTAAAGTAATCATAGCCTAGCCATCTAAATACTTTCAGAATAAACTGATCAGAATTCATGGTTTCCATGAGAAATAAAATATCCGGGAAATACTATTTTTTCATTTTCTTAAGGTGTCGAATTGTCCAAGGATTCCCCAAACCTTGGCAATTCCAACTTAAGATGTCTTATTGATATTGCGATGGTTCACTAGGAACCACCGTATTATCATCTCTCTTAAGACATTTTGAGGATTCAGTTCCAGGCCCTTGATTTTTCCTTTTGTAAGTAATGTCAAACTTAGGATTAATACTCACCTCCTTATCAGTTGCATCCATGGAAGGCACTGCATTCTTTCTTATCGCTAAAGCTCCTCTTCCTAGGATTTTTCTATTTGATACTCAAACCTGAAGAACAAGCTTGATCAATAGAGTTAAAGCCCGACGAGAAATCCAGATTAAGATAATCAGAACAGGGCTACCCCATAGTGACTTGCAACATTTGTGATTGATGTGCCTGTGAGAGTATCCTTTCAATTCATCAGGTAACATAATAAACTTTGGTGAGCGTGAAGGAGAAATCATAGGAGCTTGAACTACTACATTTTTCTGTTTAAACACACCTCCAGAAATCTCTTTCTCATTTTTATCTGCCTGGGTATCATTAAAATCCATTCCCACCAAGGGATTAATAAGCTGATCAACCATCACTCTCTCAGGTAAACACTTCTTTAAACTCGCACTAGGAAGTTGCAGACTTCCTTGTTGACGGCTGGGACAGTCAAATTTGTCATGAGTAAATATTTGGCAAAAGAAACATCTCTTTCGAATACGCTCATAATCAAAAGTAACTGAAACCACTTCACCTATAGGTACTTGCACTTCCTTAGAGTTACGCAATGGATTTCGAACATCAAAAAGCACTTGAACTCTCACATAATCTTGAGCTTGAGATTTCTCCAAATCTAACTCCACCTTTAACAGCTCCCCAACACAAGCAGCAATTTCCTTAATCGTCTCTTTCGTATAATCATTGACAGGAATATTGCAAAGCCGAACCCAAGATCGTTTCTGCTTTCATATATAGGTGTATGAACTTTAAAATAGTCATATGTAAATATATCGTTACCCTTATATTATTGATACTAAAATTTAACCCGCGGTACATCGCGGGGTTATATTTGTTTTTAAAATGTAATATTTTTGTTTAAAAGATTAACTGAAGATATATCATATTAATTTGTATTTTTAAATGAAGATATCTATCTATGTATTACTTAGTATATGATTACTATTTTTTAGGTTTCAATTTTTGAAGTATATATACGAAAACATATATATTTTTAATACATTTAAATTTTTGAATATTTTGTGTATAAGGTTGTATAATTGTATTTTGATTGGTAATTTTAGGATTTCATCTGTGATATACCTTTCTTTATTAATATCGATCAAAAATTGTCATTCCATATAAATCTGTCTATATTATCTCGTTAGCTAAATTATTAGTGTTATAAAATCTAAGAAAATAAATTATTATTATTATAAATTTAATAATTTTAGGATCTCACCCGTGGTATATCGTCCCTTGAATGATTTTAAATTTATACTACTAATATAGATTTTAAATTTATCATATAAAGTATATGATTTCAAGTTTTTGTGTTTTTTATTTAAATAAAGCAACGGTTTAAATGATGATAGATTTAGTTCTTTTTCTTGTATGTGTATATGAATTTTGTGTGAATATTTTAATTATTATAAATTAGTATTTTTACTGCTATACAAAATGTTAATATAAATACTTGCTATAAATCAGATTTATGCATATTTTGTGAAGTAAAATTCACAGATTGTTTTTTGAAGATATATGAAAAAATTGTGTAGAGATTTTTAGAAACAAATTAGGCAAGATATTGTTTGGTTAATATATTTTTTAAATTTTGTAAAACTAAATAATAAATGTCAATGACATTTCTTGTAAATAAGTCTCAACTACATGATTTATTTCACAAAATGACTGTAAAAATGTATATGTAGATTATTTAATAACATAACTTATTATTTAGTAAATTAAGAGAGACTTTTTGTTAAGACCCTCTTATCTCATTTTCTCTCGCTTTTTTTTCCAATTTTGTTTTTTTGATATATCTGATCTGCTGATTCGATTATTTTTGAGAAATAAACATTCCAACCTCGGAGTTAGGTAATATGGTAGTCTAACACCTAGTGACATATTTGGAAATGTTGGAAAGTCTCCAATAAAACTCCATTGAAATTCATGTAACTTAATGTGACATATTAATAATGTAGAGAATAACGATAGTCGTCATATCTACGGTTTGGATCGGATTTACTCTTGCAAACAGTAAACCATTATCGCTTATTTCGGATAGCCAATAATTTTAAGATAAAAACTTGTCGCTAAGAAGTAACATGTGCCACGCTTTAGATGGGTGCTCTTCCTAGATCTTTTTTTTGGGTAGGATTTATGGTCTCAGTCCTACAGCATTAGCAAGGGTAATAATTTTTCATAAGAATAAAAAAAAGTTGTGCTTAATTTCAACAATTCTACAACGTTCTAATCAAAAGGGCCAATGCAAATGAATGAAGAGCCGGTTTGTGGGAAGAAGATGGGGTTAAGTTTAGGATCTTAGCCGAAAAAGCAGTCTAATACTTAGTTTAATGTTGGATTGAATTTGCACAAAAAAAAAAATGTTGGATTGAAAGGTTTGGAGAGACAAGTCATTGGCCAGAGTGGGGTTGGAACTCTATTGCATAATTTTAAGGATTGTTTTGTTGTATATGTGTACTCCGTAATATGAAGATGCAAATTCAACCCTAAAATAACATTTACATTCCACATAATCTATATATACATTTTTGCAGTACTTTTTTGAGAAAATGTTTGAAATCTGAGCTTTAATTCATCAATTAATTCAAATGGGTGGGTTTTACTCGGTTTAATTACGTTCGGATCTTGGATAACGTTAATTCTTGAAATAAATTACCATTTTCTACCAAAAAATAGTGAAAAACGAAATTAATTAATTATCTAATTTAATATATATAATATTTCTACACTAACCATATATTTTATTTACCTAAACTAATTTTCTAAAACATTTCTACCTAATTTTAACATAAATATATGATTCTTCTTTCATTTTTATTTGATCTAATATTTAATTTATTTTGAATTTATATAAAATACATATAGTTAATAAAATATTATATTTTTCTGTATATAATATGATTCAAATTTTTTAAAATGGACATATATTATTCATCTATGAAAAATAATATGTGTATAATATCCCACATCGCTTTAAAAAATTAGACAATAGTTTAGAGTCATACTATAAAAAAGGCCAAAATGATTATGCCTACGAATGAACAAGAAACTTGAGTTCTCAAACGTCCAAACTAAAAGTGTTCGGTTTAATCCGGTTCTTTATTTCAAAGAATGGAAACTTTTAAAAAGTTTCAAAATATTATAAATATTTAACCTTTATTAAAGTGAAATATTCTAACTATTTCAAATATTATTTTTTTAATAAAGTTTCAAAGATTATAATATCTAAAATTTATAATTGTTAAATAAGAAGTTTAAACATTATAAATATTTAAATTATATTACGGGTGAACTCCTAGAATTGATGGGTTTAGGTCGATAATAATAAGAGACTGTGTATTGCGGGTGAAAACCTAAAATTAGTGATCAAAATATAATTATACAATCTTTAACACTACACAAAACAAACAATATTACCAAAACAAATACAACTTTTTTAAAACGCATCTCGATTCTTTTATAGAAAGTTTAAACATTATAAATATTTAAAATTTATATTACAGGTGAAATCTTAGAATTAACGGATTTGGGTCGATAATAATATGGCATGTTATAATATGTGTACAAATTTAGAATTAACAATAAAAAAATTCAAAATATAAATATACAATCTTAAACAATAAACAAAACAAACAATATTAACAAAACAAATACAACTTAAATTTGTTTTTTAAAGAAACACATCTCGATTTTTTGTAAGAAGTTTATACATTATAATATTTATTTTATAATACGGGTGAAATCCTAGAATTGACGGATTTGGGTCGATATTAATACATGATTGTATATTACGGGTGAAATTAACAATCAAATACAATTATACAATTTTAAACACTAAACAAAACAAAAAAATATTAATAAAACAAATACAACTTATTATTTCAAAATTTTAGTTAAAAAATATCGTCTCGCGGTATACCATATACTTAAATTAAACCAAATAAAAACATATATTTATAAATCATCTTAATAATAAATATTCTATTTTTTAATAAAAATATAGGCCCACGGTATACCGCGAGTTAATATCTAGTTATAAACAAAATTGCACATTTATTTTGTAAATCATTTTATCATACACGTTGATATACCCACTTATACAATTCCAAAATATCGAATGTAGCACTTCTGAACCACATAAAAATATTTTAACAATTGAAATACATTTAGACTGGTTCTCATTGCCAACTGTTGGGGTGTTCTTAAGCCTGTAAGCCCAAAGAGTGTATAGAGTCAATACATGAACCTTTCTAAAAAGGAATTAATAGAGAATCGAACTTTTTATTTGTTTCCCAAAAGTGTTACCCTCTAGAGAATCGAACTTATAACATCTGTACAATACTAAAATGAAATACGTATACCATGTTTAGGTTGAACCAGTTGGCGAATTAATTTCTTGGAAAAATTACATATACCGGGTCCAAACCGTATTTTGCTATAGGTTTAGGCATTCGGTTATTCAGTGTAGTTCGGTTCGAATTTTTACTAGTAGTTTCAAAAAGTATATTCCAAATAGAACCGAATTTGATTTGAATTGGTTTGGTTTCGGTTAGTCGAATGTCTCTCTTGAGTAAAAGATATTTTTACTAGTAGTTTCAAAAAGTATATTCCAAATAGAATCGAATTTGATTTGAATTGGTTTGGTTTCGGTTTTTTCTTTCAGAAGTATTGGAGTGTGATCAAAGATCAAGTGATATCTGAAGTTAATAAGTTCTTTGATTCGGGGATTATTCCTGAGGAATGGAATCATACCCACCTTTGTCTAATCCTTAAGGTCCATCCGCCTCAGAGAATGATTGACTTAAGACCAATAAGTCTTTGTTCTGTTCTTTATAAGATTGTGGCAAAGATTCTAGTGAATAGGCTAAAGAAGCATTTGTCTCTGATTGTGTCTCCTACTCAAGCCGCTTTTGTCTCAGACAGAATGATATCTGATAATGTTTTGATAGCGCATGAAGCTATACACAGTCTGAAATCTCATCCTGTTTTTTCTAACTCATCGATGGTTGTTAAAACTGACATGTCAAAGGCCTACGACAGAGTTGAATGGTCTTTTCTCAGAGAAATGCTACAACTACTAGGGTTCAATAATATATGGATTTCTTGGATAATGGGATGTGTGACATCTGTTACATACTCAATCTTGATTAATGGCCAACCTTTTGGTTTTATCAGACCTGAAAGAGGTATTCGCCAAGGAGATCCTCTCTCCCCTTTCTTGTTTGTGTTATGCACAGAAGCTTTGATTCATCTGTTTGATCAATCTACTAGAGCAGGCTCCTTATCTGGAATTCAGTTTCATCCTTCAGGGCCAGTAATTAACAATCTGCTGTTTGCTGATGACAGCCTCTTTATGTGTAATGCTGATAAAGATCAGAGTTTGGAGATGTTGAACTGTTTAGATAAGTATGAGAAAATCTCTGGTCAAAAAATCAACAAATCGAAATCAGCAATCACTTTCGGATTAAAAATTGATGAGGCTACAAAGAAGTGGATTAAAGATACAACTGAGATTCAAACAGAAGGAGGAACAGGGAAATATCTAGGATTCCCAGAGTGTTTTAGTGGATCTAAGCAGGAACTTTTGGATTATATTAAAGTCAGATTGAAGGATAGACTAACAGGATGGTTTGCAAAAAATCTATCTCAAGGAGGTAAAGAAGTCCTTATTAAATCCGTGGCTATGGCTCTCCCTGTGTATGCAATGAGCTGTTTCAAATTACCAAAGACTTCTATCAAGAACTTAACAAGTGCAATTATGGAGTTCTGGTGGAGCAATTCAAAGGATCACAAAAAAATTCACTGGTTGGGGACTGAAAAAATGACTTTACCTAAAACACTTGGTGGCTTTGGATTTAAAGATCTGGAAATTTTCAATCAGGCTCTTTTGGCAAAGCAAGCTTGGAGGCTATTACATGAGCCCAATTGTCTTTTTTCAAGATTCTTCAAGAGCAGGTACTTTGTGAATTCTCCATTTATAGATGCGTCTGTTGGAAGTAAAACATCCTATGCGTGGAGAAGTATTTTGTCTGGTAGGGATCTTTTAATTAAAGGACTGAAAAGAATCATTGGGAATGGAAAAGAGACATTGGTATGGATTGATAAGTGGATCCATGATGGAATAAACAGGAGACCCACAGGAATTCAATCCCTCCAAAACATTAGACTTCGAGTTGATGCTCTGATTAATATGGAAACGGGATGTTGGAATACGAATCTGTTGAGAGCTTTATTTCATCATACTGATGTTAGGATTATTCAAGCATCAAAGCCAGTAGTTGGGAGATCAGATTTCTTTTGCTGGACAGAAACTAGGAATGATATCTATTCGATTAGATCAGGATATGATTTAGCTTACAAATTTCATCATTTAGATCAGATTACAGAAGCTACAAATCGCCCTTCAAGGACCACAATTGTAGAGGCCTGCTGGAAGATTCCCACTGTTCCAAAAATTCAGGTGTTTCTATGGAAACTACTAAGAGGTGCACTGGCTGTTACAGAACGTTTGAAGACAAAAGGAATTCAGAGTTATGATGGTTGTTGGTTTTGTGATGCAGATTTGGAAACAATTAATCATATGTTGTTTCTATGTCCATATGCAAGACAAGTTTGGGCTTTGTCTAATATTCCATCACCACAGACAGGTTTTTGCAAGTCAGATTATGAGAATTTCCATTATTTGATGAGTTTGCAATCACAACAAAAGGATATTGCAGAAATTTCAAAGGTTTTTCCTTGGGTTTTATGGCGCTTGTGGAAAAATAGGAATCAGCTATTGTTTGAAGGATCTTTTTTTCCGCCAAATGAATTGATTATAAAAGCAAGGGAGGATGCTACTGAATGGTTTACAGCTCAAGAAGCTCGAGAATCACCTATGAGAAAGCCTAACCTCAGCCATGATTTCCGGAAACCTCCAGTTCAGGGAGAATTTAAATGCAACATTGGATATTCTTGGTCCAAGTTGCATAGGCTTGCGGGTGTATCTTGGGTACTTAGAGATTCTCTGAGTAATGTAGTTCTCCACAGTCGTCGATCTTATTCTCAAGTTGTGTCCTTGTTTGAAGCTAAGATCAAGAGCTAGGAATGGGCAGTTGAGAGTATGAAGAGTTTACATGTTCAAAAAGTGATTTTTGGAGCCACTACAATGGAGATAATCAAAGCCCTGCATAAACCTAAGGATTGGCCATCAATAATAAGTCACATTCTCCCAATGCTAGTTATGGCTGATGGAATGACTGATTGGTTCATTTTATTTGAACCTAATGGGTGCAACAAAGGAGCCTATAAAATAGCCAAGAGTGTTACCTCTGACATAAGAGTGAACTCTTATGTAGCTCAAAGCTATCCTAGATGGATGAAAGATTTCTTCATTAAGGAGAAATGTATTGTCGATAGTATTAGGTCCTAAGTTTTTTTTAGTTTTAAGTTAGGAGTTGTAATTATAGAGTGTATTTTATTAGGTTCTAGGTCCTTCTTTTTATTTATTCCAGTAATTTTCTAGTTAGATAGATTTTTAAAGAGATTACTTCGCAATGATAGAAAAAAAACAAAAAGATTTAGTCCTTCTAGACTTAAGCGGTGGATTAATGTTTATAGTCTTTTCTGGGGTTTGAATCTTTGACTTTAGCTTTCTTACAATTAAGGTTTCTCCTTCTCGTAATTGATCCTAGAGTATATAAATTAGGAAGTCTGCTTTCTCTTAGTCCTGTATCTTTAAGCTTTCATAATTAGGAAAAAAAAAAAAAAAA
>Ga0041059_1002037_pt1 | contig 15502 bp, 10 predicted proteins | sample AraColnosormetaG_FD_56232 | JGI IMG/M metagenome (GOLD analysis project Ga0041059, IMG submission 56232) | Arabidopsis roots microbial communities from North Carolina, USA - Col MF nosort | ecosystem: Host-associated > Plants > Roots > Unclassified | place: USA: North Carolina | collected...
TGGTGGATGTATTTGAATCAATATTTATAAAATTTTAAAATATTATTAATATGCTGTTTAAGTAGGGATTAAAACTTCAGTTTTTTAACAATTATCTCATGAATTCGTGGTATAGTGTTATTTAATAACAATTATAAACTGTAAAATAAAAATATTTTATAAAAATAAAATTTGCAAGTTTTAATATATATTACTTTTAAAAAATAAATCGTCCCGCAGTATATCACATGTTAAAATCTAGTTTATATATCATTTTGATACTTTTTTAAAACAGAGACCGGTGCAGTTTAGTAGTTACGTGGATACCAAATATATCATACAAGTTAATATAGAAATTAAGAATCAGATACGACGTTCCAAACAAATACTTAAACGTGTGTAGACCTTAGGAAACATTGCCAACTGGCAACTTTGTATTATACTACCAAAATCTAGATATCTATAAATCTAGAGGTGTGTATGATAATGAATATTGAATAGTATATGTTTGATATTCAATGTTATACTATTCAGATATCAAATACCTGGATGTATATATGTCAACTGAAAACAAATATAATTCTCTTAGTATGAAGACTATTTACATCTAAATCATATGAATAACTAATTAACTTTTTCTTCTTTTTTTTGTTAATTTTCAAAAACTATGTCATTTGTTATGTATTACATAATCACTTAAGATATATATAAAAAAAAATGCCCTAACGAATTTCGTCCACAACATATGAATCGAGCTAGCTATTTAGATATTTCTATTATGCATATGATGAATCATAGATTGATAAACATATTATATATTTTTTGAAAAATGGTAGTTCAATTTCTTTTGACACTAATTAAACATGAAAGAGACATGTCCTTCGGGTGTAAGAATACCTAAACAGACAAAGCAGAGAGTCATAAATATCTTATGATTATAAATGGAAGAGACATATAAAAAATGTTTATTGTGTACTAATCCCTTATATAGTTTATGTTGGACAACTCCATATTAATTTAGGTTTACTTATATTTCGGTTATGAAACTCTAAAAAGTATTGTCTCCCACTATCCATTAGGACAAACTGGCAAAGGCAACCACCTCAACAACATCAAAGAACAAGAATTATTCAACTGTTCTACAAAACTATACTAGTACTATTACAGTTGTTTGTAGCATATACTTTTCCAAATAGAATTTTATACGATTTTCTTTTCCATATTTTTTGAAAATGACAAGTGATATGATTTGAGAAAAAACAAAAAAAAAAAACAAATTTATACAGTGAGGCCTGCAAGACCATAAAACAAACTAAAGCCGTTCATTAAGGTTCCATTAATTGGGCCTATATTTTTCTCGTTATATTATGAGCCTGTTATAGGCCCATTAGTAATAATTTATCGGGTTATGAAGTAAATTTTCAGATAATTAAGGGTCTCAAGTATAAATATCTTAAATAACAGACCCATCTACCTGGAAATATGAGTATTTGGGCAGAGAGGGGTGTTTTCGTAAATTCAAGTACATACTTTATTTTTATTTTTTTGCTTTCTTCGCCTTTTGCTCCCTCCTCGAGAATTTCCGATCGTGCTTTCCTCAAAAGCATTTCTGTTTCTCGTCGTCGGAGCCCGACGACAGATCTCTGAATCGCTGGAGAAACAGTAAGTAAATCTACAGATCTCGTTTCTTCGAACTTCTTCTTCGTATACTATTTGTTTGTATCGTTCCTTCGTTGTGCATTGATGTTCTTAATGATTACTAGAATCTAAGTCAGAAGTTACCTCTATTTGTTCTTCTTCTATATTTGAACTAGATTTCGTTCTAGCGTCGAACAAACTCCTCGTTTTCTTTGATTCGCATTGCTGGTGATTTTCCTGAATTTCGAGATTTAGCGAGACGTGTCTCGAGTTCTCTTGTGTTGACGGGATTTTTCTTATCTGGAGAACTGATAATAGTTTCATGACACTGTCACTGGTCTGTTGAATTGTAGTTTAAACTTATTCCATCGGATATAGTGACTCTTAACTCTATAAGTTGCTGATTTTGTAGATGGGTTTAGTGTTATCAGGTTTATTGATGTAACAACGAGTTTACAAACTTTGCTATTTAGGGATCTGTAGGAATTCGTTTTTTTGGGGGCTCAAATTGTTGGAAATAGTTGCTTAGCTATTCACAATCTAAATGTGATTTGGGAAATCTGCAACATATGTTATTACTATGGAAGAGGTTACTCTATATAGTTACTAAATTATCAGCATGGTTTCTGACCATTATAGAATTCTTTGCTTGTGGTTTATTTGTTTGAATCAAAGTGGTTTCATTCAGAGACAGCGTTGTAGATTTTGATTATCTCTGTAATGTATGATGTGAAAAGTTACGCCACTTTCTATCTTATTAGCTCTTGAAATGCATCTATTATCTGTTTTAAAATAAGATTTTTTAAATTTAATTTGTTTTTTTTTGCCAGTAATGATTGAGTTTGGCCTCTATCTGTGAAGGGTATATGCTCCGGCTGTATCTACTTTATATTCTGCCAGGAAGATTGTGAGCATTGAAGTGCCTTGGGCTCTGGCTGAAGATTTGAGCAGATTAAATGGGTCGCCTAAAGTTGCATTCTGGAATCAAGGCCATTGAGGAAGAACCTGAGGACTTTGAGTGTACTGATTCAAGTAATACAACCACTTTAGCATGCATGATTGATACGGAAATTGCTGCTGTTTTAGCGGTTATGAGAAGAAATGTAAGATGGGGAGGTCGATACATGTCTGGTGATGATCAACTAGAACACTCGTTGATTCAGTCACTTAAAGCTCTTAGAAAACAGGTGTTCTCATGGAACCAGCCGTGGCATACAATTAGTCCCATGTTGTATCTTCAGCCCTTTCTTGATGTGATACGGTCAGATGAAACTGGAGCACCAATAACCAGCATTGCTTTGTCATCAGTTTACAAGATCTTAAACCTGAATGTAATTGATCAAAATACTGCGAATATTGAAGACGCTATGCACTTGGTAGTTGATTCTGTGACAAGCTGTCGATTTGAGGTGACAGATCCTGCATCAGAAGAGGTTGTGCTAATGAAGATACTTCAGGTTCTTCTAGCATGTATGAAAAATAAAGCATCAGTTATGCTAAGCAATCAGCATGTATGCACTGTCGTCAACACTTGTTTTCGTGTTGTCCACCAAGCAGGAATGAAAGGTGAGTTATTGCAACGAGTAGCTCGCCACACGATGCATGAATTAGTGAGGTGTATCTTCTCGCATCTCCCAGATGTTGAAAGAACAGAAACTACACTTGTCAACAGAGCTGGTAGCATCAAACAAGAGGTATGGTATTGGGGTCCTTGTTATTTCCTTTCTAGTTGGTTACAAGTCAGTTTGGTCCTGTAGGATGTTCTGAGATTAAATAAAAACATGATACTACAGTAGCTAGGTTCCTTTACTTGCAACCTAGAAAATTGAAAAAGCAGAGAAACTATTTAAATAGAAATGATAAAGAGCCATAGATTTGGCGATTTGTTAAATATAGGTCTGCAACTTACTCTTGAACTTCAAAATTATGTAGACGCTTGTTTTCATTCAGATAGGAAAATATATTTTTCCTAGTGCGAGTCAAAGATCACTACTAGAGAATTTAGACCAGAAACTCTGTAGATAGTGAATAATTAATTTCATACGGAATAATTTTCCCAACAAATGCTGGATTTTAAGCCTTCTTCCCTTGATTCATATATCACTTTATTGTACAATAATTAGTGATGGTGTTTTGCATGGTCGCAGAAAGCTGGAGTAGACAGTGATTATGCCATTGTGAGTAAACCAGTCGAGGATGGAAATGCTAATTCCGAGTATGATGTTGAAAATTCTATGGCAACTTTTGCAACTGGTGCTCAAAGTTTGATGGATGATGGACCAGTTGGCCCTGGAAGCAGAAAGCCGGCTTCTCCATATGATTTGCATATAATGACAGAGCCATACGGAGTCCCAAGTATGGTGGAAATTTTTCACTTCTTGTGCTCTTTGTTAAATGTGGTCGAACATGTTGGTATGGGATCCCGATCAAACACCATAGCATTTGACGAAGATGTGCCTCTGTTTGCGTTGAACTTGATCAACTCAGCCATTGAATTGGGTGGATCGTCCATCCGCCATCACCCAAGATTGTTAAGCCTAATTCAAGATGAGTTATTTCGTAACTTGATGCAGTTCGGATTGTCGATGAGCCCCCTGATTCTTTCGATGGTTTGCAGCATTGTGCTCAATTTGTATCAACATCTACGAACTGAACTCAAGTTGCAGCTTGAGGCATTCTTTTCATGTGTGATTCTAAGGCTTGCTCAAGGAAAATATGGGCCCTCGTATCAGCAGCAAGAGGTTGCTATGGAGGCTCTTGTGAATTTTTGTAGGCAGAAGAGTTTTATGGTTGAAATGTATGCCAATCTCGATTGTGATATAACTTGCAGCAACGTGTTTGAGGAGCTGTCTAATCTTCTCTCGAAGAGCACATTTCCTGTGAACTGTCCTTTGTCTGCAATGCACATTCTTGCTCTGGATGGCCTAATCGCTGTTATTCAGGGAATGGCCGAGAGGATAAGTAATGGATTGACTGGTTTGGATTTGGGTCCTGTCCATCTTGATGAGTACACGCCTTTCTGGATGGTTAAGTGTGACAACTATAGTGATCCAAATCACTGGGTTTCATTTGTCCGCAGGAGAAAATATATCAAGAGAAGGTTAATGATTGGAGCAGATCATTTTAACAGGGATCCAAAGAAGGGGTTAGAGTTTCTCCAAGGCACACATCTTTTGCCTGACAAACTCGATCCCCAAAGTGTTGCTTGCTTTTTTAGATATACTGCTGGGCTTGATAAGAACCTTGTTGGGGATTTTCTTGGAAATCATGACGAATTTTGTGTTCAAGTTCTCAATGAGTTTGCTGGGACTTTCGATTTCCAGTACATGAATCTGGATACTGCACTCCGACTCTTCTTGGAAACCTTCAGGTTGCCTGGAGAATCCCAGAAAATACAGAGAGTGCTTGAGGCGTTCTCTGAAAGATACTATATGCAATCTCCTGAGATTCTGGCCAACAAGGATGCTGCTCTTGTGTTATCATACTCTATTATCATGCTTAACACTGATCAGCACAACGTTCAAGTAAAGAAAAAGATGACAGAAGAGGATTTCATTCGCAATAATAGGCATATCAATGGAGGAAATGATCTACCTCGAGAATTCTTGTCTGAACTCTTTCACTCCATCTGCAACAATGAGATCAGGACTACTCCAGAACAAGGTGCAGGCTTTCCTGAAATGACTCCCAGCCGTTGGATTGATTTGATGCATAAATCAAAGAAAACTGCTCCATATATTCTGGCTGATTCAAGGGCTTATCTTGACCATGATATGTTTGCTATCATGTCTGGTCCAACCATTGCTGCCATATCAGTCGTTTTTGACCATGCAGAACATGAAGACGTTTACCAGACATGCATCGATGGATTCTTGGCTATAGCTAAAATTTCTGCCTGTCATCATCTTGAAGATGTGCTTGATGATCTGGTTGTCTCTCTCTGCAAATTCACAACTCTGTTGAATCCATCATCTGTTGATGAACCCGTTCTTGCATTTGGTGATGACGCAAAAGCAAGGATGGCTACTATCACAATTTTTACCATTGCAAACAAATATGGAGATTATATACGTACGGGTTGGAGGAACATATTGGACTGTATCTTACGGCTACATAAACTTGGACTTCTGCCAGCTCGTGTAGCCAGTGATGCAGCTGATGAATCAGAACATTCATCTGAGCAAGGGCAAGGAAAGCCCCTCGCGAATTCCCTATCTTCAGCTCATCTACAGTCAATGGGAACTCCGAGGAGATCTTCCGGATTGATGGGAAGATTTAGTCAGCTTCTTTCACTTGATACAGAAGAGCCAAGATCACAGCCTACTGAGCAACAGCTTGCAGCTCATCAACGAACACTTCAAACAATTCAGAAATGTCACATTGACAGCATATTTACCGAAAGCAAGTTTCTACAAGCTGAATCTTTGTTGCAGCTTGCGCGTGCTCTCATTTGGGCTGCAGGTAGGCCACAGAAAGGAACCAGTTCTCCAGAGGATGAGGATACTGCGGTTTTCTGTCTGGAATTGCTTATTGCAATCACTCTAAACAACAGAGACAGGATCGTTCTCCTATGGCAAGGCGTCTATGAACATATAGCTACAATTGCTCAGTCAACGGTGATGCCCTGCAACTTAGTGGATAAAGCTATTTTTGGTCTACTTCGGATCTGCCAGAGACTACTTCCTTATAAAGAAAGCCTAGCTGATGAGCTTTTGAGATCTCTTCAGCTTGTGCTGAAACTGGATGCACGTGTTGCAGATGCCTATTGTGAGCAAATTGCAATTGAAGTCAGCCGTCTTGTGAAAGCCAATGCTAATCACATCAGGTCTCAGGCGGGTTGGAGAACAATCACATCCTTACTCTCCATCACAGCGCGGCACCCAGAAGCTTCTGAATCAGGATTTGATGCCGTATCCTTTGTTATGTCTGAAGGAACTCACCTGTATCCAGCCAATTATGTACTCTGTGTTGATGCTGCAAGACAGTTTGCTGAATCCCGCGTGGGACAGTCCGAACGCTCTATCCGTGCCCTTGATCTAATGGGAGATTCATTAGAATTTTTGGCTAAATGGGCTCTCTCAGCTAAGGAAAACATGGGAGAAGAAGATTTCGGGAAGATGTCACAAGATATTGGGGAAATGTGGTTAAGGCTTGTTCAAGGACTAAGAAAAGTGTGTTTAGACCAGAGGGAGGATGTCCGAAACCACGCTTTACAGTCATTACAGAAGTGTTTAGGCGGAGTAGACGGAATCAACCTAGCTCATAGCATGTGGTCTCAATGCTTTGACAAAGTAATCTTCACGGTTTTGGATGACTTACTTGAGATAGCTGCTGGGTCACAGAAAGACTACCGAAACATGGAAGGCACATTGCTTCTCGCAATCAAACTTCTCTCCAAAGTGTTTCTTCAGCAACTCCAAGAGCTATCTCAGTTATCAACCTTCTGCAAGCTATGGCTCGGTGTTCTAACTCGAATGGAGAAATACATGAAAGTGAAAGTAAGAGGCAAAAAAAGCGACAAGCTACAAGAATCAGTACCAGAGCTTCTCAAAAACATATTGCTGGTGATGAAGACGAAAGGCGTGCTATTGCAAAGAAGTGCTCTTGGTGGAGATAGCTTATGGGAGCTAACATGGCTTCATGTGAATAACATTGCACCGTCTATGCGACTGGAGCTATTCCCTGATCAAGAATCCTCACAACTTGGTGATGATGAAACCGTATCGAATGGCTTATCTTCTCCTGAAAACACAACTGGTTCGTGACCTTACAAGTGAGATCATTAGGTGAGTTTCTTTCGAATATCCATATAAGTACTGTGAAAGTGAAAGCTTCTTATGTAACACCTCTCTACGTTTTTTTTTGTAATATATAAGTCTTTCTAATTCAGAGACTCGTATTAATTAAGCAAGTTTCTTAATTACGACTTTGTTAATCACGGACCTTTGGAACGAGGTAGAAGGTCTTGAACATGTGTGGAACCCACCAAAGGAAAAATATCAGTAGATTCAGGAGAGTTGTTAAATTTTGCCTCCACGAGTTTTTTTCTTTTCTTCTTGTTGAGTCGTTTACGTCACGTCGAGAATTTTCTCTTTTCCCGAGAAAATTAAGAAAGGATCGTTTGATTTTCTAAGAAGGGAAAGATAAACAGTGAATTAGAAAGAGAAGGAAGTTTCAATGGAATCGCTAACATCTATTTCTCCTTCCATAATTCTTCCTCCGGCCACCACTACTACGATCCCCGTTTCAACTTCACGATCAGTGTTGATTCGTCTTCCTTCACGCCGTTCTTCTTACCTTTTCGGCTTGTCCAGCTCCGGGAGACGGATTTCGATTTCTAGAAGAAGACACTTCGTTAGCTGTAAATCGACCGGCGGCGGAGGAGGAGGATCAGATAAGCTTGGTGGCGATGAAGAAGAGAGCGAGGAAGTTGAGAAGGCGCTTCACTTGGATGGTACGATCCCTGGGACTTCCGATGAGTTTGTAAGGCAAGTTTCGTCGCGTGCTTACGACATGCGTCGGAAACTTGAGCAGACGTTTGATTCCACTAGCTATGACGGTATAATCTCTATCGCTCTCAATTCCTGCGTTTACTTTGATTTTGGTGATGCAAAATTAATACTTTCGTTGATGCAACTAACTTGATCAGAGTTTCTTAAAGATTGTCTAGGAAGTTTGGGAACTGTAGTAGTTTGAAATTCCCTTAGTGCCTTGTTTTTGTTAACAGGAGTCAAATCGTTTTGTTGAACAATGTCAGAATTTAGTCACTGTGTCACACACAACCGGTGAAGAAGCTCTCCATTGATAGATGTAGTGTTAGTTATGATTCAAAAGTTTGTGTTCTGCATACCATTTCTTTAGTTCCCCAGGAGAAGAGTGCTTCAGCTGAACTATGATGAGGAAAATTGTTCATTTCTAGATTCCACTCTTACAGTAAGATTGCAAGCACGGTTTTATCATCTCATCTTTCACATAGTGCTGATGCATAGGAATATCAAAGCAATAGGAACATAAGTGTTTTATTCAATTTAAGCTTGTATTCATCTAAAGTTAATAAATTGATGTTGTTCCTTTAGTGCTCTGTATCTTTGACTGAGTGATTTCGTTGAGAACCATTTCTCTCACTGTGGCTTCTCACAATCTTAGTGTTGGAGTCCAACCCATGGAGAGGAGATTCGAAGCCTGTATATGTATTAACACATAGAGAAAACCAGATATGTACCATGAAAACAAGAACAAACCACAGGTTCCAACTCTATTCCACTCAAGTTTTTTTTTATAGTTTTAGTTTTCTTCTCCCTATGACATTAGCAATCCTTATAAACAGTGAAGTAGAAAAAGAGCTTGGACTGTTGTTCCCTAGTAGGATCAGCAACCAGACAAAGCAGGCTAGACCCAAAACTAAATTCGATATGCTCGTAGAAGACATTCGAGATGGAGTACTGGTAAGTATTCTCACTGAATCACTTTCAAGACCTTATGAAACCCAGACAACGTGATATGCCTAGTTTTTATCTCAAAGGTTTTCGAAGATGTGAATGAGGCTGTTAGATACTGTGACCTATTACAAGGGGGAGGGAAAGGGTGTGAAGGTGTCGCTGAGATTGAGGCCTCCTCTGTAAGATTATGAGACAAAGATATCATCTAATTCTAGAACTTGTTGCCTTTAAACATTTGAAATGATCTGCTTTTTTTTTTTTGAATAGGTTTTTGATCTTTGTCGGAAAACAAGGTCTCTGGCAGTGCTCTTCCGCCGTGGAAGAACACCACCTACACCTCAGACGCTGGAACGTAATCTCGGATCCCGGAAGCGTTCTCTTGAGGACTTGAGGGATAATAAATAGCTTGTGAAACAATGTATTAATTTTACTTGCAATAATTGAAAATACTTTGTATAGACTAAACAGTAATTAACCGTGGGTGATACTGTGTATATATATAAAATGCATTTTACTTGTGCTCCATAACTTTTTTTTGTTCCTTATAATTCTCTTGAAGTTGCGCTCTTTTCTTTGAAGGCTTTAAAGCTAACACTAGTAGGTAATGTATTACTTGGTCAATCAACATGTGAGTATTTATAGTATCTATGATTAGTTGACAAAAAAGACCATTGTATATTGAACTTCTTAACATGAAAAATAGTGACTTTTTTTTGTTTAGATAAAAATAGATATGCTAAAGGCATATGCTAGTGTATTATTAATAAAAATCATGTGATAGATGTGATTCCATGTTATCCGGATCGTTGACTTGACTTAGTACCCATAACGTTTATTATATAATTCATATAGCATTTTATGATTGTCAAATTTATATTTATACATATGATAGACTATTATGTCAAAAAGACAGGTAAAGCCACTTTGTTTACTTATTCTTTCTTAACTCAAAACTCCAAAGGGTAAAATCAAGGTGACCATTACTCTTTCAGTTTCAAAAGATTGTATTATTGTAACAAGGTGACCATTACTCTTAAAATTTATTCAAAAATAACCAAATCTAAACTAAAACGTAACTAAAATTTGATATTATTCATGAAATTCTAAGAACAAATCCAACATGATCCCTTAATAATTTCCCTTTAGTAGTCTAGCCTTCTTAGTCGGTCACTAATAATAAAGAGTAAAGAGACCAAAAGAGAGAAGTCTTAGATAACGGTGACAGAGTTAAAAAAGAACTCACTAAAATAGACGGAGGAAAAAGTCATCAATTCAACTTGACGGCTAAGTTAACGGCGATTATCTTCGTTCACACAAGCAACACAAAAGAGAAAACATGAATCATCTCTCTCTCCCTCTCTCCGGTTCCACAGTAAAGAATTGATTCCTCAATCTCACGCGGAAGCAAAATCCAAATTCTAAAATTCTAAGAAACCACTCTAATCACATCGCTCTATCGATCAAAATCGAAACCCTTATTCAAAAATCTCTTATTTTTTCCATTTTTCTCTCAATCATCTGAATCGGTTTTGAGATGAGCTCCGATTCACCGGCGGCTGGAGACGGTGGCGAACAAGCCGCTGCGGGAACAAGCGTGCCTTCACCTTCATACGACAAACAAAAGGAGAAGGCACGTGTGAGTAGAACATCTCTGATACTATGGCACGCGCACCAAAACGACGCAGCTGCAGTTCGGAAACTCTTGGAGGAAGATCCGACTTTGGTTCACGCTAGAGACTATGACAAACGAACGCCTCTCCACGTGGCGTCGCTTCATGGATGGATCGATGTTGTTAAATGTCTGCTTGAGTTTGGTGCTGATGTCAATGCTCAGGATAGGTGGAAGAACACGGTAAAGCCTCTTCCTTTTTATTTTGAATTTTGGGTTGCTTCTTCAAGTTTCTTAACTTTGTTATGATTCTGATCTAAAACTTATTGTTGTATTTGTGGGTATTTGCAGCCACTGGCTGATGCAGAAGGAGCTAGGAAGCAGAAAATGATTGAACTGCTGAAATCTCATGGTGGTTTGTCTTATGTGAGTTTTTGAATTCCCTTTTCTGATCTTTGTATAGCTTTAGGTTAGACATTGTTCCTTTTGTTTCATTTGTTAGGGTAGGTGATGATTGCTATTGAATATGAAAATGTTTTTTGCAAAATTTAGAAACTTTCGTATCTCTCTGAAGTAGCTGCTTAATGCAGTGTTGTTTGTTATTCTTTAGTGTTTCTATTAGTCATTTTTGTTGTTGTGTGTGGATAGTTGTTCATATGTAGCTGAGTAAATTCACTATGCAGGGTCAAAACGGAAGTCACTTTGAACCAAAGCCTGTGCCACCACCAATTCCAAAGAAATGTGACTGGGAAATTGAACCTGCTGAGCTGGATTTTTCAAATGCTGCAATGATTGGAAAGGTATGATTTGTGCTTTTGCTTATCCGTGTTTAGTTCAATATAATGGAGTTTTGAGCAAATGAGTTTCTTTTGGCTAATTTGGGGTTGGTCACATTCTTTTAGGGTTCATTTGGTGAGATTGTGAAAGCCTATTGGAGAGGAACACCGGTAGCTGTGAAACGTATTCTTCCTTCTCTTTCAGATGATAGACTGGTTATGTAAGTTCTTACTTCTCTCTTATATCCCAATTATTATTGTCGAAGAAGTTTCTAGCTTTTAGCTGATACTTTGGTATCGCTCTCACCTAAGATTCTTGTGTTTCCATACTTGTTGTGATATACAGTCAGGACTTCAGGCATGAGGTTGATTTGCTAGTTAAGCTTCGCCATCCAAATATAGTCCAATTCTTAGGAGCGGTAACCGAAAGAAAGCCCCTTATGTTAATCACTGAGTACTTACGCGGGGTAGGTTTTCACTATCCGCTTTCTTTTTCTTATGCAATTTTTCTTCTTGGCTAAATAAATGATTCATCTTTTTGACAGGGAGATCTTCATCAATACCTCAAGGAGAAGGGCGGTCTTACTCCAACAACTGCTGTCAACTTTGCTTTGGATATCGCGAGGTACTTGAAGTTTTAACATTCGAGATATTATGTGAGAATTTGTTCATCATATTTAGCCTGAGTGTTTTCGAAAATTTGTTGTTACAGAGGAATGACATATCTTCACAATGAACCTAATGTTATCATTCACCGAGATCTTAAACCAAGGTAATCAAAATCGCTTCATATATATAGCTCCTTAGTTTCTTACTTCAAATCCGCTGCTCATAAATCGCTTCTTGCATTTTATATTTCAGGAACGTTCTTCTGGTTAATTCTAGTGCAGACCACTTGAAAGTTGGAGACTTTGGACTTAGTAAGCTCATAAAAGTTCAAAACTCTCATGATGTCTACAAAATGACTGGAGAAACAGGAAGCTGTAAGTGTTGTTCTATAGTAAAATCGGAGGTCCTCTGCCTTCTTTTCCTTTCATTTCTTTAACTTCACCTTCTTTGTTTCTCTTCTTCGTGCAACAAAACCAGATCGTTATATGGCTCCTGAAGTATTCAAGCATAGAAGATATGACAAGAAAGTCGATGTCTTCTCCTTTGCAATGATACTTTACGAGGTACTAAGATCTTAACTATAAAACTTCCTTTCTCTACTACAAAAAACAAAACCAAAGTTCAGAAAATCTTAACCTTAATTTCATTACCACATTGTACCCAGATGCTTGAAGGAGAGCCACCATTTGCGAACCATGAGCCATATGAAGCAGCCAAACATGTATCTGATGGACATAGACCTACATTCCGTTCCAAAGGATGCACACCAGATCTAAGAGAGTAAGAAAAATACGAGGCCATATGCACCGGTATTACTCTACCGGTTATCTAACTAATTTTCTCTTTTATAGGTTAATTGTGAAATGCTGGGACGCAGACATGAACCAGAGACCGTCGTTTCTGGACATTCTCAAGAGACTTGAAAAGATCAAGGAAACTCTACCATCAGATCACCATTGGGGCTTATTCACTTCATAATACACAAAATCCATTATTTAAGCACAAAAACAACCAGAAACAAGAAAGTATCATTCTCTGTTTGCCTTATTAATCTCTGTTTCATTTCTTTTGTAAAGATTGTTTCTTTTTCATCTTTTCATTTGCTTTAAAAGAGTGTGAGATAGAAAGCTTTTATTGTTGTTACATGGATTGGATTGAGTTTGCAGGTTAATGAGAAGTTCATATCATATCAGACAGGATAAAATGTCTGTTTCCGAAAAATTCAGTAACAAAATGAAAAATGAGTTCAGTAGTGTATATAAAGCTATAGTCATAGGGTTTTCAATACAATCTCTGCCCTCAGGAGATGGTAATGGTTTTCAGATAAGCTTCTTTTTCTGGAAGAAAGTCTTCAAGTGCCAAAACTGAAGACCTGCGACCGATAAACAAACTGCAAGCGACACGAAACTCAACCATGCCATCTTCGAATTTGTCGCTATGTTCAGATTGTGCATTTCTTCTTCCCTGTAATATACCAAATGAAGAAGGGTTTTGAGTTTTGATTCACTCTCATCCTCTGATCAAGTGACTTCAAGGGAAGACAGGTTTTGTTGTCATTACCTGTCGCGGAGATAGAACATCTCATCGTGGATTCCATTCACGGTTTCAAATAACTTCTTAACCTCAAACTCCATCGTCTGGCCAATAAATAAAACAAGATCCAACCATAACAAGGTTAACAAAACATTCCTTCAAAAACTCTGCAATCTCTTTAAGAGGCTATGTTACATTTCAAGCTAGTCTTGCTCTGTAGTATGTTAAAGCCTAGTCCTATCTACCACATTTCAAGATAGTAATTTTCTGCGTCTGTTAAAGCCTAGTCCTATCCACCTTCATTTAGCAGGGAAAGAACTCCTGAATGAGCTGAAGAAATCGATGGGGTTCAAAGGTGAAACTAATGAAGCTATTTTCTCATATGCAAGACTGCAGACACAGGTCAGTAACACACGAGCCCTGTCAGCTTAATTCATGGCCTTGTTCTAACCAAACCAATGCACCAACATAACCTATAAACCAAGACTACATAGCATTTCTCACTTCAGATATAACTTTCCACTTTCCAGCACTATGTCTTGGTGTAACTTAGGCAGCTATCAAATTCTCACACATCCGGCGCAATGCTCTATTGTTCATGTCATTAGAAGCATCAAAATCTATTTCCTCTAAAGAGATTAGTTTGACTAAGTTAAGACTTCAAGAGTAAAGAAAAAGCGAAAAACTTACTTCGACTTGGCTCTTCTTTGCCACATTCGACCAATCCTTGGTATGAATACCCGTCCTCCAATCAAAGTCAATGATCAGCGTCGTCTCTGGTTTGTGATCGACGGCGGAGAAGCAACTTATGTAATCCCCTGTTTCCACAGCTACAAACGAGAATTGTCCCGATTCTACTCCGTCCGATTCGTGATAAGCCGTCCCTTGTGGCGATGTGACCTTAAAAATCAAACACATTGCATTATACTGAAATCGCCGGAAGAAGAAATTGAAGGGAAATGCGATCCGATCGGATGATTATTACCCTGACGGTGACTTTATGGGAAGAAGGAAGAGGATGATCCTCGTGAGGGTTTATAATGCTGTATTTTCCGATGGTCATTGCGTTTGCGTGAATCTCCTCTGAGATGCATTTCGTGTGCCCAGAAAGTAGCTCGTATCGTATAGAGAGTGTCACGGGAGATAAAATTGAGAGGATCAATAGTACGATCGAGCTCCGACGATGATTCATGACGGCTCCGATATAGAGAGAAATCGATCTGACGGATTTCAAAGTTTAGCTATTTTTCTTGTTAAACGGAAGGAAGGAAACAAAAGAAAGTCAACACGTGCATTGCCACGTGTTAGTATTTCATTCGTTAAAACACGTGGAGTACTACCCTCTGGAATTGGGCTTTAAAATTAAGGCCCATTAATAATGTTGGACCTATATACTTGTAGTGGATCACACTAAAGTAAGTTAGAAGTAAATAAAGAAACAAATAACACATCCAGATTTTATAATTCAAGCATAACTACATATGACTTGGTAATGTTAATTTTAAACTTAATTGGGAAATTTTGTTGAAAAGACAATTGTACTCGAGTTTTTAGTAAAGAATAAAATAGTAATCTTTCCTTGGAAGGGATGTTAATAATGCAACATTGAGGTACGTGTCATGATTTCGTTTCAGTTTTTGTTTTGTTTTACAACAGCTTGAAAATATCTGAATAAAGGAGATGAATATAAACAGTGGTTTGAATCGTGATTAGTGCAATAAATAGATGACAGTAATAAAAAAAGTACGGGAGAACAATTAGGTGAATCCGTTGACGAATGACAACGACTATCAAAAAGGCAAAATGTGTCATCTTTCTTTATATGTTTTTCAATGTTGAATATTCTTGAAATCTTTATTTATCATATGTTTTTCTGATCAATCATTATCCTTGAAACCTATTTTTTTTTTTTTTTTGTT
>Ga0041059_1002038_pt1 | contig 15499 bp, 13 predicted proteins | sample AraColnosormetaG_FD_56232 | JGI IMG/M metagenome (GOLD analysis project Ga0041059, IMG submission 56232) | Arabidopsis roots microbial communities from North Carolina, USA - Col MF nosort | ecosystem: Host-associated > Plants > Roots > Unclassified | place: USA: North Carolina | collected...
GTGAACAGCAAAGGGAAAAAAAAAAAAGAAAAAAAATGTCAGAACAAATCCTTCTCCTCCATTGAGACAGTGTACTTCTGCTTCAATGGACATTTGATATCATCAAATCCTGCGTCAGGTGAGAAAGACGCTTCGCCGTTGTCAGAGTTCCTTTTCTTTATTCTCTGTAGAAACTAGAGGCAAAAAATGTCGGAAGTTTTCATGAATCTGAGTAACTTGTATCTGCTTCTGTTTACATGTTTCTTTGGTCCGTAGATCGAAGTAGAACTGTCACTTACAGTTTAAGACTAGTAAGCTCATTACTAAACAACTGTATTAACAAGATTTAGGCTTCTTTTTTTATTAGAATGTTTAGATTTGCTTCTAATTCAGATGTAATTTTAGTTTATTCAATCTCAAGAACCAGACGATGAGTTATTTACATGAAAGATAGGCTTAATTAGGTTGTTTCTATTGGCCTAAGTGAAATGTGTGCCTCCTATGTTGGGTGTTTTAACTAATGCTGATTGATATGTCATATGTTGACTGATTATGTTACTGTGTTTGTAGTTTACGAATGGACTCTGAAAGCGTCGTAGCTGCTGACGGTGCGGATTGTGCTATTGCAAATGGTGAAGTGACAATGGAAGGAGACAGTAGTAATGGAAATGGTGGTACTTCAGAGAATTTGGAATGTTGTTCTACTCAGCATCCTATGGAGGCATCTGAGGTTGGTGACAAAGAATTTTAACGTTTTTTTTTTTTTGCCTTTTCTGCACAAATAATTGTTATTGACTTTGCAGTTTTTTCGCTTTTTCCAGGGCACACAGAATGAACAAGTGGATGATTCAAAACAGATGAGAGGACAAAAGGTGCAAGGAAGGGTCAAGCATGAGAAGACCTCTGGAGGCAAGAATATTCCATCAGTCTTGGTGAAGAAGAAAAAAGATGGGAAAGTGGTGGCATCAAATGGTTCTGTTGCTCCAAACGTAAAGCCTGTAAAGTCTCCTAAGAGCAAATCGCTCAATGGTAGAGAGGCTCATGTCACGAAGGTTACTAATCTCTTTGTTGCTCCTATAGTTACTGGTGATTAGCCATGTGTCTTCTTGGCTGAATGTTGTCTCTGATCTCTTCATTTGTTCTTATCAGCATGGGAACCATGACTCTCTACCAGCTGAAGGGACCAGGTACCAATATCATTCTTTAAAACATGGTTTCTGTTTTGCATCAGTTCATTGCCAAAACTCTAAAACGATTAATGCAAACATTCCATCAAGATTATGTATTAGTTCCTGTCGTTAAGTCTGGTAGTTTGTTTCTCTCTTTGATACAGGGACAAGCCAAAACTGAGGGAAACAAGGAAACAAGTCAATGATACATCTGAAGATGATACACAGTAGTATGTCTTTTTGGGATTCACTCTTCATTCTCATTTCCTTAGCACTTTTTTCTGACTAAAACTTGCTTACTGTTTAGTAGTCCAAAAGAAGATGATGGCAAACCTCGTCGAGCTAGTGCACTTCCAAATTATGGATTCAGTTTTAGATGTGACCAACGAGCTGAAAAAAGAAGAGAGGTTTCATTTACTTCACTGTACTTATCCTCACAACAAACATGCAACCAAGTATCATATTTCTCTGTCATGTGATGCAGTTCTATTCAAAGCTTGAGGAAAAGATCCATGCGAAAGAAGAAGAAAAGAATACCGTACAAGCTAAGTCCAAGGTTGTGTTCTATGCCCTCTTGTTTTTCTTAAAATGTCCTATTATTCATTTAAAGTGTCTATATGCTCAGTCTTCTACTGTAAATATCATCTGGAATACTTGCAGGAAACTCAAGAAGCTGAGCTTAAGATGCTAAGGAAGAGTCTGAACTTCAAAGCCACACCTATGCCTACCTTCTATCAAGAACCTCAGCTACCTAAAACAGAGTTAAAGAAGGTACATCTCTGCAATTAAAGAAGGTACTTTCTCATTTTCTCTCATGTCGTAAGTACATAGTATCATGTGAAATGCTATATACTTGTAGATAGCGATAACAAGACCAAAATCTCCAAAACTCGGGCGGAAGAAGACCAATTCTCGAGCAGATTCTGAAGAAGCCATTACTATTCAAACCCCTCGCTTTGGTAGGTTGAGCTTAGATGAGAAAACTCCTAAAGATAACCCGGTTGTTGAAGGAAGTGTACCCGGTGAGACCAAGAAGCCACCAGTGCGCAAGTCACTTCCCAGGTTGCCTTCAGAAAAGACAAATCTGTCCAACGGGAAGGTGGCTCCAGCAAAAGCTGTAACAGCCTCAACAAAGGCAAAGTCGGAAAGAAAGAAACCAGATAAAGATGTGGATGACCTAAGCCAGTCAAGTCCTGTAGACGACAATGCTGACCCAGAAGATTCACAAGAACAAGCTCCAAGAGTGAATGAAGACAGAAACGAATCTCACATGGTAGTGGAAGTGGTTGCGGTTGAGCCTTAAAACCTACGGTATGATTCATGTACTAGTTAAGGAGCGAAAAAGGAACAGTAACAAGAAACAGTGAAAAATGGATGAAATCAAACTGTTTAATCAGAAGATGGACAAAAAGAGTGAAAGACAGAGATGCAAAATTGATGGTGTGCTCCACAAGGTTGCTTCTATATGTCATTCATGAGAGCTTCAATTGCGTCGCATGATGTTTGGTCGTAATGCTTAAATTCTGTTTGGTTTGTCGTCAAGATCTGTTTTTTCATTTCGATATGTTATACTTAAAAGGTGAATTTTGGGGTGGAAAAAAATGGGGGCCACAGCAGATGTTTCATCCTGCTGTGTCCAGGGCTGAGCCCAACTACACAAGCCAGTCTTGCGTTGTTTAAACCCACAATGCTGTCAAGACTCTCAGTTCAACGGTGACAATGTTTGACAAAAGGAAACACTAAATAACATAAAAGAAATTTGACATAATATTTTTGTTTAAATAGTTGGTACAATACAATCAATCTAAACCATTGTTTAACAACAATTAAATTAGTTACGATTTTAACCAGAAAATGGTGAAATAGATTCAGTTCCATTAGAACATTTGTTCCATGTTTCGTTAGTTTTGATCATCGCGTTAGAACTAAAACGGTTGAGTTGATAGAATTGAAAAAACATTTTCATCCATTCTGTGTAGCATTTTCTGCCACCTTTCACTAGCACCCGACAACAATCTTTCGAAAAACTTTTGTTCCGAGAAAATACGTCTCTTATTTCAATGTTACATTCATTTCCACCAGCTCCCATTTTTACTGCGCAATCAAGAAGATATTTGAGATGTTTTCTTGGTTGTCCACGGATAACATTGAGATTATAATCACCCGGGCTCGGCCAATGTTTAAGCACCACATCAAACTCGTTGATTAGCATCTCCTCAAGATCGGCTGCTATGGCCAAACTTGGATTAAAATATGATAGCAAAACCATGATTGAAAACAATGCCAAGAAAATGGTTTTATTTTCCATTTTTTATTTCTCTTTAGTACTTTTTAATGTGTTTTTTCTTTTGTTATATTGTCATAATTAGGATTTGTGTGTTGTATTTATAGTGATAGGCTGATAGACTGTTCATTAATGTTATTAGTAACTCTTTATTAATAAAGAAAATTATTAAAACAAAAATAATACTTAAGAAAATAACATTTCTGTTTGTTTATTTCTTATCAACAAGATATTCTTAATTATCAACAAAATTAATATGTTTAAACGTTATACTTCTTTCATAGATGTGGTTAGTTTAATATATTTCAGTTTATAAAAATATGAAATAAATTGAATAAAATCATAAAAACTTATCGTATAACATAATTGTGCTTTGAGAATTAGGCATAATCTATAAGGCCGTGAGTTTTCGATGACTAGTAACCCATCAAGACGAGCAGTCCAGGATTGAAGACATGAATCCAAATAGAGGCTTTGAACCATACCACTTTACACCAAGTTTGAGGTTAATCCGTTTTTACATAACACAAATTAGTCATTTAGATTTATCTAAATTTCTAATTATTAATTAATCTCGAAATTATTGCATATTCAAACTTTTCTTTAGATGCTTGGGAACTGTGACTCTACACTTGAGAATATGGTCAAGGTTATGTGAACAAGACGCGCAATTCACAATGATTCTTTGTCTTCACTTTAAGGGTTCATAATTTGGAAATCTGGCCCATCTTCATAATTAATTAAGATTAGTCCACAATAACAATAATAGCGACAACGAATACTAACAATAATGACTCTTTTTCCACTTTTGTTTAATCCCACTCAAATCATATCGTATCGAGAAAAAAATCATAGCTGGCCAGATTCTTCCCCTCTACCACATTCATTGAATATCACATTCACTTTTTGATTGGACACAAACAAACGTAAATTAAAAGTCAAAACTCAGGTTCACACAATCTGATTCTCTGTCCCACACATGAATAGTCTTAAAGGTGTAATATCTCAGATCTCAAAGGATTATTCCATAAAAGAGAAAGAGATGTAAACTTTGTAATATACAACGAAATGAGAATTTTATTCAATACTCATTAAACCATCCCAAAGGGCATTACATAATTTAGTACAGTGTTCATACAGATTGTAATACAGTGCCTGGAAAAAAAACGAGGGCTCTGGCAAAAAAAAAAACCCAAAAAAAACTCTTTAATAGAGTTGTTGCAACAAAAGCCAGAGCAAACCTCTGAGAGAACCAAGGCCTGAACCAAACCTGAACCCGTACATATCATACAAAACCCTTCCGAGGAAAACCAAACCCAACAAAGACAAACGACGGGGATAAAATAGATAACTGGCTCGTAAAAGACACCAAAGCAGCAAGAAACAGGAGATGATAAACCCTAAAATCTCGTCTACCCGGTAAATATATTCTCAAGCAACACACAACCTTCCGATTTCGAGATAAGTTAGAGTTTCCTTGATAAAAAGGAAACCCTGCAAAAAAACCATTGACTGGAAAAAAAGAAACCGGAAGCGAACTGCTTGGAAAAAAGAAGGAAAACCGGGTACCGAGCCTAGCGAGAGGGACGCGTAGATCACAGAGCCTGAAAAAGAGTTGAGACTTGATAAACGAACTTGGACGGACTAAAATACCTTACATTATAAGTGGAGAGGTCGACAGTGGAATTGTTGATCAGGAGAGGATGTCACATTTGTAAAGACGCTCGACTAAGAAGTCGACAGTGGAATTGGAAATGGATCGACACTGTTGGAGGTTTAATCCCAATAGAGTGGAACCCAACCCGACGATGGCTGGCAAGCTCTTGTCTGTAACCATAGAGCAACCTGCAACTGATAGGATCTGCAGTTTGAGCTTATCAGAGGAGGCCAATGCTTGAATCCCTGAATCTGAGATTGCGCATTTCGAAATATCCAAATCACTGAGAATCTGGCAGTTTGCTGCAATGGAGACCAGGCTGGCGTCAGTGATATTGGAACATCCATCGATGTTTAAGACTTCAAGAGTCCACCCGTTACGAGCAGTGATGGCAGAGATCACTCTATCAGTCAAATTGGAACAACCACTGAAGTTGATCTTCACAAGAGAGCTCTGAATCAGATGTAGGAAACCAGACTCTGTTATCCCCTTGAGCCCACACAGATCAATATCCTCGAGCTGAGGGCACAACTTCCCGATGGCTGCAAGATTTGCATCACCAAAGCCAGGGCAGTTACGAATAGACAAAGAGCGCAGAGCGCTGCAATGAGATGAAGCAGGCAATCCTGTGGTGAGATCTCTAATACTCAAACAGTTCACCAGAGAGAAAGCCTTCAACTTTTCACCACAGTTCAAAAGGGAACCAAAAAACCCAAATTGGGTAACCCTGTGGCATTCTTCAAGCTGAAGACTCTCAAGTGATAAAGAAGCTTTTGCAAAAGAGACCAACCCGTTGTCAGATAACAAAGGGGATTTACTGATGATCGCCTTTTTCATGTTCGGGCAGCCCTTTCCAACAGATTCAAGCCCCATGTCAGTCACTCCTTGGCAGGCTGTGATGGTCAGAGAGTTTAATTTTTGCAGCCCGACACCATTTCCCATGACCCAGAATCCCTTCTCGCTCACGTGTGATAATCCAGCGAGCACAAGATCAGTGATCGACAAGCCGTAATGACCCACAACAGCAAGAGACACATCAGTGACATTCAGCATCTGAAGCTTAAGTTTTGCCAAGGAACAGGTGGTGTTAGACAGTAGAGAGGCGATTCCTTGATCCCTGACAAGAGGACAGTTCTTGATCGAGACTGACTTCAGCTTGGAGCAGGATCTTGCAATGGCTAGCAAACCCTCATCTCCAATTCTTGAACAAGCCTCCAATGTCAGCTCAGTCAAGTTGGGGCAGCTCTTAGCAATAGCTACCAAACCCTTGTCAGTGATTGTAGAGCAGCGGTTCAGCTCAAGCTTCTCAAGTTGAGCACAACCCTCAGCAATCTCCAAAAGTCCATTGTCAGTAATGGTAGAAACGTTCCACAGTGAAAGAGACCCGAGAGAAGGGCAGCTACGACCAATAGACCGAAGACCAAGATCTGAAACTTTAGCAGAGTTGCTACCTCGAATCGACAATTTTCCAAGTCCCCCACGACCAGCAGTTCCAACAGCAATTGCTGCCAATCTAACATCTGTTGCCTTCTTCCCATCTAAGCTCCTAGACAAACACCCTTCACAATCATCACCATCTTCAGTTATCTTGGAAGGAACATCAATCTCCTTTTGACGGATGCTACTTACAAGCGTAAGCCACTGTTTGGAGACAAAAGCGCAAGCACTCCTCTCTTGTGGTCCAGACAAACGCCTAAAGATCTCAAAAAGACACTCATCTGGTAGCACATCAATGGAAACTGGCTTTTTCTCGAAAGCACTGAAGATCGTAGGTGCAACAACACGTGATCTCTTGCTTGGAGGGAAATAAACATCAGCGAAACTACCAAGCGATAACAAAAGACTAGCATCCTTTGGGTTTGGGTATATTGCGCCACGACGGTAAAAATCATTTTCACCTGTAAAATACCAAAGGAGAAATTCTTATGAGCTAAAGAGATCATTGAATCAAAATCAGATTCAGTAAATTAACCTAATGATTCTCAGATCCAATATACCAAAACAGAGAAATTGCAGATAAGATCTATAGCTCGTCAACGGCCAAAACTAAAACTCAGATCTATATATATATATATATATATATATATATCTATAGATNTAGGAAGAATCAAGTCATCGGTGAACACTATCCTATAAGCCAAATCTTATTCCTCGTACGTAAATCACCTCAAACACGGAAACGTCTAAATCTAACAGAGAAATAAAAAATTTCAATCTGATAAATCAAATTCAAAGATGAAAAAAAATTCAGAGATCAGGAAGCTTACCGGCAAAACTAAAGATCTGAGACATGATTTGAGCTCAAAACTCCCAGGAAAAACGAAAACGCTTGATTTCTCAAGCGAAAACCCGTGGGAAAGAGCAAAAAAGAGAGATCCGACGAAGATGAAGAAGAAAACGAACGAATTAGCTCCGATTATACCAAAGAGAGAGATGCACATGAAGATCGAGGAGATAGAGAGCGAAGAAAACCCTATGGATAGGGCAAAAAAAAACCAGAGAGAGAGAGAGGAGAGGAAGGAGAAAAAAAACAGGAAAACGAAATGATCGGTCAGTAAGAGGTCAAGATATGAGTTATTATATACTTAGTTGAAATTTCACATGCAATGTATCTGAGCTGAGAATTGGGGTTCGTATTTAATTTCGTTTATTTTATTCCCACAACACACAAAAGAAAGAAGTTGCTTAAGATAGACCAGTTTTTTTTCACCTTTGAGAGCGCGTTAAGGCAAGTTATGAGGTGTTTGGTTACCGAGTTTAGTTATAGTATTAAATTGTTTTTGTTTGGTTCCTGGAACAACCTTACTCTTTTTGCTACGTTTGTGGCCGACGTCAGCATCGTTTATGTTGTGTGTTTTTTTTCTTGGGAGTTTTGAGCTGAAATCATGTGTGTTGTAACTTGTAAGTACTCATAAACGTACTAATGATCCCAATTGGGTACGCAAGATCATGCCTAGTTCTATACTTCACATAAATGAGACTTCCAACAACATCTATCTTATGAATGTGGTCAAGTTGTTTCCCCGGCCCACAAAAATATGCAAACGCAAAAAGTGAGTGACTCTGTGCCACTTTGTCCGTCCTTCTTGCACCGGGTCGACCACAATCTCCTTAAGTGTGTTAAAGAGGTGTTGGCGGAAAGTAAAATGTAACGCAAGAAAAAACCATAATCATGCTAAACTAGTTGGATCCTAAACTACTCCAACTCTCTTTTGTTTCCGATTAATCCAAATCTCATGGATATCAAAAGAAAAAGGGAAAAATGATAATGATAATCCGATATGAAAAAATTTACAAAAGTAAACGCAACAAAAATTATAACCGAGACTTTTTATAAAGTTTTACTGATAGTTTAGAGATGCGTTAAGGCAACAACTCCATTTTACAAAACCATAACTTACTTGAAATCTAATCCCCAAATACCCAACATACTGATGTTTCTATAGTCTCGTGCACATTAATATACGAGAACAGTCGTTCCAACACAAATGGTAACACGATAATCAACTTATTACCGACTGATGACAAATTTTGTATTATTTTCTTCATCTTATTTCGATATCTTCAAAATCCCCCATGTGGGAAATCAAAATTGAGATAGAAAAAATCAGATTTGATGAACATACAAATTCTTCTACGATTGAATCACCAATACAATAATCTCCTACACCAGCATCAGGACTTAGAAGGTTCCTTGGTACATATCATGATTCCATATTCAACCTTCTACCTGTAAAAAAGATGGTCAAATCGTAAATGATTAAAATTGGAATCTGAATGTATCTGTGGAGAGGACCCATTGCCCATTATAAACATGTTATTAAAAGAGAAAGTGAACAAAAGACACCCAAGTGGTCGTGGAAGCATTATATATCCTTTTCATTGCTTACACAGCCCATGTTCTTATTATTGCAATTCTTCATGTCTCAATATCAACTAGCTCATTATTTTATTGTTAAAAAGTCACATTAAAATCGTTTAGGCTTTTAGTAATATACGATTTTTATGCTTCCTTTTCTTATGATAAAATTCAAATTAATTTCAAGATAGAGACCATCGTTGAAACAAACCAAAATTTGGTACAATTTCAGTTTGGAATCTTGTTTTAGTCAAAAGTATCTATACTTTTTTAAAATATGTCGATTTTAGATCAAGATTTTTTTTTATTTTTTTTTTGGCGCGATTTTTGTATTCAGATTCATTTATCGGATATAGAAAACATGGATTCATTTAAACTCTATTTTCGAAATGATGCGATTTTTGGATTGAATATTTCGGTTCCGATCAGATTAAACACCCCTAGTCCCTAGAGGAGAAAATGATCTTCTCTCTTTCTGACTGCATGCGTCTATTGATATTTTTGTTACATGTTTAATTATTTTGTCACGAAAATTGTTATAGATCTCCGTACCAACGTTTACCATGTATATGTCCTTCAGTCATTGAACATTGGATGGGTTCAAAATATTATTCAGTAGGTTTTGTTTTAAAGGAAAGAATAGTGAAAGTGAGAAACAAATTAATAAACTATACAGTGCTCAACTAATTTTAGAATTCTTGATCAAAAAGCAGCGACAACTTTAAACTAACTATAACCTACTGTAAGAGTCTAGACGAGGTTCATGCATATTGAGTTAGTGCCACCATGAAGCTATGACAAAATTACGATAAACTAAATAATTAATGATCCAGTTGATTATGGAGTTAGTGGGCCGGTTCCGCAAAAACATGCCACAATTATGTAAATTGTATGTTTAATACACAATTTGTGGAAATAGTTAACTAATATAATCAGAGAAAGTCCTTACCCAAAAAAAACAAAAAAAAAAACAGAGAAAGTTAACGAGAAATATTTTATTTGCTAATCTAATCACAAATACGGAGTATTTGTTTTGTTTTGGTCATAATTAGATTATACCGGATCAACGCGTAAGGAGTATTATATTTTGGACTTGAGATATTGACAAAGACCAAGTCGAATTCGTGTCGTTTGGGACTTGGCTCTTTAGCAAGACCTTTCTTGTGTTCTGTTTTAGCTAATTGGGATGAACTGAAGGTATTGACTAGTACAACGTTTTTCTAGCTGATTCCTCTAGTATATTGACCAATTGGGATGAACTGATCATAATCACGTGAAAAGGCATAAGAGTCTCATGTTACGACCCAAGACATTAGCATTTTATGTGTGGAAATTATAAGTTTATTATTTTATTTCCTCTCTTAGTGTAATTTTTTCATAAAAAATTTGTAAAAAGTTTCAGAAAGACTAGTGTTGAGATTTGGTGCTCTTGATTAACTCGTGAAGACGAATTGATTCAATACGCATACTATCTATCTCGAATATCATCACTCTTTAAATGAACACAAACATAAACAGAAAAGATCACAAGCCAATTAAGAGTGCAACCACCTAACCTAACCAGTGGCGGATCCAGGAATTTTTTTAGCATAAGGCACATATTAAATATAATAAATAACTAATAGTATTAATCTTTTTTTTTTTGCAACATCACAACCATCCATTAATTATTTTAGTTACTTAATAAGAACTTCTCATCTGAATGCATATATTATTGGAGAATGAAAGAAACCAACGTAAATATTTTCATTAATTAATAGTATGTAAGTATATGTATGTAAAAAATGTGTAGAAAAAAGGAAAAAAGCAAGCAAGTGTAAGGCATCGACCACCCGACCACCCTTATAATCTAGTGTAAGGTTGCCAATTGAGCTAAAAGAGTAACAATAACCAATAGTTACTAAATAGTTGTTCATAATCAGTGTGGGGCACGTGCCCCACCCTCTTATACACTAGATCCGCCCCTGAACCTAACAGTCACTGACTTAGAAGTACGAAGCTTACATGTACACTTGTGAATGGAGACTTTCCGATCTCATTGCATAAATGACAGTGATGTTCTGGTTTTATAATAAATCAAGTATTCAACCGAATAGACAAGAGGAAATACAACAATGCCATTATCTCTAACATTTCTCGTCAAAAAACTTGTCACCCGGGGTTGTTTTCCGGAAGACCATTTAACTCTTAAGTCTTAAGTGGTCGCGCAAAAGAGACGGTACAAAAAGAAATGTAACAATAGAGCATTGTATATGACATATTTAGAGTAATTTAAGTGTTTGTATGTATATGTTCTCTACAATGTTAGAGAAATATTCTCAGATCTAATGCAACCCTAGCATCATTATCATCAACTTCATGACATGCAACTTTTTCTTTAAAAAATGTAGTCGTCCACGGTTTCTCAAGACATTGTACACTTTAACAAATCATTTTTTGCAGAGTGGTCATGTACCTTTTGAGAAAATGTACTTGAGCTACAAGCCTACAACACATCGTTAATGAATTTTTCAGTGAGTTCTTTAGAAAGTCCCATGACTGTATCAACACCTCCCACCACGGAATCAATAAAAGGTGAAATAAGGGGATGCTCAAGCATCAAACCTCCAGCAACCTTGAAAGTTATTGCATCATCAATAAGATCATCGATGACATGTTCTGGTATCTCATGGAAATAAACCTCTGCTTTGTCCCATCCTATTCTTCCAACTCCAGTTTTCAAGTTTCTCACAAAAACAGATTGCACAACGCCACCGTGTGACCCCGAATAGCCTTTGATAAACTCGCGAGCTTCTTCTTTACTAGTTGGTTATTCTCTAATAACACCTTTGTACACAACAACAGTATCTGCAGTAATCAATAGAGTTGGTTGAGAATCTTGTGTAAACTGGTTTTCACCTCCTAATTTCAATATAATCTCATTTGCTTTTGCTTCAGCAATAGTCACAACCAAATCTTCAGGCTTCTCTTTCCTAATAGCTTTCTCATCAATATCTGCAGTTACAATAGTGAAATCATATCCCATTTCAGCCAGAATCTGCTTTCTCGCCATCGACTGAGAACCTAGAATCAGCTTATATCCGTTCTCCATCGCCTTCTTTGCCATTCTCGTGTTGTACTGTAAGCGGAAAGAGTAAAGAAGAAAAATCAACAAACAAAAAGAAGATTGAACAAAGAATGTTGCCATCTTGTAACTTCAAAATTTTGTATAGCGTACATTATCCAACAACAAGATGTCACATACTATAATTATATTGTCATCATAATATAGAATGCTAATTAATCAATAGAGAACAATAGATTACTCTTATCTGTCAGCAGAACAATATCATTTCTAATAACCATTAACTGTCTGTAATTAATGGTATTCTGTTTCTCCTATTAGCTATTACACCAAACCTGGCACACAGTGGACAAGTCCTCTCCATGGTAGTCTAAGAGAAAGATTATAAACCTTGAGGCCATAAACAAAGAAAGTAGAAAATTTTCCATGGGCTATCAGATAAATTACTAGCAAAAGCTTCCACTAAAACCATCACACTTGGCTAAAAGCTAAAATGTTAACGTTTGACACATCTACAGATTTTGATAAGTGTAGTCCTAAATTGTTCGTTGATTTCATACGTATAAACACAATAGAAGAAACACGTTTCTTCCAGAAGAAGTAAGAAAACTCTAAATATGCAAACTACACAAGGAACAGAACAATCAGAAAAGCAAAAACAAAATGCATTTACAGTGAAGAAATTAATATGTGAAGATTCCATTAGACGCGTCAATGGACAAACAGTTCATGATGCTAATTGTACATATATATGATATATCAATGATCCAATAAAAACTGCTGAGGCAAAACTCTAGGAACAGAGAATTAGGGTTTTGAGATTCAGCAGATTCAAACTCACCAAAAGAGATTCCTTAATTATAGGTAAACATACGATTTTCGAATGTAGAAGAAGATTGATACGAGGGAATGAAGCTGGAACGAGAGCTGGAGAGAAAACAACAGATGGCTGTAATTTTGCCTCCTCAAGTTTCCTGGTGTTCGGCCTCGTTTGCCGATTAGTTTGGTTTGGCCCATTTCTTTATTTCGGTTATCATCTGTATTTGGGCCTTAGCCTTTGTTTTTGTATTCATTAAAAATCAAAACGAATAATAAGTCTAATATTAAAAAAGGTTATTATTATTTTAGATATCATAATAATTTAATACATAATCACAAACAAATATTATTTTATAATATAACACGTAAATACAAAAATTTGTTAAAAATGAGTTCTCTGCAATATCGGGTTCTTAACCCAGTATAATTAGTAATACAAATATGAAAATAAGGAATATAAAATGATCTTTTAAAATCATATGGCGAATTGGCTATTGAAGACTTTTCACCAAATAATACAACAAAAACTTCGAGACTCATAAAATAAGTGATCCAACTAAGTCGTCGATGACTATAAGCTTTTAAGTCTCTCGCTAGACTGTCCACAGATTTCTTCATCTTCTTTGTCTCTTAGCCTTTCTATATTATCCACCATATCTTTAAATTTCTTTTATAATTTGCTGTATAGCCTATATAAATGCATAACCATGAGTGACACTAATAAGCAAAATAAGAGGGAATATTAAGATGACATCTACTATGGTTCTATTCCTCCTTCTTCTTCTTGTGTTTCCGCATATGGATAAAGCCCTAGGCGCACACGAGGAATCCCAGAAACAAGGTTAGTCTTTTGGTATTTTAGATGTTCCGAGGTCATTAGTATCATTTTACGTTATTAATTAGTTGTGTTTAATCCTGATTTTGGTTTGAATTTTGGAATTTCTCCTCATTTGAATAGACAAATGAGCACAAAGATGATCAAACATTGACACTGTAATATATAATGTAATGCTTTTCGGGTGGTGTAGGTGCAGAAAAGACTTACCATGATGCACGCTTTACTATTCCTATTAAGCCAAAATATATTCCTAAGGTTATACGCCCTACGCCAAAAGATCCGCCTATTCCGGAATGTCTTCGAAAAGGCACATGTAGTCGTCTTCATTTATCTCCTCCTCCGCCCCAGAGGTCTTTCAAAGGCACAAACGAACCTGGTCATTGACCTCAATCTAGCTTCGAATGCGTGTGTGTGTGCATGTTTCTTACATTGTGGTTTGGTTTGTGGCTTCTGTCTTTGTTTACCTATGCATGTGTTTGTCATATTTTATAGTTTGTCGAACGGCCGCTATAATAAATAAAACTTGTATTTCCTTTTGTGTTATAAAACGCCTCTTAATTACTTACGTTGGATCGTTTAAACTCAGACATGCTAAACCACAAAGGCCATTATCCTATATATAAAAGATGTGGTGTCTCTCGAGCGATGACACACATCACCATAATTAAATCATGCATTAACTCTTTCTTCTATGAAAATAACATGTTTCCATTTATTAATTAATTTATTTAGATTTAATTTAGTTACAAAAGTATATCAAACACATAAATTTAGATCAAAAACCCAAGGACACTGATCTAACTTGTTTTTTAGGTTTTAAAATTTTGGACGTAAGTTTCAAATAAAACATTGGATTGGGATTTAGGTTTATAATCCACTCGCAATGACATATGAGCATTTTTTAAAAAGGGGTGGTTCAGTCTCGATCGGTCCAAATAGACAGGTTTTGATATTTCGGAGGGCTGAAACAATTTTTTTTTAAACAGGATTTATTTGATTAATTATAAAAATTATAAATATTATTTTGTTATAGCTAAAAAAACAAAGTTGGGATTTTAAAAAAAATATCATCTTCTTAACACTTTTATATATGTATATTATAAGATAAAGGTTAAAATATAAGATATTTGTTGGTGCAGTAGAAAGAAAAAAAAAATGTGCAAATAAAATTAATTTTTGTTTTTTTAGAGAAATGATTATTGGTAAGTAAATAAATTAATACTCTTATTTTGGGCCTTTCGGGACTTATTTTTTTACTATTCGAGGGTCCTAAGTCATTTGGCTGCCGACCTGCTAAATATGGGAAAGGATCCTCCCTTCTTATTTCTCATCATACTAATCTCATAAGATATAAAATTTACTCACTCAATGATTTGTGTCCATATATACTAAGTTGTTTGCAATTTAGACTTATTCAAAGTATTCACGAAATACGAACTCATAATGTCGAAAAGTAAAAATCAAAATATTGATAATGCTAGACAACATAAATCAACACATGGCTACCAACAAAAAAAAAAAAGACCTATATGGATATTATTAAAAAATAACAAATATATTGTGTCACGACAAATAATTTCAATACATACATACAATTTAACAAAGTTGCATTAAAAAAAAAACCCAGTGGTTTGGCGCGAGTTTCGCCCTAGTATACCTAATTTGTATAGCATCTAAGTAAATTTTCCTTATTAATATGAAAATTTTGACAAAAAAAAAAACAGAGGGCTATAATTTTGGGCATATTAATTACTAATTTTGGTCATTATTAATATTTTTGGAAAAAATTTTATCCAACATAGGATAGTTTATATAGCCAAAGTATTTTGT
>Ga0041059_1002039_pt1 | contig 15492 bp, 11 predicted proteins | sample AraColnosormetaG_FD_56232 | JGI IMG/M metagenome (GOLD analysis project Ga0041059, IMG submission 56232) | Arabidopsis roots microbial communities from North Carolina, USA - Col MF nosort | ecosystem: Host-associated > Plants > Roots > Unclassified | place: USA: North Carolina | collected...
GATTAAAAAAAAAAAAAAAGTGTTTTCGGTAATAACCCGAAAGAGAAAATACGTATCGGAAAAAATGCAAAATTTTCAAAAACATTTAATTTTAATTTTAATTTCAAGCCAAATTCGGGAGCGACTTTCCAAAGACGAACAAAGCCATTGAAACGGAAGAGAAGGCTGCTCCTTTGGTCCTCTCTGTTTCTACCGTCGATTCAGATCTCTGCCTCTCGCAATCGAATCAATTTGTGTAACGAATCGACGCGAATTATAGTGGTGAAGAAGTCGACAATTCGATTGTTGTGTAAGTTGACGAGAGGATTGGATCGGTGTGAATTCCTCCTAAATGGTTCGATCGGGTAGTTTTAGCGTCGATTCTTCGGCGACTCATCAACGGACTCCGTCTCGAACGGTTACGTTGGGTCATATTCAACCACAGGCTCCGACTTATCGTACCGTTTATTGTAATGATCGGGAATCTAATCAACCCGTCCGGTTCAAGGTACACCGGAGTCAATTGATGTCGTGTATTGTTTCTGAATCGATTAGGAGATATGTGCATTGGAATTTGTGCTGTTTGGATTCATCGATCTGATTTTTTCTCTATTTTTTGTTTAGTCTGATGAATGTTTGATTAATTGTTTCAGGGTAATTCGATTTCTACAACAAAGTATAATGTTTTCACATTTCTGCCCAAGGGTCTGTTTGAACAGGTAAATACGCTTGGTTTATCTTTGTTGCTTGGATCTAGACTAGTGAAGGGTTGTTAGTTTAGCTCCAGCATGTTATTTAGGAGTTCGTCTTTTCGGAACCCGAGAAGTTAAAATGTGAAATTTTCCTATGGAATTAGGATTAGAATCGTAAATGAAGTGACAGCTGATGTACATTTCCAACATTCGCAGTCCTTCCACAAGATTTTTCTGTTATTTTTAATCTTAGTTATAATGTGTTTCCTGACAGTTTAGGCGCATAGCGAACATATACTTTCTTGGAATTTCGTGTCTATCAATGACACCAATAAGGTACGTTAAATCCAAAAGCTGTGTTATAATGTGTTACTATTCATATAACACTCTTGTTCTGGTTTGATGGAGATTTTGCTGATTAATTTATGAATGATAGATGCAGTTATTAACTAGATAGATTTTTTTTGTCCTGCAGTCCTGTGAGTCCAATAACAAATGTAGCTCCACTGTCAATGGTGCTTCTTGTTTCTCTGATTAAAGAGGCTTTCGAAGACTGGGTAAGCTCGTCTGTTTTTCCTTTGCAGCAATATCCCATTTCTCCTTGTTTTAGAATATAATTGTCTCAGCGCTTGAATAATCTGTGCAAGTTAGTAGATGCGTTGGAGTCTCAGGACTCATTTGCGTCTCAACTACTAATTTTTTCTGCTGATAATCTGGTGCAGAAACGGTTTCAAAATGATATGTCCATAAATAATAGCACAGTGGAAATCTTACAAGATCAACAGTGGGTATCTATTCCGTGGAGAAAGTTGCAAGTTGGAGATATTGTCAAGGTTAGTCTTTCGTTGCTCTAAAAGAGGTGAATCTATTCATGATTAGAGTCATTAGACAAAATTCACTTTGGTTACTTTTATCTATTGCTGTGTGTTTCAATGCATTTTTGGCATATATGTTTAGTTGTTTCCTGTTTGTAGGGCCTGCATTATAGTTGTTCTATTAGACTTCCACTACCTATATGTCTGTTATTGTACTGCAGTCAGCTACTGCTTTCCACCGTGATAACTTCTTCCCAAATTCTAGAGGCCAGCAAAGCATGATTTTTGTCAACTATTTTCTCATTTTTTCCTGGCGTTCTGTTAGGTTCTGAACTTTAGTTACCATTATGGTTCGTCAAGAATTTTTAGAACAGAGAGATAGATATAGATAGAGACCCACTTCTCAACCCAACCCCAGGATCCACCTAAGGTCATCTGCCTTTTTTTTTTACTTTCTTGGTACTTATACCACCGGCTGAGCTTGCTAATACAATCAGGATACTAACAGCACTCATTACAGTATTAAATAACTGAGTAAAGCAACACTACGCGATTGCAGCCTCAGCTGCTCTTGAACTTTGCGTTTCCTTAGGTTGAGACACTGCTCTCTTCTTCCTTTTCTTCAACTTATCTTGATATCTATTTTTCCTCCACACGTTGACCCTGCAATAGTTACGACGTTCATGGGATTAACAATGTTTACAGCATACCTTCTTTGCATTATTTCAAAGACTTGTTACCTTTGAATTAAGATCTAAAATTGTTAAATAAGGTTATTGATTTTGCAGATAAAAAAAGATGGATTTTTCCCAGCAGATATTCTTTTCATGTCCAGTACTAATTCTGATGGTATCTGCTACGTTGAGGTGCTTCTTTTGACAGCCCCTTTAAAATTATATAGTACTGTCTTCTTGTCCAGGGCCAAAGCTGTTATCAGTAGCATTATCTTACCTAGTGTGTGTTCATATGATTATTCCTTGTGTGTGCAGACTGCAAACCTAGATGGAGAAACAAATTTGAAAATAAGAAAGGCACTTGAAAGGACATGGGATTACTTGGTACCAGAGAAAGCTTATGAGTTTAAAGGTTAGCCTACGGCTTTGATTGTGGTCATGCAAGAATTTTTTTGTAGTAGATGTGAACCTTTGCAGTGACATGTAGTACTTAATTCTCTATGAATTGCATTGCAAATAAAGTTTATTGCTTCAGTTGGTTTGGCATATCTTGTCGAAAAATTAGAAATGAATCTAGCTGAAAAAGGTTCACCTGAGTCCGGTTACTATTTTAAGTTAACCTGCCAACTCGTTGCTTTTTCTTATATCACAATCTGATGAACGGACAAGCATCACCAGAAAATGGAAGAAGAGTCTTATATAGCAGTCGATTCCATCATTTGTTTAGATGTTTGTCTGGCTCTTATGAAAAGAGAAGTTATTGTTAAATGCCTGGTAGAATTTTTCTATAATTGTTTATTCTGACAGTTCCTGTAGCTCATTTCTCTTACCGATGATTATTTTCTTGTCTCTTATCCATTTTCTTCTGCGTAAGGACGCGATTTTTCCTTTTTTCTGATGGTTCTTCATTTTATTCAACTTTTTTTTTATTTCAGTATGATTGTGTGGTAACCGTTAAATACATTTCTTCACTTTCTCCAACATCTCTGTCTTTTACCATGCAGGTGAAATTCAGTGTGAGCAACCAAACAATTCTCTGTACACTTTTACTGGGAACCTTGTAGTCCAAAAGCAGACGTTACCTCTCTCTCCGGACCAGCTTTTATTGCGTGTATGATTGACTATTTCTGCTGTTGGCTGTTTTTTCTTTTCTGTCTTGTGTTTTTTTGCAATTTCATGATTTTCTTTGTCTTAGATAATGGTGATCAGCTTATGAGATATCTTGTATTTTTTGGCAACTTTTATATCCTCGGATTTTAACAGTATTTTGAGCAGATTTCCATGCATGTTGTGCAGAGCCTTTTATATCCTTAGATTTAATAATATTCTGAGACGTTTGATATCTGTATTATCAGGGATGCAGTCTTAGGAACACAGAATACATAGTTGGAGCTGTAGTTTTTACTGGTCATGAGACGAAGGTAAGCTGTCATGAAGCTTGTTTTATGGGAAACTAGCTTTGCAAACGTGCGTTTTTAGCTTTCAGGATTCATATATTTTAACCCTTCTATGCTTTCTACTTCGTTGTATAGTTACTATACACATAGGATCTTAAGCTATTCTATGGTTAATTCTACATATGTAGGTGATGATGAATGCCATGAATGCTCCTTCCAAAAGAAGTACGCTGGAAAAGAAGCTTGACAAACTCATTATTACAATATTTTGTGTCCTTGTCACGATGTGTCTGATTGGAGCTATAGGCTGGTGTGATTTCTCGTCAATCTTGTGAATTATTAACTCCTGCTTCGATTTGTTTATGCTCCAGTTCTCATGGCCTGTTGTGGTACTGTTATCTATATTTGTTATTTTTACAGTTCAATTGTGACGGATCGTGAGGACAAATACTTGGGTCTTCATAACTCAGATTGGGAATACCGCAATGGACTCATGGTAAATAGTGTTGTATAGATGAAGTTGATTTCCTTCTACTTCTGGATTTGCTGTTTTTTACCAAATTGCTACCCTCTGCTGCTACAGATAGGATTTTTCACCTTTTTCACGCTAGTCACTCTGTTCTCATCAATTATACCAATCTCCCTTTATGTTTCTATTGAGGTATGTCTCTCCTAGTATCATCCTCTTCTAACTATCTGCACTACAAGGACTAGCAATTTGAATGATCTCTATTTTGTTTCCTTACACCCAGATGATCAAGTTTATCCAGTCGACCCAGTTTATCAACCGCGATCTTAATATGTATCATGCTGAAACAAATACCCCTGCCTCGGCCAGGACTTCTAATTTGAACGAGGAGCTTGGACAGGTAGATATTATTCCATGCTGCGTATTGCCACTACTAAACCATGCCACAGATTGTTACTTGTATGATATAGATATCCGTTTCTGTTGCTAGTATCCCAACTGTTGCTAAATAATTATTTTAAAGATATACTTTGGTATTGTTCTCACTTCAGTTGCAATTACTACGGTATCATTCAGGTGGAATACATATTTTCCGATAAAACCGGAACACTGACAAGAAATTTGATGGAGTTCTTCAAATGTTCAATTGGAGGTGTAAGTTATGGATGTGGTGTCACTGAAATAGAAAAAGGAATCGCTCAGCGTCATGGCTTAAAAGTTCAAGAGGTATTATATCTTTTCAGATGGTGAAGTTGATCTATGCCTTATGGTGCAATGGAAATATGTCTAATTTGCACCGCTGCAAATATTCTCAGGAGCAAAGGTCCACGGGTGCAATAAGAGAAAAAGGATTTAATTTTGATGATCCAAGGCTAATGCGGGGAGCTTGGAGAAACGAACCTAATCCTGATCTTTGCAAGGTGGCTTACTTCATTCCCTAGATATTTGGCTTACAATCAGTTTAAGAATTGAAAATTGCTAAGAGGTTATAGGGTTTCCGTGAGAAATTGCGGTATGTTGTATTTGATAGATGGTCAGATCTGAACTTGTAAGGTTATAATTCGAGGCCTTTGTTCTGGGAGCCTTATACTAAAAATTACAGAATTGTTCTGACAGAAGCCTCTTATAATAAAGTTGTAGAGGTTTCACGTAGTTCCTTGGTTTTGGGTTCCGTATTTCTGCAGTGTCTATTTTTGGGCACACATGTGCACTATCTAATATGATTCTAACTTAAATTATTGTATTATTGACATTTTTAGGAACTGTTTAGATGCCTGGCCATCTGTCACACTGTCCTTCCTGAAGGTGATGAGTCCCCTGAGAAGATTGTTTATCAAGCTGCATCTCCAGATGAAGCTGCCTTAGTTACTGCTGCCAAGAATTTTGGATTCTTCTTTTATAGGTAATTCTCATTACATTTTAAATTCCAAAGATTTGAAATTGCTGGCATTAAATCTGACAAGATAAATTTACAATTTGTTGACTTGTCCCATGATTCCTTGTTCTAATTTATAGAGTGTTTTCTATAAGTGCTTTTGTTTCTCAAGTCTCTGGTAGTTTGTTTGACACTACTTTCATGTATTTTCAGGCGTACTCCAACTATGGTGTATGTTCGCGAGTCTCATGTGGAGAAGATGGGAAAGATTCAAGACGTGGCCTATGAGATCCTAAACGTTCTCGAGTTCAACAGGTCTATATGACAGTGAATTGTTTGTTTATTTTCTTTACGTCATGATTTAAGCATACTAATTATATCTTACACAATGCACAACAGTACTAGGAAGCGCCAGTCTGTTGTATGTCGTTTCCCAGATGGAAGGCTTGTACTCTACTGTAAGGTAATAGTTCTTTACATACTTGGTTCTATGTGTACTTCTGGATCAGTTTTTGATCATTGCTTGGAACATTGTCCACAGGGCGCTGATAATGTTATCTTTGAGAGATTGGCTAATGGTATGGACGATGTTAGGAAAGTAACAAGAGAACATTTGGAACATTTTGGGTCTTCTGGATTGCGTACCCTTTGCCTAGCCTATAAAGATTTAAATCCTGAAACCTATGATAGTTGGAATGAAAAGTTCATCCAAGCCAAATCTGCATTACGAGACCGTGAGAAGAAGTTAGATGAGGTATACTACAATTTCTTACCCATATGTATTCTCTTGTTTGTAAACAGGAGTGAAAATGATTTTATGATTATGTCCTTAAGTAATGTGAATGATTGTATCAATGAATACATTTTTTTTAGTCGCCCAGGAAATAACTTATAATTTTTGATGAATGTGTCGTGTCTTGATCTATGAAGGTGGCAGAACTCATCGAGAAGGATCTTATCCTCATCGGATCAACTGCGATAGAAGACAAACTTCAGGAAGGGGTGCCTACCTGCATAGAAACATTATCAAGAGCTGGAATTAAGATCTGGGTGTTAACAGGGGACAAAATGGAAACGGCTATTAATATTGCATATGGTATGGTGTGTCACAAACTTGTTCTTTGAGATCTTATTTCTTCTATCTCCCACTTTAATATCTGCTCTTTGATTCTGTTTTGCTACAGCATGCAACTTGATCAACAATGAAATGAAACAATTTGTCATTAGTTCTGAAACCGATGCAATCAGAGAAGCTGAAGAAAGGGTAAGTGTTTTACTTTAGTTTTTCCTTCTTATGTAGGATTTTCATGAAAGACAACCATTGTAGTTAATTTTTACTAATAAAAGCTTTTATTGTAGGGTGATCAAGTTGAGATTGCTCGTGTTATCAAAGAAGAAGTAAAGAGGGAGCTGAAAAAGAGTCTTGAGGAAGCTCAACACTCTTTGCATACCGTAGCTGGACCAAAATTGTCTCTCGTTATTGATGGCAAGTGTTTAATGTATGCATTAGACCCGAGTTTACGCGTGATGCTGCTCAGCTTGAGCTTGAACTGTACTTCAGTTGTATGCTGTCGTGTATCTCCGTTACAGAAAGCACAGGTAATTTCAAATTAAGTTCGTCTAGCCAATACCTTTTAAAGGGGTCTATATATTATTGTTCTAGGGCTTTTGTTGCCAAAATTGGTAATCACATATTTTCTTGGGTTTAAATTATGGCACTCATATTCAATGAGTAACTTGGTTCTATGGGTTCTTTGAACCGGCTTCTTAATTTTAATATATGTGATCTAATTTCAGGTGACAAGCTTGGTGAGAAAAGGGGCACAAAAGATTACTCTTAGTATTGGTGATGGGGCCAATGATGTTAGCATGATTCAAGCTGCTCATGTTGGTATAGGAATAAGTGGGATGGAGGGAATGCAAGCTGTGATGGCTAGTGATTTTGCCATTGCTCAGTTCAGATTTCTTACAGATTTACTTCTTGTCCATGGACGGTGGTCATATCTTAGAATCTGCAAGGTTGAATTTCTCTTTCGCCACAAACACGCCTTTAGTTTTTTTCTGAAAGTTCTAACGATCTTTTTCTTCGCAGGTTGTCATGTATTTCTTCTACAAGAATCTTACCTTCACTTTGACTCAGTTTTGGTTCACATTTCGAACTGGATTTTCTGGGCAAAGGTTTTATGATGATTGGTTCCAGTCATTGTTTAATGTTGTATTTACAGCTCTTCCTGTCATCGTCCTTGGGCTGTTTGAGAAGGTACTAGCTTTTCTCGATCTCTACTTTATACAAGAGAATATTCATCTAATTTAAGACTTTTCTACATATTGTTTTGGATTGTATAATTTCATCTCTATGTTGTGCTCTTGCTAGGATGTGAGTGCATCCCTTTCGAAAAGATATCCAGAACTGTATAGAGAGGGAATACGTAACTCATTTTTCAAATGGAGAGTTGTAGCAGTATGGGCTACTTCTGCTGTGTATCAGTCTCTTGTCTGCTATCTCTTTGTGACAACCTCATCTTTCGGTGCTGTAAATTCATCAGGCAAAGTATTTGGCCTCTGGGATGTTAGCACAATGGTCTTCACATGTCTGGTGATTGCTGTGAATGTGCGCATTCTTTTGATGAGCAATTCCATTACCAGATGGCATTATATCACAGTCGGTGGGAGTATTCTTGCATGGCTCGTTTTTGCTTTCGTATACTGCGGGATTATGACACCACATGATAGGAATGTACGCAGACAGCTTACATCTTCGGTTTTCTGATTTTTTGTCTTAGTTTTTTTCAACTTGGCAAATCTGATTTCCTTCTTTTCTTGTCTCTGCAGGAAAATGTCTACTTTGTCATATATGTTCTGATGAGTACATTCTATTTCTACTTCACATTGTTGCTTGTTCCCATTGTCTCTCTTCTAGGCGATTTCATCTTCCAAGGGTACGTAAAACCGGGATATTCTTAGTACTACTTTTTGGCATTGACGAACATGTGATTATATTGCGAACGATTCTGTATAGTTATGACATGAGAGAATCTGTGTCTACTGATGTAGGGTGGAGAGATGGTTCTTCCCGTATGATTATCAGATCGTTCAAGAAATACATAGGCACGAGTCAGATGCAAGCAAGGCAGATCAGCTGGAGGTAGAGAATGAGCTCACACCTCAAGAGGCGAGAAGCTATGCGATATCACAATTGCCTCGGGAGCTCTCAAAGCACACTGGGTTTGCGTTTGATTCACCAGGTTATGAATCTTTCTTTGCGTCTCAGTTAGGGATATACGCGCCACAGAAGGCGTGGGATGTGGCAAGGAGAGCCAGTATGAGATCACGGCCAAAGGTACCGAAGAAGTAAAGATCCAATATATAACATATTATTGCTAATTGTCTTTGTACATTTAGGCAATGTCATCGGCTTGGGGGGTTTTTGTTAGGGCCTTTAGTTCTAAAATATATGTAGAAAATATGCTTCATTTAGGTGTTTTATGTTTGTGTTTTGCTTTAAATGCCATTTTCATAGCTCCATTTATGACTAATGTGGAGAGGCAAGGCGTTAGGAACCCAATACTTGTTCCCCATGTACATAAAATTGATTTTATTACACCTTTGAGTTTATTATTTCTCTTTTTTTTTATTCCAAATATCTTTTGCGTCTTATTCTTCTTATACATTGTATGTCAAATGTGTATACCCCATTTTAGAGTACTACTATAACAATCCCATTTTATATTATTAGTCGATGCCTTATAACAACGAAGAAATGGTTTAGGAGAGGACGAATACTCTATTGGTACTATTACACACCAACTGTGATAGAAATAGTGAATTCTTAATTGAAACATCAAGTTATTATCAAAAGACATTTTCTATAATAAGAAGAGGCTTCTACAAACCTGTTTCAGTATCAACATCAACAAAAAAATGATGGGTTTTTCGTCTTTGGTATCACATTCCATCTAGAGACTCGAAAAAACAAAATAAAACAGACACATCTACAATGATACAGCAACAAACAAACTTTGGAAGAAAAAAAATGAAATCACAAAAAATAATCAGGGGTCTTGCGCGTGGTATCGGGTTCGACTTGTCTAGGTGCTGGATCGAATTGAAGGAAGTTCTGTTCCATCTTTTCTCCAATCTCAAGAATTGCGGCCATGTTTCCACATCTGTAACAGTAGTTCGGTGCACTAAACACTGTCACTACGTTCTTTTCCTATCAACACACCGAAAGATTCAGCATTTTTGCAACCAGAACCCTATTCAACACATATGCCAATCTATTGTTATGCACATATTATATACCTGACACCAATTATAGCCTTCCATTACAAGTTGATGCGCTCTTGAGATCAGACTCAGTCCATTGTTATGATTAAACTGAGTAGCAATGTCCTGTCCAAACGTGTAACCAGCACCACGAGGAGATATTCCCCATCCACAACGATCGTCGGGATCAGACCAGAGTAGATCGCACATTGGTCCTTCGTGTGGAACCTACAATCCCAGAGCATACCATATCAGATTATTACAATCCTTGTTCTATCTGAAGCCAAAACTAATAATAACTAGGAGGTTGGTTTCAGAGAGTTTATAGCCAGAGAGAAACAATGTCTTTAGGGAAAAAGAGGAGACATTTACAGATACTAAATGCAAAACAATGCTTCTATACCCAAAACAATACCTCTTGTATTCGATCCAAGCTTCGGATATTGTCAAGAGTATCCAGAGAAGGTGAAAGGCCTCCATGCAAACAGAAAACCTGTCACGGAATACAGTTGATGAAGAAAAGTGCGGAAGTGAAACAACTACGGATGATACAATGACGACTGGCAAGAACAGCTCGAACCTGACTCTCTATGAGTGCTGTAAGAGGGAGATAATCGAAAAGGTCCGTAAAATACTTCCACACATTTGCATTTCCGTATTTCCTCAAGCATTCGTCATAAAAACCATAGCTGAACAAACATAAGCAAAAACAGGCACAAACCATTGTTAGTGCTTGCGAGTCAGAAGCAAATGAAATACAAGTCTTCTTAGAAAGAAAATCTTACACTTGTGTAATCTGACGGCTCTCATGATTCCCTCGCAGGATCGTAAGTCTGTCCCTGTAACGCACCTTTAATGCCACCAATAGAGAGACTGTTTCTACAGAATAGTAGCCACGATCTGCACAGATATAACCAAGACAACAATAAACCAAAGAAATAACTATTAGCTCCAAACTTCAAACTGAACCAGCGTACTTTGAATCAAACATGCTCTGAAAATCAACATAAGAACACAGATCTCTAAAAACCCAACAAATCAGGAAATTTAACTTACCCACACAAAAAAAATTGAAATAGAGTGATAGAGAAGAGAGAAAGACATACCTACATAATCTCCCATGAAGAGGTAATTAGTATCAGGAGCATTACCACCAATACGAAATAGCTCAATTAGGTCATAAAACTGGCCATGGATATCGCCGCATACCGTAACCGGACACTTAACCGGTTGAACATTATATTCCTCAACAAGAATCGCTTTAGCTTGATCGCAAAGGATCTTCACGTCTGCTTCACCTAACGGCTTACACTCCATTAGCTGTTCGATCTGACGGTCGAGATCTCCGTTTAACGGCATCTCTCGTCGTCGTCTCCTTTAACCTTTAATTCTAAATCTTACAACCAATAGCCACCGAATCGTTGTAAATCGAACACGTCGGCGACGGAGGAGTAGGAGGAGAAGTCGCCGATGGTGTTAGAGGTGGCTCTGGCTCGTCTTTGGTTTTGTTTCTCTCATATCACACAAAATGGATATTTATTATTCTTTACACAATTTTTTTTGTTAACGAGTGATTTTTTTTAGTTTGTTTCTTAACCAAGCCTGGTCAAAAGGAAATGACATTGGCAAATTTTTAATCAGACAGGACACCTAAACTTCAAAGTGTATCAGTTATTTAACTATTGAAAGTCTTAAGAGTTGAGACTTCTATGTAAATCAAGACTATTGTATAATGAAAAATTATTTTTGAGTTCTTCTTCGAATTAACCAAGCAATGATTATAGTAACAATTTCATGTGTATTATATTGTCCATAGTATTAAGCTCAATTTCCTTTGGTATCGATATCAACTCATCTGAGATTTTCCATTTAGTTAGACGAATATTTTCATGGATTTGAATGATCACGGTACACTGGGATTTTACGTAGTTTTTATTGACACAATGATCTCGCCAGTTCATCGGCAAAAGCTATGGCAAAATCAGTTTGTGTAATTGTTTAAATCAAAAATATATTAAAATTGGTTATTATTATATTTGTGTAAAACATGCTTAGATTAATCATCTGTTCAGTTTAATACAATTAAATTTATTTTTAGTGAAATTTATAATTAAGAACGATAATTAATAAATTTTAGCCAACCTCATATTAAAAATATAGAATATTCATTTATGGTTGTGAAAAAACTGAAATATAGTGTGAAAACTGATATTTTTATTCGAAAAAAAAATAATCTTATAAATAGAGATCTTCATAAAGAATATTTGAACTGATCACAGATATAGAAAACTATAAAAATCTATTTTTCTATAAATAGAGATCTTCATAAAGAATCTTTATTAAAGATATAGAAAACTATAAAAGTCTATTTTTCTCAATAGAGTTCATAGTGAAAATATATAATGGACATCAGAAAAACATATGTGATTATTTTCTTTGTAGGGATATTGACAATTTCATTTTCTAGCTACAACATTGGCCAAACCAGGTTAGTTGTTATCGTTAAATTATCTTTGATCATTTGAAGAGCAATGTTTGAACATTTTTATATCATAAAATATAGAATTGGTAATAGCTATTTATATGTATGTATATTATTGGATTGTGTATTTGCAGCAATCCAGCAAGAGCAAGAGCCACATTGCATTGGGCCATGTGAGATAGCTTTCGGTAATAGACCATGTAACGAAGAGTGTACAAGTCAACAATATGCATATGGATTTTGTGATTATCAAACAAAAGGTGAAGACAACCCACAATGTTGTTGCTACACATCGTAGGAATTGATACTTCTTTTAGTAATTGGCAATTTGATCGTTATAGTTTTTTTTTACCGCATTTTAAAAGATGACTTTTGTAGTATTTATTGATCTTAATAATAAAAGTCTTATTATACTAGCCTTTTTGTAGTCTAATTATATTGACCTCAACATTCGTATTTACAACCTAATAACATTCTATCAAAATTATTGACAGAGAGTTTACTAAATTAAACTATATTGAATTGGATTGATTTAAATTCAATTTAGAAATGACATATAAGTTTTCTTATAAAATACTCGCAGAGATTTTACGGAAATAGAAAATGTGAAAAAACTGCATAATTCAACACTATGTATATGGACAATGTGATTTTGTTACAAAAAGTGGGAAAATACCACAATGTTGTTGTTACAGATTATAGAAACCAATACTCATATGAGCCATGGTGATTTGAACCTTCTTTGATTTCCAAATCAAACAAAATTAAGATTGGTATTTTTAATCTAGCATTTTCTAACAAAATTATATTTGTCTCGACGTCCATTTTTATGTGTCAAAAATATAAATAATTTACAACTAAATTAAATTTAATGGTCAAAATTATGCTTAATGTATAAAAAGAACGCTAAAAATGAAAAACTATAATAACAAAAAAACTTAACGTTAGACGAGGTACACATAACACATGAATGTGTAAGAGTTAAACTCCACTCATTTCTAAATATGTTTGATATTGTAAAATAGGAGGGTTGTCTACATTTTCAATATTACACAAGTATTTCAAAACATGGGTAAATCATAACAATCACCAAGGCAAGAACAGTTATGTGGATAATTCAGGGGTTTCATCAAAAAGGTGTTAGCTAAACAAAATTATCGCATTAGGAAATCATCAAATAGAATTGCCATATATACACCAATTTTTATTTCCCACCGTTTTTCATTAAAACAAAATTAGATAAAAATTATAAACTATCAATTAATCTGGTTTAATTTAGCCAGATCAAACGAAAATATTATTTGAGATTATGAAAACAATATATATTTACATCCCTTTAATATTTTAAAGGTTCTTTTAGTATTTATTTTTGCGTAAACATGAAGGCGACCAAAATACTAATTTTATAAATTTCATAGAACAAAATTTCATATATCTTTATTTGGATAATTTTTTTGTGTTATATTGTTTTTTGTAATGGACATTAGAAATCATTTTCTTATGCCTTATATCAGCACTATCTCCAGGATTAGTAGGTGAAATCATTCATTGAACCGGTTTTGAAATGATGTTGATCACCAGTTTTCTTTAGTCTTCAGCTTTCTTTATGTCATATTTTAAATCTTTAAACATTCACAACTCCTGGATGCCTGATACCGGGACTATCTCCTGGATTAGTAGGCGCAAAATCATTTGTAAATTTGTTGTTTAGAACTCTTGGATGCCCAATACCGAGACTATCTTCTGGATTAGTAGGCGCAAACTCATTTATAAATCTGTTTTTTAGATTATTTTCATCACCAATTTTCTTTAGCTTTTTTACTTCGAGAAAATCTTCTTTAACTACTCCAAATGTATGCCCTGCAAAAGTAGGATCCAAATATTCATTGAAATGCTCATGACCGACCATCTTTTTCGACTTTCTTGCTTCAGTGGTGGCTGGTGTTTTGTCAAATACCCTTGAGATGGTCAAAATGGTCACCACGGTGATAATGAATAGCTTCATGTTTCTTTTCTCTAAATTAGATAAAAGAATTATAGTTTTGTATATGAGAAGTATTGAATGTTGAGTAAGTAGGTTTGTCCGAATGAAACTGTATATATAGAGTTTATTGTGAAACGCTCACAAATAGATTAAATTTGGACAGTTTAGATATCAATCTAATGTTGTTAATGCATGGCGATACTACAAAGATATTATATGAATAATACTAAAATTAGCATCTGACATGTGTATAGATAGTATCACCATGCAGATTTATGCTCTATATTCAATTTTCTATAATAATAAAAAAGAATCATAAAATTACTAATTGAGAAAGATAATAATTATAGTCAATCTCATATTAACGGTGTATACAATTATTCATTTATTGTAATAACAAAAATCAAAGATATGCCGAGAATTTTTTGCTTATGGTTTTAATTTCGAAGAAAATCATAATCGTTAAGTCATTTATGAAAAAAAAAAAAATCAAAGATATGGTGATTTTTTTCTAGTCAAATATAATAAATCTTAGTCAACTATTTAACAAATTTAGAATATTCATTAATAGTACTACTAAAAGTGAGATATCTGTTTTAGAAACTGATATTTTACTTGACAAAAAAATCATAAAATAGGTTGACATGATTTCTGTAATCATTTGTATTTTAATTTAATGGCTTTGTATACTTATGGAAACTCGTTTTGAAATTAATATAATTTAATTAGACGTTAAAAAACTATAATTTTTTATAATATTTTTTCAATCATAATTACTTAAGAGAACATTAAAACTGGTTTTGATTCTATATCGATCTATTACCAATTAATCGTAAAAGATCAAACTAAATTTCGATTCTAATTAATTAAAAATTATTACCTGATGGTGGTAACGAGTAAAACTGGTTTTCACTAGTTTGGTCGGTTTTTAATTCAAAACCGGTTCTTAGCTCAGTCCAGACTCCGACTCGGTACTTAAAAGCCCGGGAACTTCGGTTTATTCCGGTTGGTTCGGTTCTTCAGTTAACTAGATTTTTTAAAATGTTGCTGAGAATAACCGAAATATAAATCGGTTTAGAATTGTCTTCAATCTAACGTCGTCGTATGGAGATAGGTTCTTTCTCCTAACGGCCATCTTCCATCTCTAACCTCACTTCCTTCATCTTCAATGGAAGCGAGAATCATCCTCCTCCGAATTCAAATCCCTTGGAGCGCTAATCGCCAATTCTCTCATCCTCCTTTAGATTTCCCTCGTTTTATCAGAGCTTCTTCTTCCTCAACCTCACAGGTTCTCATTCCTCCTCTTTCTTTTCCGTCTTTTCTTCTCTCTTTCTCTTTTTTTTTTTTTTTAATTTTTNC
>Ga0041059_1002040_pt1 | contig 15491 bp, 16 predicted proteins | sample AraColnosormetaG_FD_56232 | JGI IMG/M metagenome (GOLD analysis project Ga0041059, IMG submission 56232) | Arabidopsis roots microbial communities from North Carolina, USA - Col MF nosort | ecosystem: Host-associated > Plants > Roots > Unclassified | place: USA: North Carolina | collected...
TTTTTTTTTTCGACACTTAATGCGTGATCATATATGCTACGTTGTTTGTGACTAAACTATAAGTAGTTCTGTAAATCTGTAATAATGTGACGTAAAATCATTCAAAGAAAAATTCTTCACTTGAATTATTTAATTTACCATGCGTGTAATTAGTAGTTATCGTATGGGGTAAATTTCATTTTGTAATTCTCCTGAAAAAATTATAATTCTTAAAATTATCACAAAGAAAAGTTATAATTCTTAAAATTTAACAGAGTATAATAAAAAGCCTCAGAAATAAATATATTAATTTTTGAACAAAGAAAAAAGGATAATTATCCATGAAAACAAAAAAATTGTCAGCTCGATTTCATCGAAATTTATAAACTTTATTCCTCAATTCAATTTGGGGTTTGCTTCATTTTTTTCTCCGACCAAACAAGTTCCGGGTGTTTTGAAAGAACCCCGACAATGGCGTGGAACGTGTTCAAGTTCTGCACAGCACTTCGCGCCTTGGGTTCGATCATGATCTTAATTGTTATCGGGATCATCGGATTCACATACTACGCCGTTGTCGTCGTTAATTACGGACCTGCTCTACTGATCGGTGGTGTCGATTCATTACTATCTGTTCTCGTCTTAGCGTTCTTCCACTTTCTGGTAAACTCAATTCTTCCTTCTAGGTCAATCTGAAATTTTTAATCTTTTTGTGACCCTTTTGAAATTTTTGCATTTGGTACCCTCTAGATCTCTGCTAATTACATGATACGCTGGTTTGGACTATGCTTTAGTTACTTACGAATTGTAATCTTTTGGGTTCTGTCAGATGCACCAACTTGATTTTGCTTTGATAATATTGAGTCAAAGCTTGTTGCTTTGTTGTGGTAGTGGGCTCAATCTAGCTTGGCGTGTGGATTTACATTTGTGTCTGTTGGATTTTAAGTAACAGCAAGATGAGATAGTGAATTAGGATAGTATAAGCTAAGTAAGCAATCAAGTATTCATCTTTTTTTTTTTGGTTTGATTTGGTTGTAGTGTAGAGTGTCTTTGTTTCTTTTAGTTTTAAAGCTGTTGGTTTCTTGTGTGTTTTAATAGATTATCAACATTTGAACTCCCTCGCATTGTAGAACTCACAGAGGAAAGAGTAAGGAAGCAAAGGACTCATTTTTTTTATGATTGTTGTTTTGTTTGCAGCTTATAATGCTACTGTGGAGTTATTTCTCTGTTGTTGTGACGGACCCTGGTGGTGTTCCAACGGGTTGGAGGCCAGAATTAGACATAGAGAAAAGCGAGGGAAACCAAGCTTTGATTGGAGAAGCTTCGGTTGGAGATTCCTCGTCTCATGGTGTAAGATATTGTAGAAAGTGCAATCAATATAAACCGCCTCGTTCTCACCATTGTTCAGTCTGTAAGTCTCTTCAATGAGTGATTCTTTTCTTTGAATCCGGTATATGTGTTTTTTAGTAGTGAAAAAGTTGTCATATTGGGTTTTCAGGTGGAAGATGCATACTAAAGATGGACCATCACTGTGTTTGGGTGGTGAATTGTGTTGGTGCAAATAACTACAAATCATTTCTCCTATTCTTGGTATGTCAACTTATCATAGCATCGCTGAACGAAGTTGTTTTTGATATGTTCTGTTCATTAATGTTGCCATGATCATAATCCATTCCCAATATCTCAAAAATGCAGTTTTACACATTTCTTGAGACAACGGTGGTTGCAGTATCACTATTGCCAATTTTCCTCGTATTCTTCAGCGATGGAGATGGTGATATAACCGTATCACCAGGAAGCCTAGCAGCCAGCTTTGTTGCATTTGGTGAGTTCAAAGATATAGAAATCTCAGTTTCCGTTTTTGTTTCAGAACACCTTAACGTTACCATCTGATTCAAAAACTTCACTCTCTTGCTTTCCAGTATTGAACATAGCATTTGCCCTAAGTGTCCTAGGCTTCCTAATAATGCACATAATGTTGGTCGCTCGTAACACCACAACTATTGAGGTAAAGCAACAACTCTCACTTGGTTTTGCTCTTAACTTGGGTTCTCTCAGGAATCTCCATGTCAATAAACTCACTGACCAAACTAATGGTTTCTTTAATCTCAGGCGTATGAGAAGCATACAGTGAACTGGCCATACAACGTTGGTCGTAAGACAAACTTTGAACAGGTTCGCTCTCCATCTTCTTTGTTTCACTCGTTCTTCAGTGACTGATTCGTTTCCCCGCTACTTAGATAATATCTTTGACATCGAACACAATGAAAGCTTTAAAAAGTTTGGTCTCTATTCCTTTGTTGAATCAGGTTTTTGGAAGTGATAAAATGTATTGGTTCGTGCCATTGTACACGGAAGACGATAAGAAGAAGTTGCCAGCACTTGGAGGGTTAGACTTTACGAGCAGGTCGGAGTCCGAGACAGAGCCGCTTCAGTCTCTATGACCTTACAAACTTGAAATTTTTGGAAGTGTGTCTTCTGCTTTGTGTATGTATCAATCAAATATTATATCAAACATTGTCTTGTGTATTATAAAGATTAGTGCCTATTGTGGAATTTGTATCTTTTTATTTCGTGAAAAGAAATTTCTCAAACTTCTTAAATATACCATTTTCACATTTGCTTAAATATACCATTTTCATTTTTTCACTATTGATAATAATAACATGTTATTTATCATAAAAAATAAAAAAATCACGACACGTGAATGATGTACTGTAACTATCAAAGATTTGACGTACCACATACTTTCTGTATGTTTTTGATCGAATCAAAAATAATTATTTTTGTCCTTTTTTGTTTTATTGTTATTTTATAATGTAATACTTTTACTAAAATAATTTTTTTTAAAAACTAAATTTCTGGTCTATATAATTTTGGCCAAATATGTACATATTTAAAATCCAGAGTCAACCATTTAACAAACACTTGGAAATTTAATTAATTATTATGCCCTGTTTAGTAGAAAATCCATTAAAAATTACAGAAATGGTCTGCGTGTCGCATTGAACCAATCATATCTCGACATCTGTAAATACAGTTGGAGAAGATTTTTTCTTCTTCTGCTGGCCAAAAAAAAACATTGCATTAAAAAGGGTTCAAAGAAAAATTCTCAAATTCTCTAACAAAGAGCTCTGAGATTTTTGGAAATCTGAATCGTTGTTCGAGGTATGAACTTTTGGATCACTCTCCTTGAATCTGCTCTTTGATTCGATTTCGTACTTGAATTTCGCAATTTTGGAGTTTTCTCTCGCTTCGTTATACTGATCGTTTAGGGCTTGAAATTGAAGGTTTAATGTTACCATTTCCGGCAATGAACTTGAAGAAGTCTCGATCGGAAAACTCATCAGTTGCTTCATCTGGAAGTAAGATTGAGGAGCAGACTGAGAAATCAGCTGAACCAACAACCATTAAGGTAAACCTCACTAAACCTAAACCCGGTTTCAATTTTGCTTTGTGGTCTCTCTTTACCACACAGATCTTATCATTGAATTCTATCTCTTAATTAGGGTTTTAGTTGAGAATCTTAAGGTTTTTTTTCAACCAGTTTCGAAGACTTAGTTACTAGTGTTATTTGACGAACTGATGCAGACATAAAGGTTATAACTTTATTTCTCGTTGTGTCTTTGGCTGATCAGTTATGTATAAAATTTAATCAATATTTATGCTATTTAAGGTTTCGCAGTGACCCTTTTCTTCAAATTTGGTTTTTGATTCTGCATGTTCTCAGTATCACTCTTTTGGTGGTGTCCCTGTTTTGACTTTTGTGTTTCTCTACGCATGTTTTCTCATCTTGCTATATATTAAACGATTTGTAGTATGATTCTGTTGATCCAAGTAGCTTGTGAGTGACTGTTCTTCTTTTCACCGAGATTCCATATTTGTATTGTGCAGGTGCAGAAAAAAGCCGGTACTCCAGGGAGGTCGATAGATGTCTTTGCTGTGCAGTGTGAGAAGTGCATGAAGTGGAGGAAGATTGATACTCAAGATGAGTATGAAGATATCAGAAGTAGAGTACAAGAGGACCCGTTTTTTTGCAAGACGAAAGAAGGTGTGTCCTGTGAAGATGTTGGAGATCTAAACTATGATTCCTCCAGAACATGGGTCATCGACAAGCCTGGCTTGCCGAGGACACCAAGAGGGTTCAAAAGGAGCTTAATTCTGAGAAAGGATTACTCGAAAATGGATGCGTACTACATAACTCCTACTGGGAAGAAGCTCAAGTCTCGTAATGAAATCGCAGCCTTCATCGATGCCAATCAGGATTACAAGTATGCACTGCTTGGAGATTTCAATTTCACAGTCCCAAAGGTGATGGAAGAGACGGTTCCTAGTGGGATATTATCTGACAGGACCCCCAAGCCATCAAGGAAAGTTACAATTGATTGAGCTACATAGCGCTTCCCAGCTTCTTATGGTGTTGAAGTTGTTATTGGAGTCAGTTTTAGGTTTCTATCTGGTTTAGTCTTTTAAGGGTGTCGGACTTCTTACTGTAGAATGTTTCTTAAACTCATCTCTTTGACTCTGATTGGATCTTTATTTTCTAATGAAGGATTATCTTTTCTTCTCTTTTTGTTATGTCACAAGTCACAACTACATGAATCGCTCTGGTTTTCACTCAGTGTGTACAAACAAACACGACAAAGTATATTCAAGCAGCATGTGTACAACTTCTTCTACTCCAAGCGCACCCTCTGCTATAGCGTGCGGTGTGCAAGTCCTCGCTTATGGGCTATTTATCCCATTCAACATTGAGTATTGGTCATAACCTCTTGGGACTGAGAGCTTTATGAAAAGAAGCCTTAAACAATGATTGCATATTTGGGATTTTCAAAAAGAAGACTCACAACATAACTTTATGTATGTTTCCGCTCTTGGGTTTTCTGACCAGCCCTTGAAGCTAGTCCTTTCTCAAGGTTTTGTGTATGTTTCATTAGTTTTTGTTTGTATCTGGAGTCTACCGTTTATTAGAAGTTTAGGTTGCTCCTTCCACCGTCCTTACTCCTTGGTTTAGTTGAATAAGCAGTTTTCTCATGTGGTCTTACTTGGTATGTAAAGGCTAACCTTTTGTGGGCATGCAAAGTTCTAAATTTAGACTCTTTAGGATGAAGATTACATGGCTACAATTTTTGATTCTTATATGTGATTTTTTCTTCTTGTTATTCGTCGTATTTGGGGTCCTTTTTCGCGATTTACATTTGCCTCGAAGACTGCTTGTGAGCTTTTGTAGTTCTGCATCTACTGTTCTTTCCGCGCTTTCTGTTGACTGCGAGTGTGGTTTTCACATTATTTTGTTTGGTGGTAGCATTTTTTCTTAAACTTCGGTGGTTATTTTAAGTTATGTTCAAAGTTTTGTTTGTAATTTCGTGGTTCCGAATGAGTAGCGGCTTGATTATCCGTATTACTTTTGGGTTTGATTTTTCGAATCACTCTCGAGCTTTGTTCCTAATTTATGCAGTTTGTGTTCAACTTGTAACTTTTTTTGTATATGCAATCTAAGATTAATGTTTATAGAATTCATCTTAGATTGCCTAACGATATTTTGAATATGGCTTAAATCTAAGATTTAAAACGTACAAAATCATGCGGAAACTCATTTTGAACGGAAAAAACTCGATTCAACTAATGAACATATAAATTATAGAATAGATAAAATAAAATGGATTTAGAAAAACAGTAGAAAATATTTATAATTTTGCCATGTTTAGAAGAAAATCCATGAGTTTAAGACAATGAGCAAGAGAAAATTACAGAAACGGTGTCGAAGTTAACCCATCAGCCAATCAAACTGCGACTCCTGTAGAAACACAGTTCGAGAAGATTCTTAAATTCTCTTGCTGCATAAAATGGCTTAAGAGAAAATTTCTCAATTCCAACAAATATCTCTCAGATTGTTGGGAGTCCGAATCGTTGTTCGAGGTATGAACTTCAAATTCGATTACGGTGAATTTTAATGTTTGATTTTGATTTCTGATTGAATTTCAATTTCGGGTTCTTCGTTAGGTCTAGTTCGCTTCAGGTCTCTGGTTTTTTCTTCATGATATTTACGTTCCTGAGTTGTTTGTGACTTGATTGTGATCGATTCATGTAATCTTCCTGATTTACTGTTGAAATTGCTTTGCAGTTAGAGAATTGTTATCTTGCTAGAGATTGTGTTGAATTGCAAATTTCAGATTTGTGTTTGATGATAGCGTTTTATGAATTCTGTTTTTGTTTTTGTATACTTTAGTTTTTATCAGGGAAGATGCAAGGAGGTGGTGGTAGAGATCCTTTTGGTGGTGGTTTTGGGGGTCCTTTTGGTGGTTTTGGAGGTGGCTCTTTTGGTGGTTTTGGAAGAGGTTCCTTTGGTGGATTTGGTGGCCCTAATGGTCCTCCGAGTCTCATGTCTAATTTTTTCGGAGGAAGAGATCCATTTGACGACCCTTTCTTCACTCAGCCTTTTGGTGGTGGCATGTTTCAATCCAACTTCTTTGGTCCCAGCATGAATCCTTTTGCAGAAATGCATCGTCTGCCACAGGGTTTTATTGAGAATAATCAGCCTCCAGGACCGAGTAGATCACGCGGACCGGTTATTGAAGAGATTGATTCAGATGATGAGAAAGAAGGAGAAGGTGATAAAGAGAAGAAAGGAAGTCTAGGGAAACATGGCAGGTCAAGCAGTGAGGCTGAAACTGAAGATGCTAGAGTGCGAGGTGATACCTTTTTTCTATTTCTACCTTGGTTTTAAAGTGGAATGAAATCGTTCTTTTCTATGGAACTGATTGTGTTTTATGTTCGCTGCAGAGAGAAGAAACCGGCAAATGCAAAGCATGAATGTAAATGCAGAGAGAAGGAACCGAGAAATGCAGAACATGAATGTGAATGCAGAGAGAAGGAACCCACAAATGCAGAACATGAATGTGAATGCTATGGTGAACAATGGACAGTGGCAACCTCAAACCGGTAGTTATAGTTTTCAGAGCTCGACTGTTACATACGGTGGTCAGAACGGCAACTACTATACTTCCTCAAAGACCAGAAGGACAGGAAGTGATGGGGTGAGTTACATTAGTAATGTAATTGCGTGTGTGTGAAAGTAAGAATGTTAGCTGATACTTTTTACTAAAACCGGTCTTACTGTGAAACAGTTAACTCTTGAAGAAAGCAGAGAAGCCAACACTGCAACGCGGGAAGCAGCGCATATGATTTCAAGAGGCCTTCATAACAAGGTACATATATACATACCTTGAGGATAATAAAATCTGTATCTTTTGTTGTTGGATCAGTTATAAGTTATGTTCTTATGCTTGCAGGGCCACACAGTTGCGCGTAAACTTAACTCAGATGGCCGTGTTGATACAACTCAGACCTTGCACAATTTGAATGAAGGTAACTAATACAATTCTCGTTAAGCTTCATAAATGTTCTATTGTGGATGAAATATCCTTATATACCGTTTGCTTTCAATTGCAAAATTCTGCAGATGAATTGGCTGGTTTTGAACAGTCTTGGAGTGGAAATGCTAGAAGGCAAATGCAGTTACCCAGTCGCTCTGGTTCATTTGGAAGTAAGCAGTCCTATTACACGGTCAAGTTTTCGTGTTGTACGTTTCTTTGTGAACAAAGATAAATCATCTCTTTGATGTTCTTGCAGGTGGTCTTGTGAACAGAGAGCAACCAATGTTACTTCCCTCGACTGATCCAAGTCCTTCTCATGCACGAGCAGAATCATCCCGAAGACCGAAAGCTGCAATGAATGTAAGAGGACATGGTACAAACTAATCTCCGCCTATATGTATGGTTTCGAAAATCTTTAGTGAATGTAACCAAAGACTAATTACTTTACTTAGGTTGCATCATCATTACTGTAACTGTATGATGACATGATTTGAGGGTTTTAAACACTGCTCCTTGATGATTATTATATATGTATCTTTTGTTACATTAATCAGTTCTTCGTTGCTTATAATCATATAGCTAACTGATTAAAGCTTCAATTCTCAGCTACAAATCTAAATAAAATATAAACCGGACCCGGTTCTTACTGGAGAGAACTAAAACAAACAAAACCAATTGGTGGGACACAGCTAACCGGAGAATCATACTTGCACAAAGATACTAATTAAAAAGCAGAGTCATTCACTCTTCATACAGTTTATATTCTCAAGCAATGTCTCTATATTAGGCCTATTGTTTGGTATCTCCTGTGTACAGCTTATCCCAATCCTCGCCATTGCAGTCGCCTCTGGTTTATCAAACTCTTCACGAAGATCTTCATCGATGAACCCGTTATGTTCTCCATTTTCAGCTGCATTTCTCAGTGAACTTGTAAGCATGAGCTTACCAGAGAGTATCTGGAGAATGATGACTCCAAAGGCGAAAATATCGGTTTTCTCGGTGAATTTTCCGGTTGTGACGTATTCCGGAGCTAAATATCCCATTGCTGCACTTGTTTTGAGTGCTGAGAAGACCATATCGTCTGCTAGAAGGTTGTGAAGACCCGAATCAGCGATTAACGGGTTAAATTGTTCATCAAGTAGGATTTTTTCGACAGAGATGTTTCGATGAACTATTGTAGGCTTCTTCTGTTGATCACTTCCATGTAAGTAAGCAATACCTGCAAGAAATTTGTGTATTAAATACATTTTGTTCCTTGAACTCAAAGAAGTGATATTTCAAATACTTAACCTTTTGCAATCCCTTTGATGATGGAGATTCTTGCAGACCAAGCAAGGACCAGATTAGTTTCGCGTTCTTGTAAGTCAAGAAAATTTGAAAGCTTTCCTTTTGAAGCAAAATCATAGATGAGGAAACACTCTCCTCTGCCTCTAGAACAGCAGAATCCACGTAGCTTCACTAAGTTTTCGTGTGACAACGAAGATAAAAGCTTTAAACCGTTCATGAATTCGACTTCTTCGTTCTTGCAACTGCTTATGTTGATGCTTCTGATAGCTACCGGAGAACCATCTCTGAGGACTCCTTTGAACACTGAGGTGAAGCTGTTTCTGCTCAATAGATTAGCTTCTGAGAAGCATTGGGTTGCTGATTCAATGTCTTCTAAGTTAAACCTGAAGCTACTATTTACAACAAAGAGATGAGGCTCTTGTGAAAACTCAGCTCCGTTTCTGCTATCACCTAGCGGATCCCATTCTTTAGTGTAGGCAAGACTCACTAAAGGCGATGCACGGAACTCTTTTTGTTGATCTGTGCTTAGTCTTCCCTCGGAAAACTCAGGTGTGTTACTGATCTTTTGCTTCCTTCTTCTGTAGCGAAAGAAGGTCAATATACCAGCACCAATCAATGTTATAGTGACGGTAATCACGCTTGAAATCAAAGCAACTTGTGGGAGTTTCGATGAGGATTTCTTGCAATGTGTTTGGTTGCAATGCTTTTGGAGATATACAGACTCGGGAATGTTGTGAAGAGCTGATTTATCAGTGTCTATTTCACCAGGAGGCTGCTTAAATTGTTCGATATTATTCGCATTATCGAAAGCAGAACAAGCTCTCAAAGAAGGAAAATCGATACCACATAACCCGGTGTTGTTCTCAAACTGGAAGCTCCCATTCAACTTCTTAAGACCTTTGAAGAAACATAACGAAGAAAAAACCGAGTCAAGAAACAGAGAGATAAGCTCTTACAAAGACGTTTCAAGAATCATTAACTCACCAGGAGGAACAAAGCCAGAGAGAGTATTGTTGCGCAAGTCAAGAGTGTCCAACTGAGGAATGTTGGCTAGGGTTTTTGGGATTAAACCTAACAGATTGTTGAAGCTTAAATCAAGCCTGCTTAACATACTCAAGTTTCCTAAAGTCCAAGGAACCTCTCCGGTTAGTTTGTTGTGTTGCAGAGACAACACATTAAGTTTCTTCAAGGATCCAATGTTCTTTGGTATCTTCCCTGTTAAACTGTTGCAACAAAGATCCATAACTGCAACAAAAGACACCACAAAACATTCAAATGGAAGATCGAGTAAACATTCAAGTGAAAGATCTGTGAAACATTATAAGATGCTAACCTTGCAAGCCAGCCATGGAGCCGATATCTGCCGGAATCTCACCAGAGAAGTTATTAACATTGAGATAAAGATCTGATAATTCAGTAAGATTTGTGATCTCTTGAGGTATCTCTCCAGAGAGACTATTGTAATGTAAGTAAAGACCTGACAAACATTTGAGCTCTGCAACCGCCGGAGACAATTTTCCGACCAAACGTTTCCCTTGTAATGATATGTTTGCGACTTTTAGATGCTGGTTACATGCAATTCCTTCGAAAGATCCGTCGCATGGATCGCCGTTAAACGTCCATGAACGGAGAAGCTTGTTTTCAGGGTCAAGCGACGATTTCAGCTCCATTAAAGCCTTCAGCTCTGCATTTCCTCGAACATTCGACGGAGTTGCAAGAAAGATTGAGAGAAGGATCAGTAACGTGGCACATAAGGTAACCATTCTTGAATTTTCTTGTCTCTCTGTTTAGAAATTACTGAGCTTTAGCTCATTTATCTATCTCTCTTATAGAGCAGAATAATCTGTTTTATAGAGCAGAGTAATAAAGGAACGAAATTTATAGAGCAGAGTACTCTGTTTTGTACTGGATTGGGAGCTATCTCTTTGTTAAACGAAGATAGTAACTTTTAGAGAGGGACCAATTTTGTGTCTGTTTCTCGGATTTGGAAAACTGTAACCTTCCACTCTCGTGAATGAAAAGTTATTCTGCAGAATTTTCTTGTTTTGGAGAGAAGAAGAGAAAGAAGCAGAACCTCAGCTGGTGAAAAGTGGGAAGACAACACAACGCATTGAATACACTGTCTGTGTGAGACAGAGACGTATACTGCTTTTGAAAAGGAAAGCCAAATCTTGATGACTTTTTTGGTGATTTTTAACAGTTAATGTTCACATTTGTTAGTGGGGATGTGATGTTATTAGGTGTTTGTTTATTTATTATGTCTATTGCTCGAGATCTTGGTTTATTTCACTTTCTTTGCATTGGTTTATGATTTAGACAGACTTTAAAACATTTTTAGTATATTTCTTCTATATCACAAATTCTATATAAAACAAAAATATGCTTTTTGGATAACCATTTTAGAAACAAACAGAACTCGGGCAAATCGCAAAATCATTTAGCTATTTGATCATAACTTAAGTTTACGAATAAAATCCATAGAACTTAATATCTATGTGTGGTGGTTATTATAAATGGTAAAATGGGTAAAAGTGTAGAGCGGCTTTAATGTGAGAAAACGATCTAACGAGTGAAGTTTATTTAAGTTCATGTTTGGCGATTGAGCACTTTGGCTTATAGTTCATAACTTTTGGAATCATTTCGAAACTTGGATCATCCTCTTCTTCTTTGTCAACACTCCACCTTCCCATTCCCTGCATGTGCCACGTGCACGTGTCTACTCCTGCATACACATACACATACACATATTCATATTTAGTCTCTTAAAACAAGTCTTTGGATGAGAATAGTACTGATTAAAGAATGTTTTTTTTAGATCCATATTTCTAATAGTGGTCTAATATGATTAGTTGATTATATATACTATAAAATATAGTATACTATAAAATATAGTATATATGGTCTAAATATAGTATTTAGTTAATGATGATATCGAGATTTAGAGGACAATTATTCCACTAACTCTCTTTTCTTTTCCTCTAATTATTTGTAGGCTATAAAGTAAATTGATAAAAGATTAGTTATAGAAATGCTATTTGTTGGTACATGTATTCTAACCTAATTGGGTTTAAGAACAAGACAGTTTGACTATAAGCAGAATCCAATGTGGACTGAAACATTCATCTTAATTAGATATTCTTAGATATACTCTTTGATTATATACAAACTTTTATCATATGTCCTATTATACTGATGAATCTTACTATGTGGACAAAACTTAATTCACACAATGAATAAAATTGGTGAAAATGATAACAAAAAACAAATTAGTGAAGTAATTAAGCACGTTAAAACTAAAAAACGAGACTAGTAGATTTGACGACGACGATCGAGTTCAATGTGAAAGCATAAAACCTTATCAACGGCTATAATTCAGATCTTGATTACTTCAAGGTTTTTTAGATGTATACAATAGTTTTAACAAAAAAAAAGATGTATACAATAGCAATCAGACAACTTTGATTTATCTTCAATCATTCGTCTTTTATTTTTTGGCATTTCAAGATGGAAGGAAGACTTTTGAAATACTTTTATCTTTTCGTTAACTACTTTGACCTTTTACTTGATTGTTTTACTAATAACTTTTGTCATTTTCTCCTTTTTCCCACGTCTTTTTGAATCTATATGATGTCTTTTAAAACTTTTGAAAATTTTATATTTAGTATGCATGCTTACTTACATAGTTACATGTATGAATGTTTTATCTAGAACTCTAGTCTCTAGAAGGATATCCACATTATGCTACAAAAGTAATATAAATATCGACCAAAATTTGTGTAGCCTATGTGTCAAGGTTCTGATTTACACTTGAAAATACGCAAATGAGTTCTAGATGATGGAAAAATGATACACTATATCTCGAATGTTTTTACAAAATTATTAGATAGAATTTATCTCTACGTCAAATTGAAATTTTTGACAACTTGTTGTTGCCTTTACAATTTTTATTAGCAAGATCAAGATTAGATCATTATGTATAAATTCTATTTACTCACTTTTCGTTTAATACGCAATGCCATAGAAGTGTCTTGTGATTAATTGAACCATCTCATACGTTCTACATTAAAAAGTTCTTACTTTTTACTTTTTAGTAGTGCTGTATTTTCACAGTTGTTTTTGTATGATTAAGGAAGACTAATGCACTAATCTCTCCACCATTCTCGGTAGAAATGTCGACTTTGAGATATCATATTTTTATTAAAGCAATAAAACAAATAGCGAAATGCAACACAAGAAACATTTGAACTTTTTACAAAGCTCACTTTGAAATTTGAAAGTGTTATTACATTCAAACCAAAAGATATCAATCATATAATTTGGCTAATAAAACACATTTAAAAGTCTTAACTACTTAGCAAAAACCAATTTATCGAGTAGAGAGAGATTCAATCTCAAATTTGATGAAAAATGAACAAAAATGGGGACAGACTCAATTCGCTGCAACTTTCTTATCCCCAAGTAGTACAGCTTCTTTCTCTCGCCACACCGCATGAACCTCGTCTGTGCGAAATCGTTGTGTAAAGGTAGAGTCTTCGATCGGTGTTTCAATACCATTAACAAACGCGAGTAGACCTGTGTAAGCGATCATAGCTCCATTATCGATGCAGTAACGGTCATCTGTTGCAAACAGCTTACCATCACGTTCTGAGCACATAGTCCTCATCATTTCCTGCAAACGCTCGTTACACCCAACACCGCCAACTATCAAAACGTCTTTCTTGTCACAATGCGCCATCGCTCTTTCTGTGATCTCAACCAACATCGCAAACACCGTCTCCTGCAAGATCAACAAACATGAATTCATGATATTACTCTTAAACAGTCCAAAATTTGCATTCATGTGACAAAATTCATCAGTTAAGAACCAAGTGATAGCCTTACTTGAAGGGAATAACACAAGTCTGCTGGTGTACACTCGTTATTCTTGAGCTTCTCCTCTGCAGTAGTTTCGATATAACTCAAGATTCCGCTGAACGATACATCCATACCTTTAACAGCATACGGAAGATCAATAAAGTTTTCTCCTTTCTTAGCAAGCTAGTAACAACACCAAAAACCGTGTTAACATTGTTCTTGAATCTTTCAAGAATTCAAATTTACTTTACTTTCAAATGAAATCTACCTGTTCAATGTTATAACCAGGGCTTGGATCATTAGAAAGCTTCAAGACTCTAGCAAACCGATCCAAACAATTACCAACAGCAATATCAATAGTCTCACCAAAAATCCGGTACCTACCTTCACTATAAGCAATCACCTGAGTGTTACCACCACTCACATACAACACAACAGGATCATCAGCTCCAGTAACTACTCTCCCCATCTCAATGTGAGCCACACAATGATTCACAGCAACAATTGGCTTTTTCCAAAGCTGTGACAATACTCTAACAACAATGGCTGAAACCTGCAACGGCGCTCCCATCCCGGGACCTTTCGTATAACAAATACAGTCGATTTCTTCAGGAGTAACTTGAGAAGTCTCTAAAGCTGATTTGACTAAAGGAAGAACATGGTCAAGATGGTGATGTGCAGTCTCTCTAGGAAGAAAACCATGACCAGGTGGTGTTATATACGTATGCCGAGGATTTGCTAAGATAGTACCGTCTAAAGTCACAATTCCAACTCCAATCTTGTTAGCTGATCCTTCGAAACCAATGGCTATCATCTTCTTCTTCATTTCTTTGATTTAAAAACAGAAACTTTCTACACAGAGAACAACAAATTCAGGACTAGGTGAAGTAAAAATCCAAACTTTATTCTGAATCAATTTGAACTAACACAAATTATAGCCTTAGACGTTGAAGATGATGAACAAAATTAATCCTTTCGTTGATTGGTATTGGTATTGAGAGAGACCCAACAAAGAGATTCGTATAACCTAGGTTTCGTTTCCTTAGATGAAAGAGCCCTAAACCCTAATCTAAACACAGAAACCAATTCCATTCGAGACACAACACACTGAACCCATGTACTGTTGTTTGATTTAAATCAAAAACTAACCTGAAGCTGCGTGATGGCCGGAATCAGAAGTAGCTCACAAGCTCAAAGCAAAACGAAATTAGCCAGAGAGTTTAAAGAAGAAAAAGACGGCGATAAAGTCGCCGGGAGAGAAACGACGATGTTGAGTTTCTAGACTGTGTAAACGGCGTCGTTTATAAATGGGCCTAGCCCAATAACGCATATTTTGCCGCTAAGAAGGACTCATTTAGTGTGACGTGAAGTATTTGTGATATAATTATACATTAATTAATTTAAATAATTACAATTTTAATTTGTAACCTTCATACTAATTTGTAATTTGTTGACCCAAGAATTTTAATCGACTTGCCAAAAATATAACTACAATATAGTTTTATAGCTTTGGCATCGACTATTAGGCGTTATTATTGTAAGTAAAACTTTGTTATATTAAATGTTATCAAAAATGTAACTTGACACATCTTTTATACAAAGCATCAAAACTCCAGACACAGATAAAGAAAAGTAAACTTTAAACAAGAAAACTCAATTCAACATCCTTCTTACTTAAGCTGTGTAGAGTTTTGGATCGGACAACCTTGGAACAGGAATAGCCACAAGTGGAGACTTCAACTTAAGAACAAGACCAAACTTCTCTTCAACCTCAAACTTCTGTCCTTGAGGNGCTTTCCAATCAAAAGAGTGAAGAAGTGAAGCAATGTTGAACAGAACAAGTCTCTCAGCCATGTTNATCGCCGCACAAATCCTCCTTCCTGACCCAAAAGGCAANTACTTAAAATCACCTCCATTGAAATCAAGCGAATTCTCCAAAAACCTCTCAGGTTTGAACTCGTTTGGTTCATCCCAATTCTTAGGATCTCTATGAATCGC
>Ga0041059_1002041_pt1 | contig 15486 bp, 10 predicted proteins | sample AraColnosormetaG_FD_56232 | JGI IMG/M metagenome (GOLD analysis project Ga0041059, IMG submission 56232) | Arabidopsis roots microbial communities from North Carolina, USA - Col MF nosort | ecosystem: Host-associated > Plants > Roots > Unclassified | place: USA: North Carolina | collected...
AAAATATGTAAATCAAACTTTTATATCGTACAATTTAAGTATATATTTTGTGTTTTATTATGTCAAGTTCATTCATTAATTTTAAATTTGATACAACAAAAGAATAATGTAGAAAGTCAAGTATACAATGATGGATGAATGGATTTACATAATGCTTTTTTGGTACGTAAACGTTAGTATTTGCTAACAAAGTATTAGTTGCGTTATTTTTTTCAGAACAATCAATCCTAATTTTAAATATTTTTATTAAAAACACTATGATACATATTAATTTACATTATAATTTGTTATTGAAAATAAAAACGGAGCAATTTTGTCATAGGTTTTTTTTTTGTCAACCACACAAAAATGGTTTACAAATTACAATGTAACTTTAAAAAATGGTATACAACTACACTAACAACCATAGGTCACAAGAAACCACACTTGCTATTTTTTCTAGATCCAAATTTCACAATTTAAAACCACACAAATTTTCTAGAAGGAATCAATATTTGGAATGCCATTTAATAAAACTTTAACTGTTATTTTTAAATATATTGAATTTAAAACGAACTTTGAATGTTTGTGTAGTTTTAGACGAACAACTAATTTGTCAAGTTAGCTAGGTGATCAAGATAGAAAAAAGTTCGTGTGAATCATATTTTGTTCATGAAAATTTGGTGTAGTTTATGGTTATGAGGTTATCTCATATCTATGTATAAAATTAGAATGTAGAATTTTGTCTGACATACTTGTTTAAAACTTAAAATTATGATACATATATCACCTATTCTTTTTAATTCTTAACTTTATAATCCAAAACTGCAAGATCATTTAGGCCCATTGATTTGAATATTTGTTGCTTATGTTCACTCAGAAGTCAGAAACCATACCATATCACATGTCTTTTGCTGAAACTTCATAAGCCAACTGTGGTAGGGGATGGAATTTGCAACAGTGGTCCTCTTCTTCTTCTTCATGAGTTCATTCTTCCCTTCTTCACAGAAAAAAAAAAACCCTTAAGGATTAAATCTCATCACTGTTTCTTTCTTCTTTAATCACATCTCAGTTTTATGTGTCAGTGGTCCTCTCTCTACCTTCAACGATTATCCAATGTTCTTCATGCATATATATAAACTCCGTACTTGTTGCGTTTTCAAATTGTTCATGTCTCTTCACTGTTGTCTTTTTCTTGTTGCTGTTTACCGCCATTTTCAACTTTGTATTTTCAAAATATTCAAATGATATTGGCGCAATTAATCCATCTTCATATTCTAAGAAATAATCAAATCTTGAAGCATCATCTTTTGTGAGTAGTTTTATATGTTCATAATCATAGAGAAGACAAGAATATGTTTAATTAGTGATAAAAAAATCTGTCTTAATTAACAGTGTTTTCACGCCCTTAGTGATCATGTTTGTATTAAAACGACAATATGATAACAACTTTTATTATTTGCTTACATTTTCCAAAAAGATAAATAAAGAAAACAATACATAAAAAGTGGGATTCAAAGAGAGAATCTCCACAGTTCCATCTAACTTCTTATGAACATCAACAACAAGTCAACAACTACAATTTCACAAGCAGAATGATACTAATTACTTTCACCATTAGGTTAACTACTATTACATTAAGAATTATTTTTTTCTTTACTTTGTTTTTGTAAGTTGAAGCCAGATTTGTTCGAAAACATGGATGATAAGATCATGATACTCCTTTGGATTCAAAGTAAGGTAGCAAGCAAGAAGGTCTTCCAAGTCTTTCGAAGCTCTGATGTTGTTCTCTTCTATCATCTCAATCATTGATTCCCTGAAATCTTTCTTTGGATCAACGGACCGCTTCATCACAGCGAAGCTCTCTAGAACATCTTGTTTGCTCTCTGATCTTCTAGAAGTGCTTCTACGAGTACCTGAGAGTTGAATTCTAGGTGAATTCACTCTTTTGAGGTTTATCCCAGCAGATGGTTTTCTTCCACTAGAAACTTGCCTTTGGTACTTCTTCTCGGCTTTATATTCATTATCATCTTCATCTCTTGAAATTTTCACAGAAAGATGGCTTTTCTGCGGTTTCTTAATCGGCTTGCTTGCAGTACAAGCTTTCTCTACCGAATCAATCACTTTGACCTTCTGCTTGGTGAAAGCTTTGTTCTTTGTGTTGATCTTGAAGTTGGAAAATTCAACGAACTCATCATCATCATCCTCTTCGTAGAAACTATACACAAAAGACTCAGGGGAGGTTTCAATAGCCGGGAACAAGCTGTAAGACGAATCTTGATCGTTGATCTTGCTCTTGTTGAAACTTGCAGATACAAGAAGAGGAGGAGGAGTCAAAGGTTTAAGGGATGGCTTGTAAAGTGTCTTTCTTTTACTCATCTTTTTTGTGTGAAGAGAGTTTCTTGGTGAGTTATGGTGAGGAGGATTGTTAGCTACTAAGCTGTTGGAGAAATAAGAGTGTTGAGGAAGAGAATCTGAGGAAGGTTTCTTCTTGCTACAAGTGTTTGAGGAAGAAGAAGAAGCTTTGTTTTTGGGTTTAGAGTGTTTAGTCACGTCTTTGAGCTTGTGGAACCATGCATTTGGGAGCATCTCTGAAATTCTGAACTTGTAATTCCCCATCTTGTCTCTCTCTTTTTCACAAAAGTTTGTGATATTTCTCTTAAGAAAACTCTGTTTTTGTTTCCTTAGATAAAGAAGAAGGTGAGAAAGCAAAGTTCTCTATGTGACAGATAAAGAAGAAACTGAAGATTAAAATTGGAAACTAGTGGGGCTACTACTAGAAAAAGCTTAAAGAATGTCTTTTATTAGTATCATCATCATTCATCATCAACATCAACTTGAGACATCACATTTACACGCTTGTGCTCACATAATTAATAAATTTATTTTATGGTGAATTTTTAAAATTGGTTGACTAATTGAAATTGTATTTGGTGAAAAACTGAAAATCATAAGAACATAACTTTTATCTAAAATATTATATAATTAAGGGAATAGTACAAAAATAATTATAAAACAGAGAATCAGTTGCTTCTGATTTCTGACAGATTTCTATCATCATTTCATGGAGATTTTACTCTTCATCGAAATGATAAAATAACTGAAAAATGTAATTAGCGAATTATAAAACAGTAGCAAATGTAAACAGTTTTAAAGAATACACAAAAAGGTTGACCAAATGGCAATTACAAAAGAAAAATACAGCTTCTTTTCCTCGAAGTATGCTTTTTGATTGAAAATATTAAAACGTTTCTAAACGGACAAATCAATTTAATAAATAAAAACAAAGTTTTCACAATTCAACTAAAAGTTTAACATATGTGAATCTATCTAGGTTAAAGACTCAAAGTACACGTTATAATGAAGTTCAATAGTTTCATTTCGATGCTTCTTTGAATTTGGTAAAGTGTGAACCTTATCTTAAGTTTTTAGGTAGAAATAATTTAGTATAGTAGCACTTTATGTTATATTAAGGTGATACAGATACACAAATGATGAAATTAAGATAATCAAATATGTTCCATTTTCTCCTCTGAATAAAGTGGGATCAACTTTTGAGTCATAATAATGAATATGAGAAATTTTTTGGTCTACTTTGTCCACTAACGCCGAACATTTTGAGGACACTTTTTTTCTTCTTCTATACATTTCCACTTTCCAGATCAAATGTTTTGGCAACTACTTATCTTTTAACTTCGAGAAGGAAAAAAATGATATTCAAAAATCAAAATAAAACATTTTCCATCCTTACTTTAAATAAGCACAAGTGATTATTCATATTTAAAAAATGGAGATATTTTCACTAGACGTGGGACTGGTTTATGTTCAACAATGTTGACCTACCAATATATCAACGACTTTTTGAGTATACAAAAACAAAACTATCTCATCATATTGGATTTTGTTTATAAGCAAGAGCCACCAAACATTTGCAATAAGAAAACCTTTTCTATTCTCCATTGTTTTTAAAAACTTCATGGGACTCCACCATCATGATCAGTTTCACACCCAAAGACGTGAACTCCACGCAACACAAGCCAATCCTCTAACCTTATACACACCAAAACAAAACAAGAAGCCAAAGAGGATCACAACAACAACATCATCACCAAAAAAGCTTCAAGACAATGAGAGTGAAAGCAACTTTGATTAACTTCAAATCAAAGCTTTCGAAATCATGCAACAGATTTGTCTCTCTCTTCCGCTTCCGAGTTAAAAGACCTGTCTTTATTAGACCTCTTCGTGCCCGTCATGGCAATGTCAAACCTAGACATCAACATCATCATTCCAAGAAGCCAATCTGTTCTTGTCTCTGTTTCCTCAATTCAAGCAAGAACCATAAGATGAGCAACGCCAAACATAGAAGTTCCTCTTGTAAGACAACTTCGCTACAAAATCTGTTTTAACATTGAAATTTTATCAGCTTCTTGATCTCTTTGTTCTCTTATTTTGCCATTGCAGTTAGTGTGAACGATGATGATTACTCCAAGTTTATGCAATCACCTCTTACGCCAGCAACAGCCAAGAAGCTCTTCACTTCACCCATCACGACACCTTACTCTTCACGGACCAGGAAATCGCTGAACGCAAGAGATACATTTGAAGACAATGCTGTGGAAGATGCTTGTAGAAGCTTTGAAAACTATCTGATTCATCTGATTGTTGAAGAAGGGAAAATAGATGACTTAATGGACATAGAGGAACTTCTCTTCTGTTGGAAGAATCTTAAGAGTCCTGTCTTCATTGAACTTGTCTCAAGATTTTATGGAGAACTCTGTAGAGACTTGTTTTCAGGTGAATGAACAGATCTAGTTAAATTGATCAAAACAAAAATGTTTTAAATCTGTATCTGTCAGTACTTGTGGTTTGACAATTATTGAATACAACATCTAAGGTTTCTAAGTTTAAAGTTGGGAACAATGTGTGAAGACTATAAAAGATTGTATGTTTCGGTCAATACCGGTCGGACCGGTTCAACCGGATTTACTTACCAAACTCGTCTCTTGCAATTTTATTGTTGAATAAAAAAATTATCACAACTGTGTGGACACGTGTGGTTCTCCGTCCTCACTCCTCAAGCCCCTTTCATTTTATCCCAACTGTGTCTGGTCTGATTAATGAAAAAATAAAACAAATTCGAAGAAATATAAATGAGATTTTTGTAGCTAGCTCCTCCAAATCCAAATCGTTGCGTTAAGGTTTCTTCAAGTTTCAATCTTTTTGCAATGAATTGCCCAGCCATGACTGCTTCTCCTTCTTCTTCCTCTTCTTCTTCCTACTCAACGTTTCGTCCTCCTCCTCCGTAAGTTTTGGATGATGATTATAATCTCTGTTAGCTCCACATTGCAACTGATTAGTGTTCTCTGTTTATTGTTGTTATATGCAGACTCTTGCCACAATTGAGTAACGATTCACAAAGATCTGTTGTTATGCACTGCACAAGATTACCCTTTGAAGCATTTGCTGCTACTTCATCAAACCGGCTTCTTGGGAAACATTCATTGCCTTTGAGAGCAGCTTTGGTTACTTCGAACCCTTTAAACATTTCATCTTCCTCAGTTATCTCTGATGCCATTTCATCTTCCTCTGTTATCACTGATGATGCCAAAATTGGTGTCTTGTTATTAAACCTTGGAGGTCCTGAGACTTTAGATGATGTACAACCCTTTTTGTTTAACCTCTTCGCCGACCCGGTATAGTATATCTTTCTCTGCATCCTTGAAATGTTTTTGATTGTGTAAAGATACAATCTTTGTCTGTTTCATACGACTTATGTTCGTTACTCAATCTTTTGTTAGGACATTATACGGTTGCCGCCGGTATTCCAGTTTCTTCAGAAGCCATTAGCACAGTTTATATCAGTAGCAAGAGCACCCAAAAGCAAGGAAGGATATGCATCTATTGGTGGAGGTTCTCCTCTTCGCCACATAACTGATGCACAGGTTAGTTATAATATGCCAATATGATCTTGGTTACTCTGCTTTTCTTATCCTCTTGTCATTTTAGAAGCTTTTCTCTCTGTTTTGTCCAAGTTTCAAGTACTGAAATCAAAACGGGTTAGTTAGTGTACCAAATTTCAAGAACAATATTGTCTTTTGCTCTGTTTTGTCCAAGTTTCTCCTTGCTTGCATCCAAGTAAAATGGCTAGTTATAATCCCAAAGTGTTTCAGTTTGCTTTATTTTGTAAATCGCTTGTGCTTGTGTGAGACACCTCAACTTGAGAGTAGTATGTTATTGAGATGACGCAAAATTTATACATTCTTATGTTGTACCTGTTATACTTTCACCAGGCTGAAGAATTAAGAAAATGCCTTTGGGAAAAAAATGTACCAGCAAAGGTATATGTTGGTATGCGGTATTGGCATCCATTCACTGAGGAAGCCATTGAACAGGTATGTTGAATATGGTGTTTGGTAGTATCTTGATTTAAGGCTAAAACACAAAGTTTTCTTTTCGTATTTGCATCTTCAAATATTTGCTTACATTTAAAGTAAACCACTACATTTTGTGTTTTTATCAAACAGCATTTGCAAAATAATGATTGAAGTATGTGTGAACACCTGGAGTTTGCACTTTGTGAGTCTTACTCGTTTTCTTTATATATCTTGTTTCAGATAAAAAGAGATGGAATTACAAAACTAGTTGTTCTACCACTTTATCCTCAATTTTCTATATCAACTAGTGGTTCAAGCCTAAGACTCTTGGAGAGAATATTTCGGTGAGGCTCGCACATCTTTCATATTTTAGTATACCAAGACCATATCTGTTTTAATCATTTACCTTTCTGTGCTTAATAGAGAGGACGAGTATCTTGTTAACATGCAACATACTGTTATACCATCGTGGTATCAGCGGGAGGGATATATAAAGGCAATGGCAAATCTAATCCAAAGCGAGTTGGGAAAATTTGGTTCTCCTAATCAGGTAAACAATCTTGTGTCTGCTCACTAGTGGAAAGAAAGAATTTTCAAGTCTTTTGTAGTTTTTTCTAGCTTTGCCTATTGAACTATCCTAAGACGTGCTTCAAACCAAAATATATGTTACAGGTTGTAATATTTTTCAGTGCACATGGCGTGCCTCTTGCATATGTCGAAGAAGCCGGTGATCCTTACAAGGCAGAGATGGAAGAATGTGTTGATCTAATCATGGAGGAATTAGACAAGAGAAAGATAACTAATGCTTACACTCTTGCTTATCAGGTACTTCCCATTTTTGTCGAATTAGTTGTTTGTCAAAAATTTCACTCATTCTGTTGTTTTATTATGTTTAACAGAGCAGAGTTGGACCAGTTGAATGGCTGAAACCATACACTGAAGAAGCCATTACTGAACTTGGTAAAAAAGGTGTTGAAAATCTTCTGGCTGTACCCATAAGGTAATCATCTGTCTATTCTCTGCCACAAATTCTCTCTTCTCTGGTTATTTGAAACTCACGTTTGTTTCTATTTTAACAGTTTTGTGAGCGAGCACATTGAAACTCTGGAGGAGATAGATGTTGAGTATAAAGAGTTGGCTTTGAAGTCTGGTATCAAAAACTGGGGGCGAGTACCTGCTCTAGGAACAGAACCTATGTTTATATCTGACTTGGCAGATGCTGTTGTGGAAAGTCTTCCATACGTTGGTGCTATGGCTGTCTCAAACCTTGAAGCTCGACAGGTAACAAACACTTTTCATCTTACATCTAGTTAAAGCTCCACAAAAGAATCTGTTATCTTCACTTCTAATTCTTTTCTTTTCTGGTTGGGCAGTCGTTAGTTCCGCTCGGGAGTGTAGAAGAATTATTAGCAACGTATGATTCACAGAGAAGGGAGTTACCAGCACCGGTGACAATGTGGGAATGGGGATGGACAAAAAGTGCAGAAACATGGAACGGAAGAGCAGCAATGTTAGCGGTGCTAGCACTCTTGGTGCTCGAAGTCACCACCGGAAAAGGGTTTCTGCATCAGTGGGGCATCTTGCCTTCATTATAATAAAGATAACGTATAGTCTTTTTCTCTATGAAAACCCAATCCAAGAATCCAAATGTGAGCTTTCACATGTGGAATAAGGCCAGCTATGTTATTATGCTCTCTTCTTCTCTGTTGTAGAAATGTTGACATTTAAATACTTCATACTGTATCTTCATAAAACATTAAATGTTGACATTTTAATCGGCATGCTTTTTCGCAACGTGAATGTTTGAGTCACAATACTTTTTTTTCCAGTTTAAGCCATTTCTGCTGCATAGTTCATAGCAGTGTATAACAATTCAATGAATGAAATCAAGTCTAAAAGCTCAACTCTCAATAGAAAAAGTATTACAATAGATACTAACATCATAACTAAGACCTAGACGAACTAGAAGAAAAACGAAAAATTACAAGAGCAACAACAGTCGTGCTAAGCAAAATAGGTAATTCTATCCGTCTACAAAATTTAGATATCCAAGAGTCTGCATACTGAAACCCGGGTGGATATGTCATGGTGGTTTTCGGATGTCGAAGTCGGATCATATTTTCAACAAAAGGAAATAAAACATTGATGTGTTTAGCTACACAACAGACTTCATGAGTCTTTGGATTATATTTGAGCAACCGCTTATCGCTGTCATGGAAGTAAACATTCCCTTGTTTGGAAACCGTTATTGGAATGCAATTCATCATCGAATAGTTGGGGCAAAGATATCCAGGGAGTAAACGTATTTTGTAAGTTTTAGACTTTTAGTCCACGTCTCTTCTTGTGTATCCATGGTCCATATGGCTACTTTCCAATGATGAGATGGCTCATAGTCACAGATCATGGCTAGACGATCTTCAAGGTTGGCTAGTGGGGCGAGTGTAGGTGATCCATGCGGTCTTGGGACATCACGGAACTGTTCAGTGTGAAGATCCAAAGCTAGAATCTTGTAACCAGTAACTAGGTCGTACCAGTAGATGGACCCATTCACAAAGGCCGAATGATGATTTGGTTGGACATAGTAAGGAAGCGGATTCGGCATTGTCCGCCATTCACCAATTGTTAAATCAAGGATTTCGAATTGGTTAGTATCATAAAACATCCTCACTATTTTATAGGTTCCATTAACTTTGTCTTTACCAAATCCCATGGCCCAATATCCAGGGTAATAAGCCAACCAAGATGCTCCTTCAATTACGCGATGATTATCATAGCGACTGGTATCTACTGGATTTGGGCCGGAAGGGAATCTTAAGAATTCTCCGGTGCAAGGGTTCAAAACGTTGACCCAGCCTGGTACGGGGATGCAAAGTAGACTAAAATCGTATGGATTTGATAAATATGGAATTTTTGCTTTTTTATAATTTTAAATCTCTTGCGTATAAATTCTAAATTATATAGTGAGTATGTGTTTTTTTTTAGATCAAATAAAAGTAAAATTATGAAGGATAATTATGACGATTTATTTATAAATACACATTCAAGTCTTCACTGAACTTGTCTACAGATTTGATGGAGAGCTCATGTGTGAAAACTATAAAAGATTGTATGTTTTTTAGTTTCACATAACGAAGAAACTTGGATTTATTAACTATAGACCAAAACTTGAATGTGAACAATAATACAAACCAAATGATCCTTGAACAAAGAATTCTTTTACTTACCTACAAAACTTGTTAAAAAGCAGAGAGCTCTTTACATGAAACTATTGAAATAATCAAATCTGCAGAGTGAGAGTGGTGTTTTTACTCTTATGTTTTAGAAAGATAAACCTGAGATTTAAATACAGAATCTCCGATTTTAAACCCCGGCATTGTGACGAACTCAACGCTTAAATCGCCTCTTCCATCTTCTTTTTCATCACCCACTACAGATTCCATGTAGACACCTGAGAAACTGGTTCCTCTTCTGACCACAAAGATCTTTGCTTTAAGATCTAAAGAAGCTGCAAACGATCCAAGAATCCATACCCACTTTGCCATTTTAGCAAAGATTTGGTAAAACATCGTTCTTGGATGCTTACCAAGCAAAACTAGTCCCCTCATATCCAAATTCCCAAAGAATGAAGCCTCCATCGATGGATGAACAACTAAAAGATACTTCTGACCGCAGAATCTTGAAAACGCGGAATCTGAAAACGCTGTTAACGCGTCTAAAGGATCATCGAAACTCATTAGTTCGGTCACATCACATGGATTAAGCTTTATGCCGTGAAACATTCTCCGAACAATGTATGACTCAAAAGCATACTTCTTATCTGAGGTCTTAGCAAATGTTACATTTCCAACTATAGATTCCACTGCTTTCTCCAAGTTCCAATCTGTAGCTTTCATCAGGGTGATCAATGGCTTTGCAAAGTCGTGAACCGACTTTGAAGCAGCTCGAAAAGCGAATTCAAAGGAAGATACACTCACAATCCTGTTTTCGAGTTTCCTATTCTCTGCAACCAAACATTCTTGTTTCTTAATCAAAGAGTGTATCTCACTCTCCTTAGCTCTCACTTGTGCTTTAAGTTTCTCCAAATGCTTCTCATTCACTTCAATCTCATATCTCAACCTATCCAAACAAGAAGCAGCAATCTCGGTCTTCTTTGCGTTGAGCTGTATCGTTTTGAGATAGAGACGCTTGATTCTTCGTAAAGCCTCGAGCTGAGACACGACGAGGTTGTCTGCTTCAATGATCTTGTCAGGATCATAAGGCAAATGAGCTTGTTGAAACTCAAGATACGCTAGCTTAAGCGATGAAACAATGTCGAAAAGCTTCGATATCTCACCATCATCCCAACTAAAAGTTTGAATCATTGAAGAGGGTTTGTGATTGAAATCACAAATCTCAGTTTCTTTTGCTTTATCATCCACCAAGATCTCATTCGAATTGGACTTTTGGTCAGGGAACACACCAATGGATCTAAATTTGCAGACTTTAGCGAACTTGGAGATAACTTCTGATATATTCGAAGATGGACTTGATCTTTTAACAACGGCATTGTCCATTGACTGAAGAAGAAACCCTAAACCTAAACCAACAAAAAAAGGTACAATCTTGTTAAAGAAAATCCCTAAAAGATTGCAAAATCTTCAATTTTTAGTAATCAAAGCCATAACACGAAACCATTCATTGATTTTACTGATCAAATTGGTCAAAAAAACGTGAAAGCTAAGCTAGAAGAACAGAGCATAAAGATTCAAATGATGAACAAGAACAATAAGAAAGATACCATTTAAACGATAGAGAGAACAAACGAAAGACAAAACAAAATCACCTGTTTATTGTTTTTGTACACTAGTAGCAGCCAAAGCAAGAAGCTAAGCACGAGGAAGGAAGTGCCAAAGTTTGAGCCTTTGTGCTTCTTTCTCTAAGATATGCGTGTTGCTTAACATTGGAATGAGGTTTGTTTATATTCTTCTTTTTAAAATTTTGCTCCTAATTAACAAGACAAAATAAATAGCCTCGTTAATGGTGATATGATTCTCGGATTCCTAAATAATAAATCTACTATAATTGGCGTTTAGTTCTCTTTATTTTTTTTATTTCCGAGAATCAAAAACTTTGATCTTCACCAGTTTTCAAAAATTAAGTATTTAATTGTCATTTTTGAATAAATGCTGGGAATCCAAGAGAAAACCCCTCAGGGATCTCCACAGACACCGTCCCGGAGAAACAAAAACCTTTGTCTCCCTTTGTTTTTTCTTGGAGTCTGTCTTAATAATACTATTAAAAATTGTTAACCGTATAATTAAATTAAATTAGTGTAACAGTAAATCTAATTACACTCACTTCTTGTTTGTTGCTTTCTCTTCAAATGTTCAAACTTTTAAGAAAAAGTAGTGAAAGCTGCTGATTTGCACGCGAGTTTGTTTGTAATCTCCTCTCTGTCCTTATTCGTCTCGGTCCCAAGACAAACGTCAAAGACATATTAATATTTGCTGGGCCTTATTTAAGGCTCTACCTGGCCCATAAAGGGCCCTTAATACGCTGGTTTATGCTATTGTTCTTTGATCCTGCTGATGTTTTGAGAGAGCAACTATTACATATCTCCTTGTCAAGAAAGCCAAGGTTTCTACTTTGTTATGATTCACTTGAAATTCAAAGTTGTCGTGTAATCACCACGTTTTGTTTCCAAAATCATTGAGCCGAGAAATAATTAAAATCCACTCACACACATGTTATACTATTGTAACACACTAACACATGTAGTACATATGTTCAACTAATAGAGATATATTTCATTTTTTTATCCACAAACCTCTATATAATACGATGATATGATCAGTCATATCATGCTAACAAAACTACCTAAATATACATATAAACGGATTTAATTTGCAAATTTTGCTCAATCCATTCATTTGGAACCTAGTTGAGCAATAAAAATATGTTTTAAAATATTAATGTTTAAAAGTAGAGATTGTGAGTTCTACGGTCCTAATTAAGACAAGCTGCGATCATGTCTAGTAGAGATTATGTTTTAAAATAGACCCATATACCTTATTTCTGTTAAACTTTAGGATTTATAATGTATATTACAAGCAAAATATTTTAAAGCGATCAGTTTGATCAAATACGATTAGCTCAAGTGAAAGAAGATTTGCAAATGCTACTAGACTTATGTGAATCTTCAATCTTGATACTAAACTATATCTTGATGCTACATGAAGGAGAAGAAGAAAACAGAGGAAGTGGTCCAAATACTGAAATCACACAAGGCATGAATTCAAAACGCTCGTGCATCTCTTGTCTCTTTCTCTTTCTTTTCTCTTTTCAACTTTTGGCTTCCTTCCATTTGCATACTTACCTTTTTTCTTTTCTTCTCTCTCCCTCTATCACTTTCCTCATCCTCGGACTTGTTTTATCAGTATGACAAGATATCTATCCTATATATCATAAGCATAAGATCTACTCTAGATATCTTCTGAGATACGAAGAAAGGCTTTCTAGCTACTATCAATTAACACACATAGTTTATGTTGCTGATGATGAACCTATGTATAGGACTAGTGTATATCCACTAAAAATAAATTGTCATAGTGGATGAAAGATCCTAATTTTTGGGAAAGTTTTAATATTGGTTGACTATTGTATTATTAAAATCAAGAAAACCTTTAACAAAAAAAAATATGCTATAAAGTTTCAACAAGCAAAAAAAATTATAGCCAAAATATCTATCCATTTGTGTTTTCAAAATTTCTCTTACTGGAATTAGCTCAATTTAAAGAAATGTCAAAACTGAAGTTGAAACTATCTTGTGAACTTGGAAGAAATAATATTAATTAAATTACATTAACACGTTGGATCCATAACCATTCGGCCCACAAATAGACTCCCAACGCCTACCCGCTTCTACCATATATTCATCTAAATTTTTGAATTTTTTTTAACAATTGTTTTAAATCTGTCTCTAATCAGTGAACAAATTTTTATTTTATTTTAGAATTGCTTGTTTAGCGAGAATTTTGAAGTATAACTTTTCATCTCCAAATCTTGTATTTTCATGATAAAGAACTAGCAAATTTTAACTACTTTTCTAGCTTTCTAAATAACCAAACAATTTGGATTAAAAAGATAAATCGAATTAACAAAATCTTAAACTATTATGGGAATCTTAAAAGAAAAGGATATTAAAAAAGTACGTAGTCTAATCTTTTTTAGGGGGAGATGTAAGAGAGTAGCCTATATTTCTAAAACTAATAACAAATAACCCTAAATTCTATGTTCTAAATCCTAAAACCTTAAGTACTCTAGACTCGAAGTTATAAATTTAACCCTAAAATTTTAGTTATAAATCCTAAAAACTGATCCTCTAAATCTTAAATGACCCTTTATAAAATTAAATAAGTTGTAAAGTTATGCCTCTTGCAAATGCTTCCGGAATGTGTTATTTTTTTCTTCTTCTCATTGTTTTTGCACTATGCTTTTTTTTTTAATAACAAATTGCACTATGCTTTTAGAAACATATTTTTGAAAGGGTGATTGCGTGATAATTCAGATCCTAAGAATGATATGTATTTTCTCTTTATTTTATTGGTCTAAGAAAAAATAATGTCTTCTTTCTGCATGATCCTTGACATCTTTGAATCAGTACATAATAGATAGGAAACAATGCAAGTCCCATCTGTCTCAGTCAAGAAACAAAATGAAATTTCAAATTACAATAAGATGATAAAATGAAAAAGGATACAGTGTGTCAGATCTTTGTATTAAACCTTATTATCAAATAATTGAGAAGTGGTGTGTCAGGGATAGCGATACTTAACTTGGCATGTGACCCGGCCCTCTCAATATTTTCCTATGCATGAATATTTCTGTATTCTCTCTTAGTCGACTATTAGTATGGTTGTGATTTAGAGTTAAGAAAATTCAATCATAATAGATAGTATAAAACTATGATCAACAATTTTATGTGACCATTCTAAGTATAATCTCAGCTCATGTATATTACTTTTAAAATTTTCCTTTTATCCACAAAGAATTTTGTTTCAATATAACCCACATATGCATATCCATATTTAAACTGTAATACAACAATGATTTAGTACCACTAGTATAACACACTAGAATAAATGAATAATACATGTACATGCCTAAATCGAATATCAGTTTTTTAAAAAAACTTATAAAACTATTAATGTCTCAAATTTAAACAAAACTATATTACACAAAAAAAAGTCCCTCGATTTGTTCAGTTGTTCTTCTCTATTTTTCTACATTGTTTCTATCTTTATATATAGTATATGTTAGAGAGATACTATTGTGATATAGGATTAAAAAGTATAAGATAATGTAGATTTAGTAGTCGATGGAGCTACCCACTTCCTCCTGTTGAAACACGTTATCTCATGTTGATCAGATAGCATCGATTGTTTGGGTATAAATAGTTGGACCACCTTACACGATTAATAACATACTTACCAAAGACTATTCTTTCACGTGGTATCAGAGAAAATCTTTTAGAATTCGAGTATTCTATCTTCTCGTTCGAACGTGTTTTTAATTTGAAAAAAAAATGTTGCTTGAAGAGTCTTCATCAGCGACGGTTTATGTTGGTGGAGATAAAGGGAAAAAACAACCAAAAATCGATGTTAATCCGAAAGAATGACCCCTTTACTAAGGCTATTACGGTTGAATATAGTGATTCTTTTTTATATAGATTTTAAATTGATGGTTATGTTTAAGTGATCAATCAACAATGGAAATTTCGCTTTCTTTCAAGGCTATCAGCTATGTTTTGGGGTTTCCAAATAACTTAATCAAGAAAAATAAAACAAAAAAAAATTGATATTGTCCGATCTAATATCACACAATCTTAAATGTACAAAAAAGCTTCTAAACCCACGTCAGAATTAATATTTCTCGACACATGATCAAAGAAATAATTTTAAGAGACATAGCCTTTAGTTATAACAAAATTATAGTTTAAGAATATAAAATGTAAATCAAAAACCTATATATATGTAAAGAACATATGGGATTTTGTTTAACATTTTATATTACTTCTCTTCATCTTAAGTTTCTTTCTAATGGACTAATGGTTATGTCACATTTTGAGCTCTATTTTTTTTTTTTTTTTTTNATT
>Ga0041059_1002042_pt1 | contig 15483 bp, 11 predicted proteins | sample AraColnosormetaG_FD_56232 | JGI IMG/M metagenome (GOLD analysis project Ga0041059, IMG submission 56232) | Arabidopsis roots microbial communities from North Carolina, USA - Col MF nosort | ecosystem: Host-associated > Plants > Roots > Unclassified | place: USA: North Carolina | collected...
GAGTCCCCGCTTCCAAACCTCACCTCCAGCTTGTTCTTGATTGTTTGCTTGAGGGCAAGCAAAGACTAAGTTTGGGGGAGTTGATAAGTGTGTATTTTGCACTATCATGTTTCATGGATTCATCCCTATGCTTATTCTCACGACGGGGACGGTGTGAAGTAAGTCTGGGGGGTTAATGAATTCGTTACTATTAATGCTACTCTCTATTTTGTTGACTTGAGATATTTTTCTACTTTTTACACCGATAAGTTTTAACAAAGCAAAAAGCTTTTATTTTCAGAATTTATTTCTTTTCAAGGTATCATTGGGCAAGGACGATGTAGGGAACAATGAACCTACTATATGATGAAAAGACCATTACAATGTGCTAACTTAGCCCCTAAGTGACAAGTTTTGCAGGACTCACAAGGACGGACAATACCTAGAAACCTAGTACCAGATCTATCCACTGAAGTCTCACTACAGAGACTCTGTTTGACCTGACGTTAACTCTATTTTATTTGGACGAATTAACCTGACCTTAATTCTTTCTCATGAAGGGGTGTTAGATCGGGGAAACGATCATTTACATTCAAGACTTCTTATCCCTTTTTACCACTCTGTTCTGATCTTTAATGGCCACTCACTTTTAGTGGTTCCTACCCTTAAACCCTATCGTCTTTTCAAGCCTCATGCATTCTCTTTTCCTTTTTCATTTAGCAGATGTGTGCACAAACGTTAGATAGAAAGGAACAACACAGTTTCCCGCCACAAAGACGGAAGAAGAAAGTAAAAGAAGAGATTGTAACAAAACGGCTTAAGAGTTTATTCTTCTTTGGAACCAATTCAAAAGGTATGCTCGTTTGACTCGGTGTTTAGAAGTTTTGTTTCCCCTTCCATAAAAAAAACAAAAGAAGAATAAAAAGAAAAAAAAAAAGAAGAAAAGAAAAGGAAGGAAAGGAAACATTACAACGAAGAGAGTCTACTGGCATAGTTCCAAGGAAAGACATTGAAACCTAAGGAGAGATAAGCCAATTACAGAAGAAAGGCCCCCCTCGGAAAAACCTAAGTCTTGGGGAACCGAAAGTAAGAAAGAAGTAAAGGAAAAGAAGGTGTTTAAAAGAAGAAGTGGTTGGAAATTGTGGACCTCATGCCGATCTATTCTCTCTTGCGGTTTTGCAACATATCCTACATTCGAGTCTATACGGTAACCCTAAATAGTTTAACTCCACCACTTAAACACCAAAAGCCTCTTTCATACCAAACGTAGTCTACCCCAAATGACACCCTCTAATGAGAATGCTCACGCCACTTTTCATAAATGTAGAGGGTTAACTGACGAGATTCTAGAGTTCTCTTGTAGGTCTGAGATGGATGGATAAGGATAGTGAACGTTTTGGGTCTATAGTGAGAATGTTCTAACGCGATGTCTTTGTCTTTACACGTCCACATGATATCTTTTAGGACATGGTCTCTGATAGTAGGAGAGTTCCCGCTTTTTCAAAATCTCTCCACCAGCTTGGCTTTGTTGTTTGCTTGAGGACAAGCAAAGTGTAAGTCCGGGGGAGTTGATAACATCGTATTTTCGCCCACTTTTACTATGTTTTTATCAGGTTTTCCATGGAGAAATCAAGAGTTAAAGGACACTTCAAGACATATTTCAAGTATTTGAGCTTCAAGGAAGAATTATGAGTTTTCATGCAAAAAGGAGTAGAAGTCAACCAAAATCCGTTTTAGAACAGTTTATGTGCCTCAGATGTTTTCACATCCGGCCAAGGTCTTCCCGATCTCGGCATGAGGAACTTCTCGGTGTCATTTGAAAGCTAGAAGAGTCAAGATTAACGTCGAAGTAAAATCGAAGCAACCCATGAAGCCGATCAGAAGTTATCGCCCGAAGAGTGAAGACATCTCCTAAAATCGCGGTTTTGAAAATGATCTATTTAAAACCGCCGGCCAAGGTGACTTGCACCCGGGAGTCCTCTCGAGTCTGTCACCGACCACTAGGGCGCACAACCACACCTTGCCTTCCTCTTGCCGCCGACTTCCAGCAACCCTTAGAAGCCCAAGAACTTGGCCCATCACTTATTAATCAACGAAAGGACATTTCTACCTTTTGACCTAATGAAGCCCTATAAATACAAGTTTAGAGGAAACCCTAAAAGGCACCCACGAAAAAAGGCTGCCTCCTGCGCCTCTCACCGCCCCAAAAGTCGTCCTCTTCTTGTTCTTCTTTAGATCTCTCTTTTCTCTTCAATTCTCTATTCTTTACTTGTAAAATGAAGAATATTTATCAAGCTTTGGATTTCCAGAGAAGATCTCTAAACCCTTTTCTATAGTCATACTCTCTTTTATGCAAGTTCTTATTCATATGATGTTGTGTTCTTTGAGTATGTGTCAGTAGATCTATAGTTAGGTTTTAGGGGGGTTTCAAAGGGTATTCATGGGGAATTTAGATCTGATTTAGGTTGGCGGTTTCTATGGTTTTGTTTGATCGTTTACACTATTATTTCTAGTTGAGTTGAATCTTAATGCTTATATGTCCGGAACGCCACCTAGTACTTGACCTTAGGTATTTCATTCTTTGGCAAAATCTTGTTTGAATGCTTGAACTAGCTCAACTAAATAAAAAAATATAACCGTTGCACACCCACCGAGTGATAGGGACTTATGGACTAGAATCAAATTTGAACTTAATGCTTTGATCTTGTATTTTGAAACCATGTTAGCATCTACTAACTGATAGGACAACTGAGTACGTAAGATATTAGTGATAATACCCGGCTTTCACCTACTAACTGTTAGGGTTAGCTGGTCTTGATAGAGTTTTGTATGTTCAAGAATTTGGAAGTAAACAAACCTAACCATGTTATCACCTGAATTTGGAATCTATACCTTATTGATTGAACCATGACGCCCGGAGAAAACCCCCACTGACCTAGCATTTTGTTTTACATGTTTTACACCGCTCTTCTTATTGACATTTATTTTTATTGCCTTTTCTTAGTTTCCTTTTATAGCTTTCTTACTTTTATTGTATTCTTTACTTATTTTCACTGCATACAACAACCCCCACTCTTTCGTTTGTCTTGATCCAGGTTGCCTAACTTGAATTCTTCCCTGTAGCTACACTCCTAGTGGATTCGATCCTCAAATACTACTCCGATATATTGTGCACTTGCAGTAGTCGTGTGGTCTTTCAAGTAAAAGCGTGAGGTGAAATAAAACATGCATCAACTCTTTCACTCCAACAGCTTCAAATCAATCTCCTCTCTCTCTGGCTGCTTCAAATTCAACTAGCACTCTTTGGCATCGAAGACTGGGACACCCAAATGATCAAGTTCTTCATTGCATTCTTTCATCTCTTTCAATTTCTTGCAATGAGACTATCTTGACAACATTGTGTTAAGAAAGTCAATTGGGTCAACATCTTAGGCTTCCGTTTTATACTTCTACAAGCAGTGTTTCTCACCCGTTTGAAATTATTCATTATGACATTTGGACATCTCCAGTTTTAAGTTCTAGTGGAATCAAATACTATCTTATTTTTATTGATCAATTTTCTCATTATGTCTGCGTATATCCTCTTCATCACGAAAGCGATACATTTGCCAAATATCTTCACTTTTCTAACTATGTGCAGACACAATTTCACTGCAAAATCAAGGCTTTAGAATGTGACAATGGTGGAGAGTATGATAACCGTTCTTTCAAAGAACAATTGGCATTCGATGGGACTATTTTCCACTTCTCATGTCAGTACACCTCTCAGCAAAATGGTCGTGCTGAAAGAATGCTGTACCATCAACAACCTGATTTGTACGTTTCTACTTCAAGCTTCTATGCCTCTCAGGTATTGGGTGGAAGCTCTCAATGATGCAGTCCACACTCTCAATCTATTACCATCGTTTGCAATCAACAATGATGTTCCACGTACAAAGCTGTTCAAGACTCCACCATCCTATCATCATCTCAAAACATTTGGGTGTTTGTGTTACTCCAACCTACTGCCATCGACGCCACATAAACTAGCTCCACGCTTTATTCCATGCACATTTATTGGTTACCCAACTGATCATTGAGGATTTTGATGTCTCGACATGATTACAATGAAAATCATACTCTCTTGCCATGTCACATTTGATGAAGCTTCCTTTCCATTTTCCACTTCATAAACACCATTTGTAAGTTATGTTTCTCTTCCTATTTTAATTCCACCATCACCAATTTCTCATTCTCTTAACCTTCTTCCTCCACAAAATATTCTATCTACAATCCTCCTGCTCCTCAAATTCCAACTCCACCTCCTCTCCCTCCTCATTCCATGCAAACTCGACGTAAAACTGGTATTGTTAAACCACATGTTCGAATATGTCTTCATAATGACACCACAATTTCTCCTATGTCTCACATTCAGGCGGCTAAAGATCCAAATTGGGATCCGGCTATGAAAGAGGAGTATGATGCTTTTATTAAACGTGGAACGTGGAAACTTGTACGAGGACCTGTTGCTACTAACATTATTCCTCCTATGTGGTTATTCAGGAACAAGTTTAAAGCTGATGGCACTCTATCTAGATACAAGGTCCGCTTTTTGGCTAATGGGAAATCTCAATAACCGGGAATTGACTGCGATGAGACGTTCAGTCCTGTTGTGAAACCGCCACTATTCATACTGTTGTCAGCGTTGCGACGTCCCGTGATTGGCCCTTGCATCAACTTGACGTAAAAAACGCCTCTCTACATGGCGATCTTGTAACTTTTTACATGCATCAACCATCAGGGTTTGTCGATGCATCTAAACTTGACCATGCTTGTCTTCTCCAGCGCTCTCTCTACAATCTTAAGCAAGCTCCTCGTGCATGGTTTAACAGGTTCGCAACATACACTAAAACCATTGATTTCAAACAAAACTCCTCCCATGCATCATTATTCATTCTATGCCACGGGTCAGATATTGCCTATCTCCTCTTATACATTGACGATATTGCGCTCACTGCCACTACCACATCTCTTCTTCAACGTGTCATCTCTCACCTCAGCTTCAAATTTGAAATGACCGACATTGGACAGCTTCATCACTTCCTTGGTATCTCAGTTCAGCGTGATGTTCACGGGCTGTTTCTTCATCAACAAAATTACATTGCTGACATCCTTCATCGCCCAAATATGATTGAATGCAACCCATGTCTCACCCCCACAGACACGGGAACAAAGCTTGCACCTGATAACAGTTCACCAGTCTCTGATCCAACTCTTTATCGCAGCTTGGCAGGTGCACTACAATATCTAACATTCATCCGTCCTAATATTGCGCTCTGTTCATCAGATATGCCTATTCATGCATTATCCGCGTGACTCTCAATTTCTGGCACTGAACCGTATTCTGTGATACCTTAAAGGCACCATCAAACATGGTCTTCATATTTATCGCTCCACGACTAGTGGTCTAATTGCTTACTCTGATGCTGACTGGGTCGGTTTTCCCTTTACGAGACGTTCGACTTCTGGTTATTGTGTTTTTCTTGGAGACAACCTTATCTCATGGTCTTCCAAGCGACAAGTTACCATCTCTCGCTCAAGTGCTGAAGCTGAATATAGAGGAGTCGCCAACGCCGTCTCAGAGACTACATGGCTGCAAACTCTATTATTGGAGATGAAGATCCTGCTACCTCGTGCAACCATTGATTATTGTGATAACATTTCTGCCATTTACCTATCATCAAATCGAGTTCAACATCAACGAACCAAACACATGGAAATTGATATACATTTTCTTCGTAAGAATGTTGCAATTGGTCATGTTCGTGTTCTTCATGTCCCGTCTGCACAATAGTTTGATGATGTGTTCACTAAGGGTCTCCCATCATCCTTGTTTGTTGATTTTAGAACCAGTCTAAGCGTCCGACCATCTCCCACTTAGAATTAGGGGGAGTATTAGATAATATCATTCAGATACGAAATAATATCTTAGAATATAAAAATATAGAATATTTCTATATATCGACAATATCAAATATGTATAGACTTGGAGAATCGGCATAGAGTCTTGGAGACCAATCCTTTTGTAAAGATATAAGCATTGTCTCATGAATAGAGTTCTCGACGGAGTTTTACATTCTTACAATAATGACTAAAAATATCTAAATTTGGAAAAGTTAACCAAAAGAGAGTTACCATCAAATAGGCTGCCCACACATCATTTGAAGCTGTAAATTGTTTTTTGATTGGACCCCATCCAAAACAAGAACTAAAGCGAAAAGTATAGAATACACAAAATAACCCTTTTTCATAGACTTCATTCGATTTAAATAATTTGTGTAAGTCTTATTACATGAAAGCTTTTTTATTTAGAACATGTAGTCTTTTTTTCTCTACCGTAGTTTTGCTAATGGTACTGTTTCTGTCACGCCAGCCTCGTTTAATAGCATCAACTAATATAGCTGTTAACTCATGACATTCTTATGGGCCTTTCTTTTTCTTTTTTGATGTCTCTCCTGGATAATCTTCTTATTCCATTCTAAAGAAAAAAAGAAAGTAAAAAAATACACAAAGAAATCTTTAATATGGATAAAGAGAAACTGTAATGTAGATTATTGTATAAAAATGGATCAGAGAAACTTAATAAGGTTTTGACAAAAAAAAAAAAAGTTACGAAGGATGATTATGGTTTTCCTTCAAGGTTTCAAGAGATGATCGTTGTTTTCATTTTGAGAAGTGAAATGATCACCAATGCTATATATAGGAGAAATAAGTGTAACCAATACTATTTGTTTTGGATTTTATGATATATGCTTGATAGAATTTATAATAAAGAATAATTTAATAAATTTTAAAAGTATCAAAAATCTAGCAACAATATTGTTATTTAATAAAATTGGAGCATATCCATAAAGAATAAAATAACAAACATGCTTCAACACTAGTATCAAATAAATTTTTTCTTTTGTTGTTCTCACGTTAACAACAAACAGAACATCACAATTCACGACTCACAAGCATCCAAAACCTTGCAGATGTCGTAGCTACCAAAATAACCAAAGCAAGTGTGTCGTTGTCATGATACTAGCTTGTGTTCACGAGGATAAGATGGTCAATCCGACGTTGTTGTGTCCTTGCCGTTGTTTGGCATTGTTTCATTTTGAGTCACTGTTGCTAATTATCGATCAACCCCGACCAATGGAAAGAGAGAAACAGCTAAGACATGGTCACTTGGCATCTCTAGAGGATACGAGAAAACATAAGAAGTGAGGTCTCACATGGAAATGTGATGAAAGAGGTAGTAATATTAATAACAGAATAAAGAGAGAAAGGGAGAAGAAGAGAGAGAGAAAACCACGAAAAAAAGGAGTGTAACGTCTCGAAAATTCAAAAGAGATTTTGAATCATTACTAAATAAATATATAATAAAAATAATAATATTTCCATCAAATATAAAGTTGAAGTCTCGTATAAAGTCCAGATCTTAAAAACAAAATAATTTTAACGTCAGATGCACCTTGCTCCTCGTCAATGCACCTTGCTCCTCGTCAATGCCCTTTGCACGGAATCATAACTTATGTGAGCAAAAAATTGCCCAATGAAACTACAAACAAGTACCAACACGGTCATATCCCGCATAGAATAATGTTCACATGTGTGTACTAACAAACATAAATTTTAATTTAATTAATTTAGATAACGTAAGCACATAAGAACTTATAATAACGTAATAATAACATAAACTTTATTCTGTTTTCATTAGGCAGAATAATAATATCAGAACAGAATAATAACGTAAGAACGACCAGGTATTCAGCAATGTAATGTCGGAATGGTACAACCCCAACAATGGTTGACACAAACCATTTACTAACATAATATTTACATAATTGTATACTCGATAGGGATGATGGCCCCTCAGGAGGTGATAAGGAAGTACGGTCCACGACTTTAACCGACCTCAATACCACTAACAGCCAAACATAATAGAGAATACATTTGTTGGCGATGCCAGCCGCCATAGATGGCTCAATAGAGCTAGCTAAATTAGAATAACATGCTGATATTTGTCTTAAAAGAATAACATATTTCATCAGAATCATATTCAGAATAATAATTAAACAAAGAATAAATTTGTAGAATTCAAACATACAAATAATTCATTATCGATAATACTCCAGAAATATTATAAAAATGTATAATAACTAATAAGGGAGTTAGAACTCACCTGGCAAGGATTTTTCTGACCAAACAAGTGTTAACGACAGTTCTATACACATCCCAAATCACCAATTAATTCACCTAAATTCAACCTTGGATCAGAAAAATGCGTACTATATACCATCTGAAAGATAATTGCAAGGCAAATTGTATTCAAGTATCCGAGTTTATAAAACCGATCTAAAATTATCCAAACCGGTACAAATTGGTATCCATTTAAAATCAGTACTCAACCAATTAGAAATTCGAACCGGTACAAATTAAGAGTGTTCTACATAGACAGGCCATTCCAAAACCAGTTTCAAAACTTTAAGAACCGGTGTATATAAATCCCAATTTAACTATGCATCAACAAAATCAAAATATTTACTAATCAGATTCTAATCATTTCTGACTTTCGTTTGATGAGTTCTTAGCGGGGTTGAATTCGTATTGAAGAGAGCTTTCTAACAAGGTATAGATCAAGTTCTAATTCTTCCTGAAAAGAAATCCACCATTAAAGATCATAAAGCTCACTTCCATGGAGAAAAATTAAAGAGGGGAGAAGGTGAGGCTTACCAAACTCTTCAACCAAAGCTGAATACATGAAGTTCTGTAGACACTTTCAGTCCTCCATGCGATCTAGTGGTTTGTCATTTGTGTTGAGAAAGTTGTTATCCCAAAACTGCTAAATCGCACTCCTGAGCTTTTACTCTCATGTTGTGATCGAGTATTCCAGCAAAAAATTTGAATTTTTTTCATTTCACCACTCGATCACATCCCTAATGTTCACTTCAGCTATTATTCATTTCCTTACAATCAAAGACACAACAAAAACAAATCAAAGGTAACAAGTAAATAAAAAGTATATATAGGGATAGTCATGGGACTTCCTCCCAAGTGAGATTGTTTAAAGTCTCTAGCTTGACTCCTCACACTTATTAGGTGGAGAAAATGTGATAGAGGGAACTTGAGAAGTCCTCCTCTTTACAGATCTCATCATCATACTCAGCATCCTCCCTTGACAGTTGCACAGCCGAGTATTCAATTCCTCTTTCCTCAAAGTAAGTTGCTTCCTCCTCTGGAGGATAATCTTTCCCTTCTGACCAATTCGAGGTAATCTCCTTTCTTGAAATCGTGTCAGTGTTAAGCTGGGGTTAAATCTCCTTTTGCATTCGACTTAGGTTGTCTCTAAGTTTTTCAGCTGTGAAGTTCAACTTCTGAATGGTTCTGTTTTGGAGATCAGTCCTCTTTTTTGGTTCCAGCCAATCAAGCACTGATGGTATACTCGACCGAGTAGTAGAGGTCGAAGGCTCAGTTTGCACCAGAAATTGCTCTTTCGCTCTTGTGGCCTCAAGACCTTCTCCTGGAACTGCTTTCTGAACCTCTAAGGTCTTTCCCTCTTTTGTTGACCTTGTTGGAGATTTGTTGATTTCAAACTGTAACTTGACGTGCCTCCCAAGGTTGAGATCAATCTTACCATATCTGACATCTATTACTGCTTCCATAGAGGCCAAGAAAGGTCTTCCTAAGATCAGAGGATCCTTAGACTCTTTATCCATCTCAAGCAAAAAAACATCAGTAGGCACCTCTAGTCCATTTATCATTAGTGGCACATCCATTAGAATGCTGAAAGGTCTCCTTGAAGTTCTATCAGCAAGGATCAAGGGGATGTCACAAGGCTTTTACTGAACAAATCCCAGCTTCCTTGCCACAGAGAGTGGCATTAAACTAATACAGGCTCCTAGATCAAATAGGAAACTGCTGAAAGTCAATTGCTAAAAGTCAATTGCCTAATGGAACATGGCATAGTGAAAGATCCAGGATCTTCGAGCTTCTCTTGAATAATCCTCTCACTAGTAGCTTGAAGAGGTATGGCATCATCTTCATCATCTGAATCCTGATATATGTTGAGCCTTTCAAATATCAAGTTTCTCACATCTTTGTGAGGGTCTGGAATCTACTTGAGGATTTCTATTAAGGGCATCACAGCTTCCATCTCATCAAGTTGTTTTTCTGCAAGAGATTCATATTTGTTTTTCCAAGCTTTCCTGAACGTCCATGGAAGAGCAAGTGAAGGTGATGGAGCTGGCTTGAATCGTTTTACCATTCTCTTGATTATAGAGGCCTTCTCTTCCAAGGCAGACTGAGCTTGATAGAAAGGTTGAGCTGAGTAGTCGATCTCAGCAACAGAGACTTCAATCTGAGTGGAAGCCTCCCCTTCTTGAATTTCACTGTCCTCAGTGATTGATGCGGGGACATGTTGAGTTGGCAGCTCTCGATCATGTCGGATGTTGATGGCATGGGCTATGGCATACTCCTTAAGGTTCTGGATTGCTTTTCCTGGAAGATGTCCTGGATTGTTAGTAATTGTTGGTGAAGTGGTTATGCCGTCCAGATATCGTACCCTTGTGTTCAATGATTCGAACCTTCTATTTATTTCAGCGAACTGTCTGTCAAATTTATTGTTTAAGTCAGCCAGCTTCTTAGCGGCTTCCATTGCTCTCGTGGCTTGGCCTTGCATGATCTGCTGGAGTATAGTCTTGATGTCTGATTCCTGAGGCGCGGGTGCTTGATGTTGCTGTGATTGGAAACCAGGTGGTGGTTGTTGTTGGTGATATCCTCCTTGAAATTGCTGCTTTGGATCAAACCCTTAGCTGTGGTTGTAAGGAACAAACGGTTTGGGTTGGTTCTGCTGCTGTTGCTGCTGAGCGTAAACTTGGTCCTGAGGGTTGGCGACATTGGTGCTTCTGTATGACAGATTTGAGTTGGGTCTGTAATTGTTGTACCCCTTGTTGTAGCCACCTTGGTTCTGAACATAAAACTGATTTCAGCACACTGATCATTCTCCCCCTCTTGGATTTGGAATACTTCATCTTCAGAGGCAAAGTGAACATGCTTCTGCTGCACTTGGAGGAGTTTGTCAATTTTATAATTGAGAGCTTTAATCTCTCGGCGGTGCTTGTCATCAGGTCAGAACTGGTACTGATGCTTCTGTCATAATCCTTGTTATAATTGCCATAGGACTGAGCCAAATTTTCAACTAGCTCCCATCCTTCTTCGACATCCTTGTTCAGGAAATGCCCATTAAAAGCAGTATCAAGCAGCATCTTTATTTTAGACAGGACGCCTATGTAAAGTGTGTTGAGAGGAGAAGCTTGGTTTGATAACCCTTAAAGCGCTCCCAAGCTTCTAAGAAGCTTTTATTTTGCTTTTGAGTGAATCCGGATATCTCATTCCGGAGTCGTGCAGTTTTGGAGTTGGAGAAGAATTTTTCCAGGAAAGGTTTTTTTGCAGTCATCCTAGGTTGTGATTGAGTTCTGGAGCAGCGTCTTTTCACACAGATGGGCGTTATCTCCAACTGAGAATGGGAACAAGCAAAGCTTGAAACCATCTTCACTAACTCCATTGATTTTAGTAAGGCCGCAAAGCTTTTAAAACTCGTCAAGATGATTGAGCGGATCCTCCATTGGCAGGCCATGAAACTTGTTCCCCTGAACCATTGCAATAAGACTGCTTTTGATCTCAAAGTTGTTGTTTTGTACTGGAGGTGGAACAATGCCATGACGCTGGTTGTGGTTGTGAGGGAAGTCACTAGCACTAATGTTGTTAGGTTACTCTTGCTCATCTACAACGTCAGCCATTGTGTTTGTTGCTGTTTGTTCTCTCAGTTGGCGAGCAATACGGTCGATGTTATCGTTGAGAAGGACGTTCTGATTCCCTTGGGACCGTGTATGCATGCAACGGGTAATAGCTCGGCTTTAGCAGACCTATCAGAGATGAGTATGTAAAACTGTTGCTGGGAACCTGAAATACAAAGACAGAAAATACAGAATAATAGTAACTTGTGTAACGAAAACAAATTTGATCTTAACGTTTCTAATTATCTGAAATAGAGCAAACAAACACCAGACTGGCAACAACGTCAGATTGATAATAGGATTTTAGTCAATTAATTCATAAAACACTAATCGTGTCGTTGTAGTATTTTAGGTTGTCAATCCAATCCGGTGTGATGCAAAAAGATGAGATATGATCAGAATGCACTAAGTCAAGCCAAGCAGGAAGTTGTTGGGTTCTAACAGTCGTAATGGTGCAATAACATAAATGAAATAAAACTAAAAGCAAAATAGCAATGACAGGCAGATGAGTAACTAAGCAGAAATGATAACAGGCAGTCAAATGGATAAACGATTCCTAAGGATAGGGTAGTCGAATAGTGTGGTCTCCTTAATCTATTCAGGCGGTTGACAAAACTTCACAGAAGCTATCCCTAGACAACAAAATCAACAACAGATTACTTCACTATCATGCAAGGAATCCTCAAGCAGAGCTAGATACTGACCTAATCACACTTAGCGATCTCTAACTAAGTAGGCAATATCGAATCAACTTGTTAAAGCCAAGACCCGCTCCAAAAGCATCAAAAGTACTTGGAAACAACCAAATATGCAATGCACATGCAATCCTAATGCAAAATTGTCCTATGTATGCAAAACTCACTAAAATGACTCTTAATGAGATGAAATGTGGATGAAAACCATGACAAAGTGGTGAAGAATGAATGTCTAAATCATGCAAATTATAGACATATCAGTTTCTCATATCTAATTCCATACAAAGTTTTGATTTCCAAAAACTCCCCATTGTTCTACAAGCTATGTATCATTGTTTATATTTCTGTTTCAAACAAGATTAAAATGATTCAAATGTTGTTTCATGTTATTTTTCTCATTTAGAGGAAAAATTCCAATATATGAGTTCAGTGTGGTAGAGGATAAGTAATCATGGATCGAAGGAGAGGTGAAGTCAATAAAATTATCCAGTGAGTTGTATAATTACACACTAAACAAAATATATTAGAAAATGTTACTATAATCATCTTCTCTTTTGCACATTTCAAAACAAACCTATCCCATCTTTGTTTTTGAATGAATTTACTAAAGATCATGATTATGCATGCCCATGTCTCATTCTTTAATTAGTTATCACTTTTTTGCACCACATTTCTTTTTGCTTTAATTAGTTATCACTTTCCCATTTTTATGATTGAAATATTGATTTCTCATCAAATTATTGCGAAAAGGCAAAATTTTCTTTTAAATTCATTTAACCGAATGTTAATGTTTCTTCATATGCAGTTTAGTAGAAAGAACATCTATTGTTGAATTTATCTTTTTTGGCGTTTGTAAACTGATATGATCAAATACGTGACAAAGGAGAACACACTAGCATGTCAAGAAAATGATCAAAGAATTTCTTACATCAAACAAAATTTCAGTTATTGATTAGGAAGGGCGGTGAAAGATAACATATTGTCGCAAGACAATGGTCTTCTCAATCTAAGTATCTAGAAAAAATTTCAATAAGCCTCCTAAGGCAATCCACGAGGAGGTTTATTATACAAGATCAAGTTTTGCGCAAGGTAAAAAATCTTATTTTTAAAAAAAAATTGTATATGAAATTAATGAATTAGCTTGTAAACCATATATATTAACTAAATAAATTTATAGCGAGCCATAACTTTTTAAGAACTAAAATATGAAAATGCGGAGGAATATATATGTTCACTCTTCGACCCATGACTTAAGAAGCTTAAATATTGAGCATAGAAATAACAATTTAAGGTATTATTAAGAAGCTTAAAAACAAACAAACCCAAGTAATTAAGAAGAGAAACATACATGTAAATCATTTATAAGAAGATGCAATAGCATCATTTGTCTCTTTCGTTCCCATATACAACATTAGCTACAATATCACCAGTTGTTGGATAGTTAGCCTCTTAAGAAGGATATATAATCAACATAAAGCATTACAAATAAAAGTAAATCAAACAATTCTAGGGCACATAAGCCAAGGAGCCGCAAGCCACTGTCGAGATGTGTTTTCCTCACCGATGTTGCTCCTCCGGCGATCTCCGTCACTGACTGGCACTTGCTTCTTAGGTGATCTCTCAGGTGGCCTCCTTCCGGCGATGTTGTTATTTCCAGGTGAGTTTCTCCTGAGATGACTTTCTTCTTCTGGTCGATTTCAAGCTCCTTCCATCATTTCCCGATCTCTTCGGTCACTTACCTCGTTTGAGGCTCCTTTCGTTGTTGCCACCGGAGTCTCCGCCAGAACCGCTAGACCCACTGAACCCACCAGATCCTCCTCCTCATATCTACATTTTCTTCGACGTATCTCATTCTCAGCCGCATCTTTCCACTTTTTTGATCTCATTCTCCTCTGACAAAGCTTTTTCTCCTTCCCAGCCTCCACTCCCCAACCGGCTAAGAGAACCAGACGCTATTCTCAAGCTGTTCTTCACCATGGTTGCTCCCACTATTGCTACCCAGGCAGTAGAGTGTAACGGGACTTGTTTGGTTGTATTCACCTCAAGTTCTCTTCCTCTTTCATATTGCCAGGTTATGCTTTTGTCATGTTCCGTGGACTGTATTCATATGTCTTTGGTTGGCAGGTCTCTTGCGCTTGTGCGATCTCCTACTGCTTATTTCAGTTTCTTCCCTGGTTCCATTTCGGGTATTGATTATATGAAGATGGTCTTTCTTCCTTTGTGGCAGATTGGAATGCCTTCTTTTATGTCTATTCCTCCGTTGACTCTGGTTGATTTCTCCTTTATGGAATATGTCTTTCTCCCAAAAATTCCACTTGGTTTGAGTGGTAGCGTTGCAAAGAACTTGTTATCGATTGTTTCAAATCCTAATGCTTTCAGTTCGTCATATGTCTTCGAATTTGGCATGGATCTGGAATGGCGTTTGAATCTCTTGGATCACTTCAATGGTGACTCATGTTTACCTTGTATTGAGGTTTGTGTTAGACTTGTGCTAACCTTTTATGTTGTTAAGGGCTTTGTCCCGATTATTAGCATTGGCATCTATTGTTTTGAAGATGTGGCGTGGGAAGTGCAGTCTCTGTTTAGGGTTGAGACTTCTCATCTTGGTACCTGCCGCCAAATTCTCTTCCCAAAAGTCCCTCTTGTTTGGAGTGGTTTGGATGATCAATCGTCTCCGGTATTGAAAGGATTTTCCTCCCGGTTGATGGTGTTCTTTGCCCTTATCGCAGAGTTTGTAACCCTTTGGGTTGCGGTGGATGCAGTTACATAGGAAGCTTCCGAGATCGTTCTTTTCTTTTTTATCTTTTTTGGTTTTCTTTGTTGTGTTGTATCTTCAATCTATCCTTAGTTTAACCTTCCTTTGGTGTTCTTTTAAGCATTTATTGCTTTGTTATCTAGTACTTTTCTTCCCTTTTGGGTGTAATCCCTCCTCCTATATAGAGTTTGAGGCTTAATTTTAATGAAAGTATAAGTTTGACCCCAAAAAAAAA
>Ga0041059_1002043_pt1 | contig 15482 bp, 14 predicted proteins | sample AraColnosormetaG_FD_56232 | JGI IMG/M metagenome (GOLD analysis project Ga0041059, IMG submission 56232) | Arabidopsis roots microbial communities from North Carolina, USA - Col MF nosort | ecosystem: Host-associated > Plants > Roots > Unclassified | place: USA: North Carolina | collected...
TTTTTTTTTTTTTTTTAATAATGTCATATCATACGATGACCTAGTGTCTTTCTTTGGGGCAAAATCATAAAGCCTATATTATTATTTAGTTGCAAAATAATCCTCCGAGAAAACTCTTATAATTTATAGATGATTTATATTTTATAGTATTTAGAGTAAGTAAGATTCTTGTGTAAGTGGGGTCAAAAATTTAGTTTATTGGTTATTGGTTCCAGAAAAGAAGATCAATGATAGAGAGAAGTTGAGGCAAATGCTATTCGTAGACTCGTAGTACATTGTCCAGTTCCTTATTCCCCAAGTAATCATCCTTGTTGCATCAAGTTGGTTTTATTTATTTCAATATTGTTACTAGGAACCGTTTTGGGCTTTAATGAGACGATGTTGTCTCTAAAGCTTTAAGCATCCTTTAAAGTAAAGTGTGTAGTTTGATTGCAATACCGTAAGTATTATTATGGGTTCAAGAAGAAGAGGAAACATGGAAATGAAAGATCCATGATATAAAGAACCCAAAAACCATACAAGCTAACACCAAATTCACCACTCTCTGTGGTTGCCATCTGTTCTCCACCACCGTTGCTCCTCCGCCTTCTCCCGCCGCTGTTTCCTCACCGTTTCTCAACTCCCTCTCTTCCATCGTTGACCCAACCATTTCGTTCGCACCGCCGACGTTCCGGGCTACCGATTGGCAAATCTCGCAGGTTCTGTTTCAAAAAAATACGTTAATTTTGTATAAAGTGAACAAAACTCTCCGGTGCATAATTATGATCAACTCTTTTTTTGTCGCAGAAAATTACGTGCTTAAATGGCTGAGAATTCTTTAGCAGATTATTTAAGCGCTTTTAGCATCTTTTGCTTTTTGATGGTAGAACTCATGTAAATAATTTACAGTTCCTAAACTATTAACATAATTACTCTGAAAAGCAAAAAAATAAAAATAAAATAAATGAAGGTATTATAACAGTGAATTTTGAGTGGTTTACCTACAATCATTTTTTTAAGCTTCACATGTTCCAATTTTACAAAAAAAAAAGTTTGACAAATTCCTTAAACTGAAAATTAATTATTAAAGAATAAGTCAATAAAAGTTTTACACACAAAAAAAGATCTCCGAAGAATCGTAACAAGACTAATTATGATCAAGTTAATCAAAACCCATAACTTGAAAATTCAAGAAAATATTTTTTTAAAAAAGAAGTAGTAAAATTACTTGTCGCCTTTGATCTTGAACCAAGTCTCAGCGCATTGTCTATGAGCAACAGCCAAATCGTCTTTACAAGAACACCCTAATTCAATCGCACCTCCACCGCTCGTTTCCACTCCCAAATGACATATCCGACAATCTTTCTCCGGCGGCGCCGTAGCATCATCATCATCTATCTCCGACGACGAGGGACTCATCACCGACGACACTTTCCTCGACTGATCTCCTTCGTATTCATACGATCCTCCAGTCGTCGAATAGAAGTAAGAGTAGCATGACATCACATCTTCACCGTCTGAATAATATACGCTGACGTCACTTCCGTCCAACGACCTCCGGTGATATCCAAAAGCTCCTCCTTGTTCTAAATCGATGTCAGTCGTCATTATTTTTGCCTAATGAATGTTTCTTTTTGTTTACAATGCCAAAGTATATAAATAAATATGGAAATGAGAATAGAATTGAAGGGATTTAAGGAAGTAAGGTTTTGGTGGATTTGGTGTTCTTTACAAAAAATATAATAAAAATTGAGTAACGAAATTGTAGGAGGAGTGAGTGAGTAGTGATGGAGCAGGAATTAATAAGCTAAAAACAGAGTGAAAGTGAAAAAAAAAAATTATTATTAAGGAAGAAGATATTGTTCTACAAGATGAAGAATAAATTTATAATTAATAATGAAAAGTATTCTTAGAGATTACACATTAAACAGAGAAAGAAAGAAAAAAAGAGAGAGAACGAGTTTTATTTATCTCAGCTTGTACCGAATTTTATATCAAAAATTTAAAGAATTTTTATTCGATGGTACAACGGAAAACCCGATTGAGTCCTCGATTCTTACTAAAACTGGAATCATACAGGGGTATTTATGTCCTTACAATGTATATTTTCTTGTTTTGGATAAACTTTGACTCATTCCCGCCTCCGACCAATTTTAATCACAGCCGGTTTTGTTTTCTTATCTTTGATTTTTGGATGGTACAAAGGCAAAATCTACGGTTTAAAATGGTACGTACTCTCCTGTTTTGAGTCATCTCTTTGTAGGAATTGGTTGTCCAATAAAAGTTATGTAATAGGAAATTCTTTGTATGTATATAAAACACCGGTAATCAAACTGTGGAAGGCTTTGTTGAAAATTGATTTTATAATTCTGTAGAAAAGAAAATTATATCTTTATCTTGAATTGAATAACTTCACCTAGGCATAGGCATAATATCCGGAACCGAATATCCGAACCGAAAAACCCAAAAAATAACCAAACCAAACCCGAATCCGATTTTTAGAATTACCCGAATGGGTCCTCGACCTCACTACCCGAAAAAACCCGAACCGAACCCGAACCGAATCTAATACCCGTGAGTATCCGAATACAAATGTAACATAAATATATTAGTTATATATATATTTGTAATATCTCAAACACCCAAAATTAAAATTATAAATCCGATTAAAATAGATTTTTTTAGTAATTCATATACATTTGGATATATTTGGGATAAAAGTAACAAATGGTATAGTTTTCTTTTAGGTAATTTAAGTATTTTGGTTACATTTGGTTGTATTTATATAAAAAGTAACAAATATATCTACGGGTAATCGGATATTTCGGGTAGATTTGAGTATATATGAGTAAAAAAACCGAATTCAACCCGAACCCAAAAATATATTGGGTAATTTTTGGTTATTTTTACATTTTTACTAAAATAACCGAACCGACCCGAACCCGAACCAAAACCGAATCGAATTTTTAGAATACCTGAATGGTTCTCAACCTCCTACCCGAATAGACCCGATACCCAAAAAAAAGACTCGATACCCGAACGGATACCCGAATGTCCACTCCTAACTTCACTTATCGTGATTTACCATAACTTCGTTTCTGGTTGAAATACCATAAAATAATTATTACTTAAGTAATCTTTGAAATATTTACTTTTTTTTTTTTNTCAAGACTTTAAAATGTTTACTCAAATGATTATCCTTTTCACTTCAGTCTTCACCACCCATATTTTCTTGCAACTAGAATCCTTTACCGATAATTAACGTGTTTTTCAAACAAACAAAAAAATTGATCGTATAGTCATAATTTCGTAATTTTCATTATCGCTAGTCTGCAACTTAATGTCGATCTATTTTACGCCAAACACAATTTTGAGAAACAAGATATGGCTATTATGTGTTTACACCATAAGGTCTATAACATCATGTGCATATATATCCAATTTTTTCTATCACTCTCAGATTCTCTTGAATTTTTTGGGTCCTAAATCTCATCCTCAATAAACACTTCATCCACAAGTGGATTTATCACAACCTTATGAATGTCATACCACTAAAATCTTTAATGAATTTAATGGTGTAATATTCTATCAATTCACAAACAAAAAAGCTGTATTATTTAATGTTAGCAATCCAAGAAAACAGATCTAAAACGTAGATTAAATTTTATTTTTATGGCGAAGAAAGATATTTCAAACAAGCAAGGAATATCTATTTATTCTTAAAGCCATACAAATTAAAACTAAAAAGAAATAGGAATCTCATTTTCCACGTCAAAATGTTGAAAGAAAGAAACAAAAAGGGTAAAACGAATTTTGATGGAAAATAAAAAACACAACAATTTATCAAGTTGGTGGGTCTGGTTCTAATGACAAGACATACCTATTTTTTGTTTCATTTGAATCTTATATTTGGAATTTTCTTCTATCCAAATGACAGATATTTTTTTAAAAGTATAAAATTCATTATCTTCCCAAGGGAGGAGATAAAGTGTGTACTAACTCAAATTCATGAGATGAAGCTCTGATGATTTGTTGTTCGTATTCAATATTTTACTAGTATGACTGGATACCTTTTAACACACACACAAAAATATTGAATACCTTTCACTAAGAATAAGTTCATCAAAATAAAATAAAATTAAGTTCATCATTCTTTATAGAACTCAAATAATTTTTTCTTGAGTGAATTTTCAACCCACAATCTAAAGAAAAAATAAGAAGTTTTCATTGTTATACTTGATGTGATTAGACTCATTGCAAATCATTTTTCAAGTATAAGAGGTTAAAATATTAATTAAAACAATTATTAAATCTAAAATTCCAAAATGTGAAAAATTCTTACATACATTTCATAACTAGGACACATGAGGTTAAGTTAAAATCACCTCGTACGAGTGTTGCTCATATTTTCTGCCCAATTTCTTTCTTATCTTTTTGACTCGTTATGTTTTGTTTCTTAATAAACATCGAAAAGGACAAGACAAGTAGTTGCTCTGTCTCAACAGTTTCATGTTCAAAACTGGAAAAGTTGTTTACACAAGACCAGAAACTGGAAGTATTTGAATGATATGTTTTGTTCAACAGAAACATTTGGCTGGTGGCCCAAATTAGGTGGACAGAATAAAAAGTGGAGAAGCTGGACAAGTACGTACTTGGTTTGATTCAGATAAGTTTTGGTGGTAGATCAAATAGAGAGACATGAACTGTAAATTACAAGTTAATTCTACTTTTATCAATAGTCAAGTAGAGAATTGAGCTACAGAACTACTATACTAAGAGGAAATAATTAATAATGTATTTAACTTACATTTATAAACTAGTTAAGAGCTAAGCAAAAGGTCTAAGTTATTGTTGATTAGCTCTCAAAATGCATATAAGCGTGGTGGACAACTCGGAGGATCGAATCAGTCAAGTGTGACTCTCTGTCTGCAATTCTTGGCTGCAGATAGAAGAAAAAATTGTCATGTTAGGAAGAAAAGATACATACTGAGATCTGTGGTATGGTTATGTCACAGTGCATGAGAAAGAGAAATTACCAGGACTTAAGATTCGTAGGCATTTTGTTATGGACTTTACAGTAGTCATAGAGTCAGATCCTGCAAATTGAAACAGTAAGAGTTTATCAGTGAAAACAGCTATAGGAGTTTTATATTTAAAATGTTACGTGAAGATTGGACTAAACCAACCTTGTGTGTTCATGTCTTTCCCTTGAATCATTTCTGTTACTGTTGATGTATACTCTGATACAACCTGGTCAGGCTCTAGATTCGTGTTTCTTGATTCAGGAGATGACCTGTGATACAGAATTGAATCTAATAAGTAAAATGATAGTAGATAATTAGAATTTTCAGATAGTTATTAAGCCAAAGAGAAGAATATACCCTGAAGCAGTCTCTATGTGGAAATTTGATGGCTGTGGTAGGGAATGGTTTGACATTTCTTCACAACCAATATCAAAATCGAATAGTAGCTCCGAAAATGAAAAGTCTTCACTCAGAAGATCTATATTGGAAAAATCAATGTCAAATAAATCAGCTTCTGCTTCAGAGCCAGATGAGGAAGTTGAAACCATATCCACAGTGGCAGGTGCGTCTAAGTGCATTGTGGCTTCAGTATCATCGAAGTTGAGCCTTCCTTTCACATGATCTCTTTTACTCGACATTTTCAGATTAGACTTAACTGGCGAAAAAGAAGAAACCGTATGGCTCCTCTCCACTGTATAAGAAGCAATTTGTTTGAGAGGACTGACTGTGATTCTCTCCTTAGTAACAATTGTGCAGTTTGTAGGAGTCACTTCTTTATCACTCTGAGGAGATACTTTCTGTTGTGGTGTCCTAGGACAAGTTGAGTTGCTCGGAGGAGACGTGCCTGATTTGTCAAACAAACACTTTGCCACACTTGATGTAAGATCAGACGACTCATTAGTAGCTACACCATTGTTCAATGGCGTTTGCATTTCAGATGGTGTTTGAAATGTCAAGTAATTAGCAGCTTGTGGGATCTTTTTCATACCTAGTATAAGACAAGAAGACAAAATAAGTTTTAAGGATAATGAATACTTAAAGGTATCATCATCACATCAATGTAAGTATATAATGAATAAACATTAGTACAACTACCTTTCCTAGAAACAGAAGGAGCTCCTACAGAAACTTCAGGACTCTTTCTCTTTTTGGTTATAGACTGAGTGATACAAGGTCCTGTGAAATTCCCAACTCTTTTGTTTCCTGGTAATGATACTGTCATAGCATTTTGTGTATTGTACACAGTGCAGCCTGGAGATAAGAACATGTCATTAGTTCCTGATAACATCAACTTATACAACCATCCTTCCAATGAAGAATATCTGGAAAACAAATCAACCAAGTGGCGATTTTGGTGACCAAGTCTAAAGTCTATGTCATTGCAGCAAAAACTACTGTGTATAACCCACAATTGCAAAACCATAATCAATGATAACCAAATAACAGCTTCAATCACAAACCAGAGCATGTGGGAATCAAGATCAACACAAACTTAATGATAGTGACAATTCCAATTTAGTTCCAGAATAAACCAAAAGCAGTAGTAATATTCAATTACCTGAAGAAGAGACGCCGAAATTGTTCTGTTTAGAAGTAGAAGCAACTACTTGTTTATCCATGGGAGCTGCCGACGTAATCACCGGAGGAGGAGGAGGAGCTGCGGCGGTGGAGGAGTTATAAGCATTCATCACATCTTGCATCCCATTCAATAGATTCTGAACTCGAGTTTTCTCTTGATCCAGTTTCGATTTCTCCTGATCCATCACAATCTTCTCCTTCTTGAGACGAATGTATTCGTTTAAAATCTCATTCAAAGGTAACAAACTATTCGGAACCTGCGAAATCAGAAAACTATAAGACTCTCACAAATAGATGAATCGAATTTTGGAATTGGAAAATTGGGAATTTCTCTAGGTGCTTACTTCGCGAACTGGAGAATTAGAGATGAGAGAAGAAGCTTCAGATCTGAAAAGTGATCTGGTTTTTGAAAAGCGATTATCGCAGAGGTATCGATCGACGAGGAAGGCGACTTGAATCGGAGTAACTTCACCATTGCCTATTATACGCTCTGAAGTCTTGGATCTGTTTGATCTCGCCATTTCTCCGAAAACACTAATGATCGGAATGTGAAGAAGCGGAGGAGAGGGAGAGAGAAGTTGATTAGAAGAAGAAGAAGAAGAAGGTAAAGGACTAGCGGGAGATTTTAGAAGCTTTGGAATTGGAACGGTTTATTTCGATTTTCCCGGGAGATTTCTTGTGGCGGGTGATGCCAAATTTTTTGTAAGGGACAAAATTGGAAAACCATATATTGTTATGGAACCGTTCGATTTTAAGATTTTTGCGATTAGCTATTTTGGACCGTCTGGTTTCGGCTGGTTCGTTGGTTTCTTTATCTGGATAACTTTAGTCAAAATTTCGGTTCAATTTAAACTATGGTTTTTTTTTATCTTGATAACTTTGGTAGAAATTTATGTAATTTGGGTTTAACTACTTTGTACTGTCTGGTTTGATAAATCATTCTTACACTACAGTTTCTGAAACTGCAGTTAGTTCTACTGGTTAAGGTGCTGAGAGTAAGAAAACCAGTTCATGGGTTCGATCATTCCTTGCAAAATTTTTGATTTTTGTTTTCTTCAACAAGGCTTTCTTTTGTTTTTTTTGGCTTGCGCTTTTGTGCCTTGTGTGCTTGTGGCAATCAAAAGCCTAACTAAAGGGCTTAATTTGAGTCAGGTTTGGTTCAATCATATACAAGTTCACAATTTGCATCAGCCGAGCTCTGTTGCAGTTTTTTTTCTTCTTTCGAACACGCCAATCATATTAATGCATTACTCTTATGAATATGTTCAGTATAACACTACTCGTTAATTTTTTTTATTTTTTTTTATTTTTTTTCGGACACTACTCGTTAATTAAGAATCCAAAAACTAACATTAAGAACAAAACAACAAGCCATTGTCATAAACACTATCAATTGAAATTAGGCTAATATCAGATCTCAGCGTTTTCTGTTTAGTGTCTGCAACTCCTATTTCGGAGATTTTAAGATAGATAACGCAGTTTAATATGACATCATCGATCTGATTCTATCCATCAACCAATCCAGATTTAAAACAACTGATTGAAAAACATTGGATAATTGATTGAAAAACATTGGATCTCAGGTTTTTCATGATTTGTCTTCAAATCCTTATAGGAGATTTGCAGAAAGATAACGCAGTATTTTAACTAATCAATCATCGATCCAATCCTAACAGTCTAACACGAAGCAAAATCGAGCAAAGAAGACAAAAAAAGTAATGAGCATCTCAGACATCGAAAACCCCATTTGTTTCTTCACTAGCAATCAAAGTGCAAGGATAACAATTTTTTCATGGATTCATCACCGATGCTCTCTTATCAAAACATAAACCAAAAGAAAACAAGATCGAATAAGAAAATCTATCAAAACCCTAGCTTAATCAGACAAATCGACGAACAGATTCTAAGATTCAATGGCTCGAGAAAATTATTTATATAAGCCGCCGAAGACAAAACCCTACTCTTCTGTTTGGTAACAGATATATCCTTTGAGACGCAAACTACCTGCCGTTTTCTAAAAACAACTACGCACCGTTTTGTCTAAAACAAAGTCGTTTTTTAGACCACCGAGAATAGTCTCTCATCTTTGTCGTGTAACCTGAACCTCCACGTAACGAAAGAATGCTCTGAACCACAAAAACCAGAAACGTGTCAAACTGCTTCTGTAAATTTAGTCATAAAGCAAATAATTAACCATGACGCGTCTCTGATTTTTCAAACAAAAAAAGCCAAAAATTCGATTTGAGTTTATCATATCTTCTTCTATAAATAAATTGAAATATTTTTATACACATACGTTGTCAAATGCTAACCACACGTTTGCGTTTAGTAACCGAAAGAACCAAACTGATAAATACTACTTCTCCTATGAGAATAGTTTTTGGTAAAACTTACATAATGGGAATGGTTTTTGGTAAAATCGCTGTAGAGACTCCTAAATACACGGTGACTAAATCCGGTGACGGTTATGAGATCCGTGAATATCCACCAGCGGTTGCGGCGGAGGTTACATACGATGCGTCGGAGTTCAAAGGTGATAAAGACGGAGGCTTTCAGCTTTTGGCTAAGTACATAGGTGTGTTTGGCAAACCGGAGAATGAGAAACCGGAGAAAATTGCTATGACTGCACCGGTGATCACTAAGGAAGGTGAGAAGATTGCGATGACTGCTCCGGTGATTACTAAGGAGAGTGAGAAGATTGAGATGACTTCTCCGGTTGTAACTAAGGAAGGTGGTGGAGAAGGAAGGAAGAAGTTGGTGACGATGCAGTTTTTGTTGCCGTCGATGTATAAGAAGGCGGAGGAGGCACCACGTCCAACGGATGAGAGGGTTGTGATTAAGGAGGAAGGAGGGAGGAAGTATGGTGTGATTAAGTTTAGTGGTATAGCGTCGGAGAGTGTGGTGAGTGAGAAGGTGAAGAAGCTGAGTAGTCATCTTGAGAAAGATGGGTTTAAGATCACCGGAGATTTCGTTCTTGCTAGGTATAATCCTCCATGGACGTTACCACCGTTTAGGACCAATGAGGTCATGATTCCTGTTGAATGAATTTGATTCAAAGTTTCCTGCTTTTGGTTTCAAAGAACTTGTTTTTATTTTGTTTCACTGTGTTTGTAGTTGTAAGAAGCATAACAATAATGTATACAAATCTGAGCTTTTGAAGTTAAATACTATAAAATGAATTGCTAAAGAAGTTGCAGAAATGTTTGGATTGAGTTTATTCAAAAACGGGGTTTGATCATTTTAACCAGAGAAAAGCTTAAAGACAATGACAATTAAGTTAAAGAGCATGAGAGGAAGCCTCATGTAATGACAGGCGTGGATGAGACCAATGATTTGGCCTTTGAGAGAGTTTCTTTTGCCCGTTTGGTGGAGTTCTGCGAGCGTCCATCCTTTGGGAGCTAGAAAACGGTCTTCGTTTAAGATAGCCAGTGCGTTTGCAAATAGTAGCAATCCTTCCATTAGTGTCCAGAACCCCATGATTTCTCTGTGGAAACTGGAGAGGATAGAAAACAATCAAGACTTATGCGGCAAGAGTGGTAACATATACTCTTGGTAACATACAGTGTTAAGTAAACATGGAACATTTGTGGTACTATATGCAAGTGATCAAGCTTTTGAATAATTGGTGTTCTGAAAGATAGAGAACTCTTAGCTTAACTTTGTATCTAAAAGTTCTCAGAAGAAAGCAAAGAAGGTAGTAAGGCAACATCTTGAATCTAACACATTAATAAACAAGAACCGATTGCAATACTACTATAAAGCTTTACAGTGATCAGGGCAGGTCCTAGTTTTCATTATTGTGTGCCTTGAAAGATAAAATTGTTTTCCAGTGTTACACTGTTGACATGAAATTGCAAAAAAAAAACTCAAGACCACTCATAACCATCAAACCAAGTAACAATCACCTCAGGAAATAGAATCACATAAGCAACTCCAAAATAGCAAGAATATTTGGTGTTCTTAAAAATAAAGAACTCTTAGCTTAGCTTTGTACCTAAACGTTCTCAGAAGAAAGCAAAGAAGGTAGCAAGGCCAAATCTTGAGTATAACACATTAATCAACAAGAACCAATTGCAATACTACTATGACGCTATACAGTGATCTGGACAGGTCCTAGTTATCTATTTGGTGTATTGAAAGACAAAACTGTTTTCCTGTCTTTCAGTTGTTGTCTTGAAATTGCATTAAAACTCAGAGCACCTATTACCATCAAACCAAGTAACAATCTCCTCAGGAATAGAATCACACAAGCAACTCCATAATAGCAAGAAAGCTAAGAAGACTTAGACACATAGTTCTCTCATAAGATGGGAAACTCAAACACAAAATTTGGATGCTTATGAGAGTTTAGTTATCATTCTATGTGAAGAAGACAGTAGATCAGCCTTGGACGCTATTAAACAAGACCATCATATCTAATTCTTAGTCTAAGAGAATGTGAAATTTGAGAGATTATACAATATAGAGCAAATGCATACCTAGTAAAGGAAACTTGACGTTTAGCTCAAGTTTGTTAGAATCTCCTGTCCTCAATATCTGCAGAATCGGATAAAACAGATTTCGTTGATCAGTCTATGTCCTGGATTCACTTTCTTAAGACAAATTGATACTAGATTCAGAAACTGAAGTCATCCAACTCCTTGTCTAAATAGATAAATCAATTTGATTACCAACAATCGTTAACTTTAATTTCATCGAAAGATCGAAGATTATAGTAAAATTCAAGCAAGCTGATCGATTGATCTCACTAAAAGAAATAAAACCCAAATCTCGTGACCAGATTTCCAGAAGAAGAGGAAAAACAAAAGGATCGATTTTTTCATCAAAAAAATTGATAGCTGAATCAAAAGTAAAAAGTTCAATTTTTTCCGGGAAAGTGTCATTCGCCGGAAATGTGCAGTTGGAGAGAGATACTTACAGGTGATGAAAATCGGATTTGAGATCTTGTTGAAGAGACGAAGCCAACGATATCTGTTTTTCACATTCTAAACTTTTTTAACCATCATTGAAGAAAAAATCCATAACCGGGTTGACCCGGTTTGACTCTATTCCGGTCAGGACCCGATCACATGGCTCAGTGAAATTGAAAACAAAACATAAGTTAAAAAGTTCCCTTTGGCTCTCTGTGGGACAAATGATTTTGTGATCAAGAAACCATGTATATCATAAGTTATAATCCGGACTCTCATGTACAATGAAGTCACTCTAATAACAACAAATACAAAGAATAATGTTTGATCCAAAAAAACACAAATCATGCTGTGTTGCAAAGGATCAACCATATCTCTATTTGGATTTCTAGTAGAAGCTTCTCTGAAGAGAGACACAAAGGGAAAAAAAATGCTATATATCTTTCATGCTTCTGTATGGTGGAATTGGATTCTACACATTTGTAATGATCTTCCAAGAAATCTGTCTTCTTCTTTTTCCTATATTGTACAAGAAGGCTAAAAAAGGTTTGAATCAATGTTGTTGTATTTGTGTTCACTGTGTTTCTTTCTTCTATCTTGAAGCACTCTTCCTCCATCTATCTGACTCTCTTGATTTCAAAAGTTGCTCAGGCTGAGACTTGTTACATATGCAATCTGGTTGTGGGTTCGCGTAGAAATTCTCTTCTAGCCGAGGGAATTCACCGGGCAGTCTCGCATATGGCGCTCCAATCCTGTTGTTATGTAATCTCTTCACCTCTGATGAAAACTCATCCCATGACATGACACCTTCGTCTAAATGATCTATAAGTCTTACAAAATTTAGCCTGCCATTCACAAACTTCATATCAGTAAACAAAGTTAAAGGCAGTTGCAAAAAGAAGAATAATGATTGATTCAAACCTGTCTGGATTGATAGTTTTCTTAAACCCTTCAAATCTTCGGTGCCCTTGTACTGCCTTAGCCATATTCCCATCATATGTATATACAAAAACATCGCTTTCAAGTGCCACAATGTAATCCAGCGCAGCTAACCGGTTCTGGTATGGCTTAAAGGGCTCTAACTCTTCCTCAGTTGCTAAGTATGAATGAGCAAAGACGTTTGGGTACTCTTCTCGAAAAGCATCCATACTGTTTCCTCCATATATTTCACCAGCAACTATGTATACAGTCGTCGAGGATGGATATCCCATTGCCTTAAGAAATATGGCTGCTTCTCGAGGAGACATCGGGCAACCGCCTTGGATCCGTCTCTCTCTGCTGTCAATCTCTTTCTCCTTCCAATGTTTAACATTGTACCTCATTATTCTCAGCTCTTCAGCTTCCCCAGCTGTGAGATTGTGGCTGCAGCCTGTAAAGGCAAGCATGTCTTTCTCGTATCTGCATTTCAAATTCTCATTTTTAAACAAACCTGTGTCCCCAAAAATGCAAATGCAGGATGCAAAAAGAAACATCACAGTACCTCAAGTGCAAAGCAATGAAAGGTTCACTGTTGTTTCGTAACCTATTAACCAGAACTTTCCCAAAATCCTCAATCTCCTTGGAGTACCCTAATGCCTGGTAATTAGCACGACATCTCAGCCTTTGGATTGATGGTGGCAAGCCATTGTTGGCCAGGCGTGAATCAGTGTGTGTGAACTTTATCACCTTATGTTTTTTCAAGAGCGGTAACATCTCACTTCTGTAGTAACTAGCCTGCGTAAAAGCACAAAACTTTTAACCACAAAAGCCCCTAAAATCTGTTTTTAGGAATGGTAGAAACAAGGTACAGACCTTGGACCAAGACACAGGAGCTTTGAGGAGAGGTCTCATGGCTGCATATCGGGGAGGTAAGTACTCGACAATGTCAACATCATCTTTCAATACGTTCATGAAGTGTCTCCAGTCAAAAATATCTTTGAAAGTACTGCAAATCACAAAGAATATCTCTTCAAATTCCACTTCTTTTCTTGGATAATATCTCGTTATAGAGTAAATGAGATAAAACCTCGGGTCAGTCCAGAAAGATTCATGGTCGAGTAGAGGAAGAACAAGAGTCGCATTCATAATCTTTGCTGCAGCAACCATGTCACATATCTGCATTTGATTTGGAAACACAATAAAGGAAGGTAAGAAACACCAGAGATCAAATCTTTGTAAAATGCTTGGACATGAACTCACCCCAGTTCTCATCTGATTCAATCCGCCATTCGCGTGTACTAAAAGATAACCGTTGGTTTTCCTACGCAGCCCTGAATCACACACACATTTCAGAAAACTAGAAACTGCAACTCATGTTTAAAGAATCAGGAAATGCAAGACACTAGAATTACTTGAACGGTTCTTAGGACGTGACGCACACTGGCGATAATTTCCACTTTCAGGTTTCTGCCATATTTCCGGAATCTGTAAACCACCAAATCATTGGAAAATCAAGTCAAACAGATTAATGATTCATACGTTTGCAGAAGTTCACAATCTAAGTCAAAGTTCATAAATTGCAATCATCCCAACAACAAATGCATTCTTTGGAACTTAAAAGACAGTAAAACGTAGCATAACCCAAAGGACTTTAAAACAGTAAAGACCATTCCTTTTAGTATTCAACAAGAATCAAAGGGTCACCATCCACCAGATTTGACACAAAGAGACAAAATCTCAGACCTTTTCGAATGATTATCCAATAATGCATAGTAGAATTATAATAAAGTTCAAAGACTCCAGCTACATAGTAGATTGTCAATGGAAACTATAGAAAGTGGTAATCCATACTAAACAAAGGCTGCCCAAATCCATTTGACTATTTCTCATCAAATCCATATAACTAATATCAGAAAAATGCAACGAATTTTGATTGGTAAAGGCTCTATGATTCGTTAGTTTAATCTATCAGTGACGCAATCATTAGACATATTCCGAGAATAACACGTTGGATCCTACATCCCCTATACCCCACTTTTTCTATTAGAATTTAGAATTTTCCCGAGAAAAAGACAGGAAAAGAAACCGCGAATTTCCGTTAAAAATCCAATCTTTGACCCAAAAAAATCTCTTCAATAAAGACATAAAGTTAAGAAAACAGAGCAAAATTTAGCTACTAAATGATTTCTGGGTTTTGATCATAAAGCTCAAAACTTTTTCACATTTCGTCACAAGCACTGATTCAATTGACGAACCCAATTTCACATTTCGCTGTTCCTCAATTGTGCACCGACCAGAATAATCTATATAGCTAAAAAAATTGTTTTTTTTTCTCATGAAAATGAATTTTGCAAAATGTAATGAAGAAAAAACTCACGGGAAGCTTCTCAATGACGACATTCTCCGTCATTGCACGTTGAGCCATTGACCAATCTTCGTGTAACGCCCGCATAACAACAAGCTCGTTCAAATCTCTCCGGTGCGCGTGGTCAACGACGCGCCCACTCATGAGAGAGACTCTAAGGAAGAGAGAAACGACGACGAAGATCATGAGAAGACCCAAGATCCGACGACCCACGTTTCTCCCTGAACAGAGCCACCATCCTTGACCTACGACAGCCGTTGATCCAACACCGTCGAAGAGAAACGGTAACCGTAGTTTACGGAGCAGAAAGTACCGAATCGTTGGATGATGATGGTAGTGATGATCGTGGTGGTAATGAGATCCGCTAGAGGAGGAACCAATTGAGGAAGGTGAAGAACACGCGCCGCCTTGCAAACCTGTTTCTCCGTCGTCTATATCAGGTGATATGGCGATGTTGACTGTGTTGGTATTGCAGTAATCGGAGGAAATGGAAGGTCGTTCGGAGGTGGTTTCTAAAGAATCTCCGACACGGCGACGCGTGGTGGTGGTAGGGGCTGTGATTGGTGCAACGGCCAAAGGGCTTGCACCGGCCGCCGACATCTCGCCGCCTGAGAAACAAAATCAATCTCTAGAAAAGCGCCAAATTGAAAAAAAGGATTGATTTTTTTTTTTTGAGAGAGAGAGAAAAAAAAGGTTGTTTTTTTTTTT
>Ga0041059_1002044_pt1 | contig 15480 bp, 7 predicted proteins | sample AraColnosormetaG_FD_56232 | JGI IMG/M metagenome (GOLD analysis project Ga0041059, IMG submission 56232) | Arabidopsis roots microbial communities from North Carolina, USA - Col MF nosort | ecosystem: Host-associated > Plants > Roots > Unclassified | place: USA: North Carolina | collected 2013-09-02
TCACTCTGTATTTTTTTTATCATTTCTCCAAATGCTTAACTCGAACAGTAGTAAATCTGTTTTATGTTATTCGGATTTTATTTTTATTTTGAATGATTTTTCTTTTTTTCAGTGTAAGTTATTTTATTTTTACTTTCATTAGTTAAATGCAATCAAAGTGTTATATAACTATAACGAAAATTAAAAACACATTAGATATTTTAATCTATTTTATATGAAAAAATGTAGAACTACACTTGTAATGATTCAAACAACTACTTAGATTAAATGACATTAAATATTTAAAGATAAATTAAATCCATATATAATTTAGATTTTTAGCTTTATTAATAACAACAAAAACAAAACAAAATCGTGTATTGTAACCCTCAGTCGAATTCTCTATATCTAGTGAGGGCTTTGACTTATGATTAGAATCCAAAGAGAAATTAATACAGAAGAAGACGAAGTTATAATGAAAATTGAGGAGCAGCTTTTTTGGTTAGTCACGTCATGTGAAGAGGAAGAAGATGAAGGAGAAGGAGAAGAAGAAGAAGAAGATCATTAATTAGGGAGAGGGTCACAATGCAGTACGAGACAGTTCACTGAATCTGTCTATCTATGTAAACCCCACAAACTCTCACGCATATCATAGCTTCTGATGAATACAAACAAGCCTCGATCCCATTAACCACAGACTTGTCCGTCTCTTCTTCTTCTTCTTCTTCACACTCATCTTTATAATTAACACACACATATGTTATATACTCATCTGTGGATGTGCCTATACTATAAAGACATGTCACACGTGGTGGGTTATCTATGTAACTACGTTTTTGAGTGCAATATGTATCTATTTACACGATACTTTACTGTTTTCTTTTAATGGATAGCATTAGAATGACTTGATGGTCTAACCATTAACATTAGAATGACTTGATGGTCTAACCATTAACATTAGAATAACTTGAGTCCATCATAACTTGGTTTAATAGTTTTTTTTGGTTGTGATGTTACGCCACAAGCACAAATTCTGGGACCTTTATATTGTGTGTATAAATGATATTTGAATACAGAAATTAATATTTGTAGAGATTCATCAATGATATATTTGCTTTTGTTTTTTGTTCATCATTAAATCAAAGATCTTCGTTTAATAAAACTTGTGTTTCATATTTTTAAATAATTTATAATCCAGATATATTGTACTATATACACCCACACATGTATAATATGAATGTGAATGTTGAATTATAGATTGAAAGTGAGTGAACTGAAAGGACGAGAGAGGCCTAAGACAGTTTGTTTGTTTTCGTGAACATGGAGCTTCTCTTTACCATGTGCTCTCGATCTTTTTATTATTAATCTTACTTTTATTTACTTTTTTCACATTTTGTTTTTATACGGTTTTTTATATGAGAATGGCACTGAAGATGGAGCAAGAAGTTCACATGCAAACATAAAATATTACACATAAAAAAATTGAAAAGCTACATTCTAGGCATATGCGTGATTTTCCAAGGATTTTTGTTTCGTATAAATAATATTAGCAGTCAAAGTAGCTAGATTTGCTTCTATAAATATACTTTCAAATTTCACCCCTTTACTTTCAGATTTGTCAATTTACGCCCCGAAATGGTGCCCTTGATAGCAAACAATTATACAGTACTACTATGAGAACGAGAATATATCTTTAAAAATTCGAAAAGCTCCAATATTTTCGGTCATTAGTTCATAACTTCATCATATTCATAACAATTACCGCGAATAGCCCATCCAATTATTATAAAAATTTTGACTATGTAAAAGCGTTAATCAAAAGAATAAACGTCATATCAAACGTAAGACAAATGTGAACACATATGACAATTATTAATAGGCCTACACTTGAAAAAATGAGATTACTATTCACAAACATTACCTTGATTTAAGGGTCAAATTGAAATTAAAAAAAAAACAAGTGATGCTGAATATAAAATTAAGGCAAGATCTAGACGCAATTTAGTAGAATATGCGTACACAATAGATAATTACGTACGCCTGTGTATATACGATTAATTCCCTCTCAATAATAGTTCATCATTATTATGTAAAATATAATTATAAAAATATATATGGCAGACAGAAAAATAAAGAAAGCAAGAGGGGTAGACAAATGTTCATCCGTTTTCGTCGAGACATGAAATTTGTGGGATCAAAGCAATCCTGTAAGGAAAGGGAATTAATCAATGTATATTACTCTCTTTTTGTTTGTTTCTCAATTAGATGAATACATTTTTCATTTATATAATAACTAAGACCTAAACTCTTGAGTCCATTACTCCATTTCCCCTTTGTTTTTTTCCAACACTTCGAAACACAGATGTGCTAGATTATATATGATCACCTAATGCATGATTTATATATAATATATGAAAAAGTAATATAAAATAGCCAGAAATTTAATCTTGTTATGAAAAATTGAAAATGATTCGAGTAAACACCTAGATGGTCATTTTAGACTGATATAGTAATATCTCAATGTATCATGGTATTTTTTTCGATGGACGAATCTGTCTACATACAATGCACGTATACATGGATGTTAGAAACCGCAACCTCTAGAACTATATGACACACGAATTGCAGAACTTCTAAAAGTTTTACTGCAGTAAAATATCAATCATTAAACCAAAAAGTCTCCTATAAAAGAAATTTGATTATTGATTATATGATTTTGAGTGAAACTTTCTTAGCAGTTAGCAGTACCTTTTCTTTTTTCGTAGGCTAAACTTACCAAAATAAAAACTACATCGGTTCATGTCAAGTCTTGTAATATATAGCTAATCTAGTACTAGCTATAGGCTACAGCAAACAAAAATGTTTTTATTATTTGTCACGAGAAAACAATAAAATGTGTTATCAAACTAAATAAAAACCATATATTATACTAATCACAAATTAAACGGGAATCTTTTATTTAATTAATAGTATACTCTCTCACACAGACAGACATCTCTGGATTTATATATAAATACAGTTCATCTTCTTTAATCCACAAACTCACACACACACACACACACTCTGTTTTCTTCGTCCATTCTATTACCAGAAAACAGAGTTTGATAGAGAGAAAAGAATGGAACTGTCGACTCAAATGAATGTGTTCGAAGAGCTTCTTGTTCCGACAAAGCAAGAAACAACCGACAACAACATCAACAATCTGAGCTTTAATGGCGGATTTGATCATCATCATCATCAATTCTTCCCAAATGGATATAATATTGATTACCTCTGTTTCAACAATGAAGAAGAAGACGAAAATACCCTTTTGTATCCTTCTTCTTTCATGGATCTAATCTCTCAACCTCCTCCATTGCTTCTTCACCAACCGCCACCGTTACAACCACTGTCGCCGCCGTTATCCTCCTCCGCGACCGCCGGAGCAACATTTGACTACCCTTTTCTTGAGGCTTTGCAAGAGATAATTGACTCTTCTTCCTCATCGCCTCCATTGATCCTTCAAAATGGTCAAGAAGAGAACTTTAATAATCCGATGTCGTATCCCTCTCCATTGATGGAGTCTGATCAGAGCAAGAGCTTCAGTGTTGGTTACTGTGGAGGAGAGACGAACAAGAAGAAGAGCAAAAAGCTTGAAGGCCAACCTTCTAAGAATCTCATGGCGGAGAGACGACGGAGAAAACGACTTAACGATCGTCTTTCTATGCTCCGATCCATCGTCCCAAAAATCAGTAAGGTAAATTACAAAATGCTAATCTTTTTTTTCTTTCAAACCATTAATAATAATTGTAGTCAAAATCAGCAAAAGATTTGATCATTTTTTTAATGAGTAGGTTAATGACTGTATTATTATATGTGTTCATAAAGAAAATGACCTTTTTAATCTTCTTGATTTACCTCAAAATCTAACCCTAGCTAAGGTTTTTGTGTTCTTTGAAGATTTATTTAACATTTAATTCAAAAAATTGGTCTCAGGAAAATCAACAAAAGATTCGTCCTTTTAAATGAGTGAATTAGTTATAAAATTGGTTTCAAATTCAGCCTTTTGTATTTTAACATTATGTGTTTGTTTCTTCTTTTTTGAAACCTTAGTTTTCTTCTTCAAGATTGTTTAATTATTGTGTTCTTACTTTTAAGGGAATCTACAGAACCGGCTGAAAAGTGATAAATCATTTAAAAGTGTTTTAAAATAATGATTATTGGTATGTTCAAAAAAATCAGATGGACAGGACATCGATATTAGGAGATGCCATAGATTACATGAAAGAGCTTTTAGACAAAATCAACAAATTACAAGATGAGGAACAAGAACTTGGAAATAGCAACAATTCACATCACTCTAAGCTCTTCGGTGATCTCAAGGATCTTAATGCGAACGAACCTCTGGTCAGAAACTCACCAAAGGTACAAAGATATTTTACATTGCTCTTGTTTTTTTCCTTCTACATATTAGCCCTTGTATTTATGAATTGTTATAAACAAACCCCCTGTCTTTTTAACAAATCTTTTTGTAATTCTGTTTATGTTTTGCATAGTTTGAAATAGATCGTAGAGACGAGGATACTCGAGTTGATATATGCTGCTCGCCAAAACCGGGATTGCTACTATCTACTGTGAATACATTAGAGACTCTAGGCTTGGAGATTGAACAATGTGTTATAAGCTGCTTTAGTGATTTCTCTTTGCAGGCTTCTTGTTCTGAGGTATCGATTTAATATAAAGTATTTATGCATGGAATGTTAATTATATAGTATTCGTAATGATAATATTGATGAGTTTTGTTGTATATATGTTTATAGGGAGCTGAGCAGAGAGATTTCATAACATCAGAAGATATAAAACAAGCATTATTCAGAAACGCAGGTTATGGTGGAAGCTGCTTGTAATGAGTCATGATTGAAACTAATAAACCAAAACTATTGTTTATTTCTAATAATACTAGCGCTTATAAACTTTAGATGTTGTTTTAATTCCCTTGTGAGTTTGGTTTTTTTTTCCTAGGGGAAAACATTATGAGTTCAGTTGTATAAACAAAAGAAGGAAATTTAAAAAGAGATGTTTCTCCTAAATTATATCAAAGAACAAATTGAGATATAAAATAAAAGGTTATATTATGTTGCTTTGAGGGAAATAAACCACTTCGATAATTGAAATTAGGGTTCGTATATGACAGTGACCGATGTTCGAAGGATGCATCATCAAATAAAAAAGCTGTATTAATCAAAAAGTTATAAAGGCTAATCATAAGCGTGATTATAATGTTAATGACTGTGCCTCCACCAATCAACGCATTCATCATTACTGCGGCACTTACGTCAACGAATTAATCTTTTATCGATAAAATTCCAAGAGGCCCTAACTTAGGCTTAATCAATTATTGGGCCTATAAAGAACGGCAACTGATGTAGATCCAAATGGGCTTTATTTAGTAAGCCCAAACTTTATGTTTTCTCTTATATCTTCCTGCTCTGTTATTAGAAAGAATCTCCGATTTAGATAGAAACAACAATCCTCCGGTGGTCACTCGCTAATCTCCGTTTGATCTCGCCGACACTCGAGCCTTTTACCGATGAAGGATGGAGATTCCTTACCAATAAGCACTTCTTCCGTCGCGGCGACGACGGTGACCGGAAAGAAGGAAACCGGTTATTCCGCTCTCTTCTCGAAAGGCCGGTACAAGTTTTGGGCCTTAGCTGCGATTCTGTTACTCGCTTTCTGGTCAATGCTCACTGGCACGGTCAATCTCCGTTGGTCTGCCGGTAACATTAACCATTTCACCGACGATCTCGTCTTTCCCATCCACGAGGATCTCGATGTTCTTGTGAGTCTTCTTCTTCTTCTTCGCGATCTGTTTTCTGATTTCTGTGAATTACGTTTGATTTGTGTTGTGTTGATGAGGTTATTAGGAAATGGAGGAGAGGGAGAAAGTGGTGAAGCACATGTGGGATGTGTATAACAATGGCCGTCGTATCAGATTACCTAGGTTTTGGCAAGAGGCCTTCGAGGCTGCTTACGAGGAGCTTACCAGTGATGTACCTGATGTGGTTGAGGCTGCCATTTCCGAGATCGCTAGGATGTCTATTCGCTCCATTGTTATAGATCCGCCTCCGCTTCATTCCACGGTGAGAGTCTAACTTCCTTATGCCTTTAACACTGCACATTGCTCTCTCTGTGCGGTTTCATTATGCATTCAGTGTGTTTAGGTCATAGAGTCACTGTAATTAGCTAAAGATTGAGATGAGACAACTACAAGAAAAAAATGAAAATAGAGATCAGAGTTTGTATCAATTTTGCAGCTGAAATCTTAAGGTAGAAGTAGTCTTGAGGAGCTAAATCATTCTGGATAATAGATTAGTATTATTCTGCATAGGTGTTAGTAGATTGGCTTCATCTTCTATTTCTTTTTGGCAGCTCTTTTATCGTTATACAGGCCAAAGAAGTTTTTCTTCTATTAAGCCAGACCAGGCAACTAGGGAAGAAAAACATGTTGTCGCTCTTAAGAATGGTCAAAGTCTGATATCCATCTTAGCCTATAATTCTAAGAAACTAATATGGATGTTGATCCTTTTTCGGAGGGTTAGTGTGCCGGGTAGGGTATCACTATGAAAGCTTGTTCGGTTTTCTTAGTTTTGCGCTCTAGATTATGCTGTTGAAGATAGCTGCATAACTACAAAGTGATGATTGTCTATATTCAACTAAATTACGGAGAGACTATAGGTTTCTCTGTCTGCATTTAATTCCACACTAAACCACATAAGGTAGATATAAATGTTTGGATGAATAGTCAGTTTCTTTCCTCCACGTACATTCTCTTATAAGTGGGTAATTTTGGTTTTTACATATCCACTTCCATTCTATTGATCTGCTCAATCGTAAGGACCCGATACTTCTTGCTAGATTGTAAGCTATATAGCTTCGTTGATGGTTAGTAAAGTTATAAGGCACGATATAGAAAGAGTTTGGCTATTTGGAAACCTTGAGTTTCTTTGTTTGTTGTAGATGGAAACAAAACGTTTAATACTTGTTACATGATTAACTTGTGTCACTTTGTTGGTATGGTAATCGGTTTTGTCTACTTTGTATGCAGAATGTACGAGAATTGACAAAGACTCTAAAACTTGCGGACAAAGGAAGAGCAACTCAAATATCAAAACCAAGCAGCCGTCGATTGAAATAGCTATGGAGGCTTTACGAAAAAGGTAGTGTAGCAGTCAGCCGTCGTGGCGTGACCATACATATACTTGATGTCAGAAAGATCAATCAACCTCATCCCTAGAATATATGTCCATCATTAGTGTTATTTTTTCTTCCACTAGGGGCATTAATCCTTTCACTATCATCATCATCTCTTCTATAAACAAAATTTTGAGGAAGCTTTTTATCCACACCTTATTAGCTCTGAACGGTAATGTCTTTTATTTTGGATTTATGAAATATTTCATATGTAGTTAGCCCATACATTTAAATACCTTCCAATGAATTTTCTAGTTATATATTAATTAATAACTCTCAAGCACTGAAGTAATTTTTTTATTTGTGCAAAATACTTAGAAATAAACAAATGCTATATAATATATGAGATTGATGGGATAACAACTTAAACAAAAAGAATAAAATCAAATATCATTTGTTTCTAAAAATAGTAATTATCCCTTGAGAGTTAATTTCATTTATACAAATGGAAAATACAATCATTGGACTGAGGAATCATCACATATAAAGAATGAAGTAACACACATCCAAATGTCCAATAAAGGAAAGTATGAAACAAAATATAATGATTTTTTAACCAAGAAAGAAATCCACTTGGGCACTATGAAACAAGTTGCCACAACAAAACTCAATAGCATGATGAAAATGAGGCTTACGCTATAATCCGGAGACGAGAAACAAAAAGGCCTATATAACATTCGTTTGGTGATACGTCATGTTTCTCACTTAATTAGATAGCTAGAGTTAATCGCAATGATTGGAAAAATTATAACAGAACATAAATCAAAGTTTTCTATAAAAGGTTAAACAAGAGCAAGAACAAAGTCTCAATTAACATAAAACTGGCTTCAAATAGCAAATATCATAAAATTTAGCAGGCAAGTCTAACCAAGAATCTCACTATGCAACTTGCAAAAGCATGTGTGTATATACATGCATATGCATTATACATATACACGTGTGTATGATATAAGATGGTCCATATCCGAGTTTCAACATTATCTACAATTTGGAAACTAATGATGAATCCTTTTCGAATTCTGATGCAGCCCAACAAGTTGTGTAGCAGCCCTTTCTTAATCATACCTGACAGATATTACAGATGAAGAAAAGGGCGAAAAAGAGAATATAATGGGACATGTATGGATTGATGATGGCCAAATTTTGTTATTTAAACTATAATCTTTTTACAAAAGTTTTAAACTTTAGTTTAGGGACGAATCTATCATTAACACTTGAATAATCCAATTGGTGACACGCCTAATTATGATGGATTATAACCTCTCAGAGGTTATAGTCCACAAACTTCATAAACTTACATTATTTAAAGATTTAAATGCTTTTGAATTATGTGGCCAATCCCATTCAGAAACTGATTCTAAGCAAATTTGTGGTTTTAACCGCAAAGGAGTTGGTACTAATCCATGGAGAATTTTTTCAATTAAAACTACATATACCTAACATTTTTCCACTACAACCGTTTTAAAATAAAATAATCCATTTTTCAGTATTCGAATTCATATCTTTATTATTTTCATTGTAGCTATAATAAATTTAAAAATAAATGAAAAAATTGTATGATTAGAAGAAAAATAGAAAAAGGTGACGTCAGGATAAGAGAAGCACGAAGAAATGTTCCCCCATGTGACCTTCTTCAATCTCAGGCCCGCTCTTGTCTTGCTTATCATCCGTACGTTTTACATTATACTCTACTTTTCATCATTTTCTTACAAAATTATTTTCATTTTCTTAATAATACATTTCTTAGTTTTTTAGTTGACTATATACTGTTTAGTTCTTTCGAGGAATGTACGTATTGCGTACCAACTATATATCACGGAAATTTATTAAAAAAATTAAGTAAAGTTTATAAGCTATTGCTAGAATAGTAGTCGCAAGAAATTCCGATTTATAATGTTCTTATTTCCACAATATCTTTAAGAGAAAGCATGAGTTCATATTTTTTTACTATTACAATTTCTTCTGAAGTTATATGTTATCTTATGATGGGAAATGTTATAGTTTTTTAAAGCTGGTTTAGCATATTATATGATTTTTCAGCTAAAAACAAAAACAAATAAAGAGATAAAATGGCATGATCCGTAGGTTTCAGCGGTGATTGCGGTGCCCTCACATGCTTTCATATGACAACAGTATTTTTTAATACTGTTTTCCATGATGATATATCTTAGCAATACTATGACAATATTTAAAGAAATAATTCTGCGAATTTTAAAATAATAATTATAATAAATTAAAGATACATATATAGGTAATTATAATAAATCTAATGAACTAGATCTACTAATAATTATGTGATTTATATATACACTAATACACAATTGTTTAATAAGAATTTATGAATAGACAACATAAAATACGCGTATCATACAATTTTTTGATATTCTTCTTGTTCGAGCGTATAATTTGAGCTTAACAACTGGATTAAGGTGTTTTTATGTTACTGATGTGTTCATGATCGCTTTGATTTCTTAGCTTAATAAATGCAACTATAGTATAGTTAATGGAAGTATTTTACTAGATATGCAATATATTTAAATTACCAACAAACCAAATAATTTCCACAAAAAATGGTCGCGGAAGAACCACGAAGCGTAGATAACGTCATCAAAGGAATCAGTACAGTCAATTTGTACTTTCCAGTGTAGGACGCACTTGAAACAACACTGTTTATTTTGCATCTTTTCGTAATATCTAACTCTTAACAAAACTTTTCATTACTTTTTAATCCAATGAAGTTAATTTACTTCTGACATTTTTTCTAGTGGTCGTTGTTTTCTTTTGTTGTGACGCGTTTTGAAATTAACTTGATATGCTTAAAAAGAGATTTGATTCGAAACTTCGAGTTAATTCATCAACCTTTGAAATGTTTATTTATTTGGTTGCATAATTGATAATTAGTGGACTTGAGCAAAAGATAAATCTCTGTCGATCAGATTCGGGGATAATTTGGATTAGAATATTAGGATCAACAAATGGATTTAACAGGACTGAAATTCATCAAATCATAAAAATATAAGAATAAAATAAAAAATAGTGAAATTAGGTCATGAAGTTGATTGTTAATGTTGGAGGGGTCCAAGTGGTGGGGATGTGTTTAGAGAGCACTTGGTTAAGAAAACTTGCCAGTGACGTCAATTTCCGGTTGGAAACTTTAGTGCCAAATATATAGTTCTTTATATTTCGAGGGTCCCTAACTTTATCTAACAGTGTGGAGTTTTATTTGGCAATTAACGGAATCTGTCTTGTAATTAACGGAAAGCTATCTAACGTCTAATTCGTATTTTATCCTAATCAAAACCATACGAACTTTTTTGGTGGTTAGATGTCAATTTCAGTAATTCCATTAAAAAACATGTCTCATTTTGTAGGAACTTAAAATAGTATGGTGTTATTATCTGTTTTATCTTTAACCCATCCAAGAGTTAGATATCTACTGGCGGAAAAGAAACAATTATTGATTTCTTGTCCATAATTATATTTCGAGAAAATGATTAACCACGAAGACTTCTTGTTGTAGTAACGCACAAAATTGAAACTTGGTTTAGCAGTTTTTCTAATTAAAGCATCAAACGTGGTTGCATAAAACACCTTTTAAGTTTTTGGATTACTGATATAAAAGGAAATGTGAAGAATCATGCAATCTTCATTGGCTATTTCTGGTACAATTCAAACAGAACTCGAGATGTCCTAAAATGCTAGCAATCTATTATTTTGGTATTAAAAAAAACATAAAACTCATAGATATACAGTTTCGTCTATGATTTCATTTGTAGCCAAAGGAAAACAGAAATGCATCAGGACATCGACATCGAAAATATCGTCTGACGAAATGTGCCATGTGTTTTATGCTTTACATAGGTAGTAGCACAAAATAGGTGTAAGATATTAAACAATAAAAAAACAAAAATAACTGTGCAACTATTTTATCCTTTTTCACACAATACAAAATATCCAGTTTTGAGACATTGTTGTTAGTAGAAAAAGAAATACGTATAAAAATTAACCTCAGATTCCATAATTTAGTTTGCTTTTTTTTTTGGCACAACCATTTAAAACCAACTGAATACAAAAATAAATAATCAGTGATAGAAAAAAATGTAAAATTTTATGATCCATATGTACATCAAAACGAGACATTTCGACATTTTTTTCCGCCTTCTTTCGTTCGTTATCTTATAGCTAATTAAATCTAATACAAAGGAACAGGAAAACGCGCCGGCTTAACAGGCGGTGATTGCGGCGGAGTTTGGACATCTACGGTGAGTTTTTCAGGTCGAGGTGGTGCACACGGACACGGCAATGCTATGAATTTGGGTGTATTATCTCCTGGCATTAACACCGGTACGCTCAGATTCTGCGGTTTCTTCATTTCCTGTTCATAGTAACCATATTTCTTAGTTACTCATTCCAAAAAAAAATCCCTTATTTTTACTTCAAATTTTAGTAACACAAATGTTATCTCCTATTGTTTTCCATAAAATTTGCTTTCGTGACATATTTACAGAGAGATAAAAAAACCTTATTTAGCGACTCAAATTCTTAAAATGTTTAGATTCAGCATCTCAAATTTCTATAGATAAAATTATATTTTTTGATAGTTGGAAACTATTTATTTATAAAAAATACAAATACTTTCTAAAACAAAATTACATATATTAAATTTAATGTTTTGGATACTCGTTTAATAGCTGTAGTTTATATGAGAAATAGGAAATGAACAAAGTCATATTTTGGTAAAGTTATAAATTTGAGAAGAGAGTTACCGGAAAAGGGGGTTTGGGTTTGTAAGGATTAGACTCGATGTCGGCGGAGGGACGACCATTGGCCAAAGAGCGGCGGAGAGAACGATGTTTGTCCCAATGGTAACAACAAGAGAATATTCCGGAGAGGCTGAAAATGATGATAAGAAGCAGAGCTGTGCCAAGAGGGAATCCTAGTGACGGCCGAGAAGCATCCATGTGTGGTGGCGAGAAATCTTGAGTGTTCTCCATCTTCTTCTACGACGGTGGCGATATAATCGACGGCTGAGATTGTGAGCTGATGATTTTGTTCTCTCATGTGTTAGAGAGAGAAGGCTAGAGAAGAGAAGAGAGCTTTGAGAGTTTGGTGAGAACAGGGGACGGGGAAACAAGAAGAGATAGGGAGTGTTTATTTATAAAAGATTTTTATTTTATTGTTTTTGTTGTGAAATCAAAAAAATGAGATATTAAAATGTTTTTATTTTACAACTGTGAAAAAGTTATTTTCGCAGTACACATAAAGCAAATATGCTGTACAATAAAGTTGTCCCTTTTCTTTTCGCCGTTGAAATTTTTATTCCCATTAATAATTAAATCATCAAACGATAGATTTTTCAAAAATATAAAGATTATGTTTCTTGACTTTTGTTGAACCAATTTACTTATCATTTTACTGTTTGATTATGCAGTGATTTTAAAAGTAATTTTTGTTTTTTGCTAGAAAGTTAAATGTTAATGAGTGAAAAAAATCTTTCTGACAAAATAAATGCGTTAAAAAATCTTGTACTTTCATGGTGATAAAAACAGCTTAACTTTTATGGATTCCTTGGAGATCAGATGTTGGTATTGGAATAATATGTGAGATTCTTTTACAAAAATGAAGACAGACAATTCCAAAGCTAGTTTTATCTTTACAAATATATATAAAAAACAAAACAAACAAAGTGTTATGTTTCCATTTTCCTTTGAAAATAACAGATTAATGAAATTGTTAATCTAAATGAAATTAATTATGAAGCTTGAAAAAAGGGGAAAGAGAGAGTGGAAAATGTACGTGGAAAGATGAGATAGAGAGGGCTGCCTGTACGGAGAAGACGTGGGCTCCAAGCTCCACCATGTTAATCTTTTTAGCCGTTTTGCACCTAATCTTCATTAATTACCCTAATCCTACCCTTATCTCCAATATCTACTCCTACCAAATCTACTAACTTATGCTTATCTCTATCATAAACCCAAAACAGAACAGTTCTTCATGTTTATGCAACGCTCTCGTGTAGTTTTTCCTGGTTTAAAATACAAGTGAGTCGGGTTAGAAAGAATTTTGTGACAACATTATTGAAAGTTGAAACCTCTTCATCGTTAATTATTTAATGATAAAGAAAATTTGCATAGTTATTTGTTTACTCGAGGAATAACGTTGGCTCGTCGATCTCCACCGACGTTATTTTATTAGATTTTGATGAGCTTTCAGATTTTATAATATAGTTTCACGCATTTTTAAATGCGAGAGAAAAGTATATGCTGGTACGAGTACTATATGCTAGCTACCAAACCAAAACAATTATCACATGATTTGTCTCTATTCGATCGATTTGTTTTTCAACTATTACATCAATTCTGATAGAGATCCTTAAAATATAGTACATCTTTTTTGTACTAGATATTTATCCAAATGTGATAATCATACTTAGTTATTTAATCCATCTGACATACACAAAGTCATAACAGACGATTGCTATACACACAAATCGTCATGTATTATTACCCACAAAATTTATTACACAAACATTTTGTTTTACGCATTTTCACTGTTTGATATTCCATTAAGTGAATTTTCTAAAATTTTAATACTAATTTTTAAAGTTAATTTTAATCCTAACAAGTTTTAATTTTCAAATAATTTTTCTTTGTTAATATGAAAATTTGTGCTAAAATATATTTTCAAAACATCAATCACTATTCTACATGTCCTAGTCATTTAATGAATATTGCTTTTGCCAACCTTTGAAATTAATAAAGCATTCAATATACTTTCCAAGTTTTGTGTAATATATCGAAACTAGGCTAGGCTCTCTATAAAGACGAAAATAATACGATCATGCTATGGCCATGTGCATTGATTATGTGTGGGCGCTTGTTATCACCCACACCCGAAATCCCGAATCGTAACGATTGGAAGAGAATTTGAGTTACTACTCGTCGATCGTATCGTACATACGTCATTTAGTTTTTGTATTCTTTTTCGATTTCATTTAAATTTTAAAGGTGTTCTCAAAACAAGGAAAAAAAGAAGAAGTTATGCTTAACTTCTGTTTTTTATTTATAGAAGTTGTTGAACATCAAAACAGATAATGTGGCATTGACGAATTGTGTTTTGTTCCTACACCGTCCCTAGACAATTTCGTCCCCACTTACACCTTAACATGTCTCGTTCAAAAATATACGCTCTCTTTATTTCCAACCTTGAGCTTCTCATCACCAATTTAATTTAATTTCGTGATTTTGAAAATTTTCAACAAAAATTTCGTCATATGCATTAATTTTGATTGAAAACGATCGACAAGGTTTAATTGTGATAATCAGAGACAAGATATACTAATCACATACTTAGTGATTAAGATGTTGTTGAGACGTGGTTCATTCATACATTATCCACTTGGTCGCTATAACATAAAACCCGGAATACAAGCAAATCCAAAAAAAAAAAACAGTATTTACTTTGATCCGACAAAATCCATATTATAGGGTAAAATCTTTAACTTGGCAAAAAGGCCAAAAACTCTAATTTTCCGGATGACTATGAAACATATTTACGTCAAAAGTTTGGGACTTTTGCCGGCAATGCGTATCAACTTTTTCTTTCTCTAAGTTGTCAATTTAATTAAAAACATCTACTAGAAATATGGGTTTGATACTTTATATAAGTAATAAATAAAAACCTTTGCGACTCAAAACTACCACACTTGATATGAAATTACGAAAATGGACCTGAGCGTTTTCGGGTTTGGACCTTTGGCCTTTTGAGTTCCTAAGGGACAAATATTGGTCCATAAATCTTAAACGACTTCACGATTGAAAGTACAGATATCGATGATAAGATTGATATGGGAATACTCTGTTTCCTATTTTTTTATATAATGTTTGACGTGTTTGTATTTGTTAATAAATAAACGTAACATGTTTGATCGTTGAAGATACCAGGAAATGATAATATAAGAATAATTAAATTTTGTCACATGGGACAGTATCAGTAACCCATATATAGACTATTAAAGTCAATATTAAGTTAGATTTTACGGCTGCTACAAGATCTAATGAAAAACAAAAGAGTAGCTGCCGTGTGGAATTCGAATTTGACAAACCTCTTACTTCGATCCTGACTTATAATTTTAGGTATAGCTGTATTTTGTCTTTGCAGTTTTAATTATACATACCGCCAAAAATCAGTTATTCCAAATTTATATATTTATTTATTATTTTCTTAATAGGAACATTTGTTTCTGTTTTTTTTTTTTTTTTAAAACAG
>Ga0041059_1002045_pt1 | contig 15478 bp, 14 predicted proteins | sample AraColnosormetaG_FD_56232 | JGI IMG/M metagenome (GOLD analysis project Ga0041059, IMG submission 56232) | Arabidopsis roots microbial communities from North Carolina, USA - Col MF nosort | ecosystem: Host-associated > Plants > Roots > Unclassified | place: USA: North Carolina | collected...
TTTTGGTAACTTTCTTTTGTTTTCTATGAACAAATGCTTATGGTCAAATGGACAAGTGTTTATGGTTGAATCTTAATGGATAATCTGAAAGTGTTTATATCTCTTAATCCATTGTGGTGATGATGGTGTCCAAAGCCTGCAACAAGTCTTGATGATTCAAATAAATGTAAAACTAGATGAACCCCTAATCCTTATCCACTAAATTTGAAACCGTAAAACAAAACTCTAAACCATATAGTATATCATAACCATAAAAAAATGATAATTTTACAGAGCAATAAAACACATTGACAGTAGATCAAAGACATAGGTGTCCATTAATGATTGTCCAAGCGGTCTAGTCCATATTTAATTATTCACCAGGTAGTATATCATTTCAATACACAAGTTTATACATGAATGATAATTGCCAATTCAAAATACATCGTACATCGTTCATTTTTCTTTGACCATTTATTCATTTGTGTATGGACACTTCCATCATTATATAGTATTAGTCATTCTTTCTTAAGAAGTATCTAAATGAAAATTACATGGCTTTTCTAAAGATTTTAAAACTCGCAAAAATGGAGTGACAAATAAACAGATTTGAAAAATGGTTTCATGTACCTATATAAAACCAATAATCAATAAGTTGGTTTCTATTAAATTTTTATAATTTGCAAAACATGGAGTGATAAATGAATAAATTTGAAAAATGGTTCCATATCTTCGACGTATATACGACCAATAATCAACAATTTGGCCAGATCTTCAAAATCTTACAAAAACCGTCTACTTAATCTATAATTCATGCAAACAAAAGGTATGGTTGTCCATTAATTATTGTCCAAATGTTATAGTCCAAACGTTACAGTCCATGTGTTCATCTTCTTTCCAATAGATGACCTCAAGTACTGAATTTCAAACAAATGGGGCAAATAGTTCTTGAACTTTATCACAGAATTATGAAAAAGATCTCCAAACACTTGTAAGCTTTTTGTATCAAAACTAAAGAGATAAATGTATCCCAATCAAACAATATATGTGTCTAAATTGACGCTAGTACTCTCCACTAGCAAAATCAAAGTCTGGCTTAATCGTTCAAAGCTATAAGATTAAGCGACTTTAACATCCAATAACATATAATGATTTTTGTTTTATATAGACTCTCGACAATGAAACAGAAATCGAGATAAGAAGAAATCAAAGAGTTTACGACAAAAGTAACCCAAACGTTTGCAACATTTCACAACAAAAGTAAATCAAACTCCAAAACTAAAACTCGAATATGTAATTGTTTGGTGATTGGTTAGTCAAGTTTGATGCCATTGCACTCGAAAATCTAGCCCTACCACAAAACAAGTAATCATAGTAAATATCTGAGAGTTATCAGAAGAATAGATAACCACCGACTTAAATGTCACAATACTACTCAACAAACTAACCAGTTGAATGAGACCTCCGAAATTGAAGCAAGTGCAACTCCACCAACAATTGGTACAATGGCACTGAGTACCTATGGAGTAGGTTTCTAAAAAAGGTTAATAAACAAATTATGCTTACACAAATCAAACAAAAGCGATGACTAATATAGACTATCCTTAACATGCCGTTAGAAACAAGAATCAAATAGCAACTTAGTCCAGACAGGAACATTTGGAGACATGTTTAGATCGCTTGAAGAAGCGGCGGTTATAGGATGGTGGCGGAGAGAGAGTCGCCGTTGTTGTAGGAGAGGGATCGACGGAGAGAGGGAAAATACGGCGGAGCTTTGCATCGTTTAGATCTGAAATCAAAAGTTGTTGGTGAGAGTGGAGAACGAGGAAGAAGGCGTTTTTAGAATAAAGATCCGGAGTCGAGAAACTGTAATTTAAGATTTTTTATTGGATTTATATTTCTTATAGAATTATGAAAATAAACTTTGATGGTAACTGTAAAGTCGCCGTGTACGTAAACCAAATTTGGTTTAGGGAATACGAATTTGGTTTGATTTATAGATAAAAAACAGTTTTAGGGTATAATGGTAACTTTGATTGGACAAAGTGCCTTGTCTTTTTAAAGTGTTGTATCACGTTAATGGTTTTGAAAAAGTGCCTCAGAGGACAAATATCTCAAAATTTTATTATCCCTCAATCATCGGAACCAGAACATCTTGAATTCGTAGCAGCCCAAACATAAGAGGTGGAGTGTACTATATATATAGGTCATTACCGGTTTTCTATTTCCTCAAGTTCGTAAAACTCCGGGTCAAAATAAAATCTAGAGCATCCAACTCTTGATCATCTGAGTGAAATCATCGAAAAAAATAAAAAATTTCCAACATTTATTTTTCATTTAGATAAATATATCTACAAAAACGATGTCATATAAACCTGCAATTTATATATATGCATTCTTCGAGACCAAATCTTTAAGATCAAAGACTAATTCTACCACATTATTCAAATATACCATAAACGACATCAAAAGACAAAAAAGGTTTGTAAACGAATTTGTAATTTCAATGAGATCAAAATTGAAGAAATACAAAATAATACAATAACCTTTAAAGTTATAATGCAAATGTTGAATTTTAGGGAGATCAGCTGACCTCATTTAATCTTTTTTTTGGTCTGCCTATGCGGCAGACCCATAAATACATTTTACATAATCAAAATATAACTTAACATAATAAGTAATTAAAAACTTAAAAAATCTTCATTTCATTAAAAATACCAAAATATGTATGGTTGAACCAACTTAAAAACATGTAAGTAATAAAGTCAAAACACAAAGTAAGAAAAACACGATAAAACTTAAAAAATTTACATGGGAACTTGTAATTTTAAAAGGGTAAAAAAAAATATAAATAATATCATGAATTTTACAGGGGTATAATACAAATATAAAATTTTAGGAGGACCAGATGACCTCCTTTAATCTTCTTTGGATCTGCCTATGTTGTGGATCCAAAAATACTTTTTACATGATCAAAATATAACTTTAAATAATAAGTAATTAAAAAAAATTTAAAAAACTAAAAAAAATCTTCATTTCTTTTAAAAATACTAAAATTTGTTCAATGTTTATGAGTGAATCAAACAAAAAAATTTAAAACATGAAAGAAAAGTGTCAAAACATAAGGTAGAAGAAAAACAAGATAAAACTTCGAAGGTTTACATACGAATTTGTAATTTTAAAAGGGTAAACAAAAGAAATATAAGTAATATCATAAATTTTAAAGCTACAATGCAAATATGCATTAAGAGTTTTATCTTAGGATTTTTATTTTTATTTACAATTTAAAATTCAAATAATCTTTAGACGTTACCGCCACAAATACTTCCATGAGAGCAAACCAGTCTAGTGTGCACTTTCTCATCTTGTTTCAATGTAGTTTTTCCATCTTTAGTCTTCACAATAGGAGAATCCCATTTTAGATTTGTTGTAGTCCATGCATGCTCTCTAAGGCCACAAATGAGTGCTCGCATCTTCACCTTCCAGTGACTATAGTTAGCTTTTTCAAGAATGATTGGACGTTATACAATTATATTTTTTTTGGGTTAGTCTATCCTTTCTGCAAGATCTTCATCTGTTGTTAAGAGACAATTTGGTTAAGATGCTCGTTCTGATACCAAATGAAATTCCTCATAAACTCAAGTTCAGTTCCCCAAAATTCAACAACAATGAGCTTATACATTTGTTAGAAATCTTATAAAGAACTTGCAACTCTCTTAATTGGTTTTACATAAAGCTTAAACTAGTTCAACTTGTCACCTGAGATTTCCTACATACAAGAACACGATCTCTTATCTTCTGGTGCGCTAAAACATAGTAAACCTTACTCTCTTAAAATAAAAAAGCTTATATATTACTTAGCACCCCTTTATATTCATGAGACCTCTAAACCTTAAACCCTAGCCCCTACACCCAAATTAGTGATTCCATTAGTCTAAATGTATAATACTAAACCCTAACATATTTTTAACTTCGTCTAATTATACAACACTATAACCTAACTCCTATTTTTTAAACCCAACCTTATATTTAGCTTGGTCTAAATGTAAATTACTATACCCTAACCCCTAACAAATAAACACAAACAATGTACTCCATCTGTTCCTTTTTAATTGATTTTTTAGAAAAACACACAAATTAAGAAAATATATTAAAACTGATTATTAATGTATTAATTTTTATGATTTACAATTTCTATAATTCTATACCAATGAAATTCAATTATTTGTCTTGAAGTTTAAAAATTCATCAATAAGAACTAATAAATAGTTTATAGAAAAACAAAAGAATCAACCTTTTTCAAACAATTTTGTTTTCTAAAAGATCAAGTAATTAGGAACAGATGGAGTAGTTAAAGTCATAAATCATTTTAAATGTAATCTAATGAGGTTTCCCATTGCCCAACCACTTAGAAAGGACAATTTCTCGACATTTGATGGCATATATGTAGAATATGTGAAATCTACTTGTGAACTTCTTGTTGATTCCGTTTGTACGAATTAAGATAGATCAAAGTGAGTTTATCCATCTCGTTCGTCTTCTACTATCATATTGTGAAGTATTATACACGCTCGCGTAATGTATCCTATTTTTACCTTATCCCAAATAAGAGCTGGATTTTTTACAATGGCAAATCGAGCTTGCAAAACTCCAAAAGCACGCTCGACATCTTTACGGCAAGCTTATTGAGTTGTTGCAAATAAAGATGCTTTCCGAGTTTGCGGAACTAGAATAGATTGGATAAAAGTAGCCCATTTAGGGTCAATTTCATCTGTGAGATAGTAACCCAAATGATACTCGTTCCCCTTGACTAAATAATTCACAGTTGGAGCTCGACCTCGTAAGATATCATCAAAAACAGGAGAACAATCAAGAATATTGATTCGTTTAAGGTACTTAGAGGTCCAAAAAATGTGTGCCACATCCAAAGATCTTGAGAAGCTACAGCCTCTAAAACGATCATTGGTTTTCCAGATCCACGTGCACATTGTCCTTTCTAAGCGGTTGGGCAATTATTCCACTCTCAATGCATACAGTCGATGCTTTCCATCATCCCGGGAAAACCTCGAATCTCTCCAATCATGTGTAACCAATCAATATCTTGAGCAGTCGGTTTTCGTAGGTACTCATCTCTGGAAAAAAAAACTATCGCTTCAACAAAATTATGGATGCATGATAGTGAGGGGTTTCACCAATATGGAGGTATTCGTCAACCGCATCAGCCGCACAACCATATGTCAGTATACGAATTGATGTTGTAGTCTTCTATAGTGTAGAGAATTCTAACCTTCCGGTTGCAGCTCTTCTCTGTTGAAAGAATGAAATTTCATTGAAAAATCTATCAACAATACACATGAACAAAGGCTTGTTCACTCAAAAACGACGTTGAAATTGATTAGTAGAGAAAGCTGCATTGTCATTAAAATAATGTTTCATAACTTGATGTGTCATTCTTCACGATGTGTTTCAATATACTTTTGTTTTTTCCTTGGTTTGGTTGATGCTTGACATTCATCATATGAATAAATTTTATTTTTAAATGCTTCATCAAAGAGATTATCAAATTCTTTGTTCAATTTTTCATGAAAATTATCACGAGAAGAAGACGCTATCTTGGTTTAGAAGAAATGATGGAGTATAATAAAAAGTATGAGAAGAGAAATTTGGGCTTTTGGTATAAAATTTTGGTACAATAAAAATTTACGAGAATGATTACAATGATAAGTTTAGCATGGAGAATGTTTGAAGAATATTAAGACATCATGAGAAGTGGTGTGCATCACTGCCTACTAAAGTGATTGTCATTAGTAAAAAAAAAAAGGCTGAGGCAAATGCGTGTCCAATCTGGTGTAAAGCTTGACGATCACCATGGAAAGGCTGAAGCTCATCCACCTGGTGTGAAGACCGCCAAGTGTAAAGGTAAAATAAAGGTTAACACAATTCAGCAGCAATGGAAGGAGATGAGAAGCCAATAGAGAGATTCCAAAGTATGTGGAAAATAAAGAAAAAAATATTTGGCTTTGAAAGACAAGCTCATCAAAAAAAAAAAATGCTAAACAACCTTCTAGGAAAACAACCTCTTAGTGAAATAGAGGAAGAGTTGAAGAACAAGCTAATTAGAGACTTGTTGTCAAGCTAATTAGCTTTTGTTTCTGTTTTCAGTTTATGTTCCACTTATCTCTGCTTGTTTAAGTTTATGTTACACTTATCTCTACTTGTTTCTGCTTGGTTATAACTTTAATTTTTTTGTAATGAGTTTGTGTCATTGTGTTTATGTAATGAAAAGTTATGATTTGTGTTTCCGTTTATGTCAAACACATCCGCGCGTTTCAGTTTGTGTCAAACATTGTGATACATGTCTTTGAAAGTTTATGTCTTTGTGTTGGTGCAATGGATCAAGAAGTAGCCACAAGTGGTGGACGAAACAGACACAAGTGGTGGAAGAAACAGAGAAAAGTGGTGAAACAAACAGACATATAGAGCTGTCAATTGGGTGGGAGGCCTGTGAGTTTGCGCAGTCTAAATAGACATGGGCAGACTATGGTCCATATCAAAAAAATAAATAGTCTAATTGAGCATAGAAATAATTTTGTCCGTGAATAATATGGGCTTGACCATATGGACAGTGGGCATCCCAATTATAGGAATTGACATATTTTCATTTTATTCATATTTCTTATAATTTTAATTACAGTTACAAGTAAATAATTTTCAAATTATATAATTTTACATTTATAATTATTTTTAAAAAAATTATATATTATTTTTTATTAATTATTTACAATTTTGAAAGAAAGATGGTAGTTCAAAATATTTGGAAAACGCGACTTTATGGTTTTGGCAGAAAAACGCAACTCTGTAGTTTTCACCAAAATTGTGATTTTATTATATTGGCGAGAACACAATTTTACAGTTTTGGCGGAAAACACAACTTTCAGATTTTACGATTTTGGCGGAAAAACACGATTCTCCGATTTTAAGGTTTTGGCAGGAAAACGGAAATTCCACGCTAAAATCGTTTTTTCGTTGTATTGGCGGAAAAAAATAATTTTACGATTTTACGGTTTTTGGCGGAAAAAGGTAATTCTCTAATTTTTCTGCTAAAATTGTGATTTTATTGTATTGGTCAGAAAATTACATTTAACCGTTTTGGCGGAAAAACGCAATTCTCTAATTTAACGTTTTTTCAGAAAAATGAAATTCATCTATTTTCTCTAAAATTATGGTTTTTGTTTTTTTCATATTGAAATAAAAAAAATGGGACAACCATGGATTTACCATTTGAACTTGGTGTTTATTGGGCATTGACATTTTTTGGACCGTTGTCCATTAAGGACCGCCCAATATCAGTCGGAAAAAAAAATGTCCGCATGGACACGCCCAATAGTCTATGGACGGACCATTTTGACAGCTCTACAGACACAAATAGGCACGAGACTACAGTGAAAACCGAGCAAACCGAACCGAACAAACCGATATTTTCGGATTTTGAACCGATGATATTTGAAATGGGTTTCGGTTTTTGGGTCAATTCGGTTAGGCAATCCATAACCGAGCGGTTTCTTCGTTTCTCTTCTAATCATCATGTTTTCACCATAACCCCTATGAAGATACCCTCTGCAACTACGATAGCAGAAACAGGATGATGGAGAATCTCCATTGAAAATGTTAGAATGTTAGATACGACAACGATAAATTTTTTAACTAAAACGCTAGGTTTGTTGCATTTGATGTTTCTGCTAATATGGACTTGTTTGATAAAAAAAATATGTGTTTGAAAATCACGGCCCACAAAATCAAAACCCTTATCCTATTATTAATTATTCGCGGCCCACAAAATTAAAACCTTTATCCTATTATTATTCATTTATTCCTGTAACATATTTTCTTCTCCATCGTTGGTTTCTCATTTTCTTTCCATCTCATCCAATAATATTTATTTCTCAAATCAAATAAAATCTTTGAGGCTTGGTTTCTTGTCAAGTAGAGAGAGAGGGTGGATCATTCGATTCTTCTTGTTTCAATCATGAGGCTTGATTTCTTGTAGCTTTTTGTTGTAATTATCTTCTCATCTTTCTTCTTTTGATATCTCCATTTTCAATCTCACTTCTAGTCCTCTACCTTTTTTTCTTTTTCCAGTTTCCAATTGGTTTTACTAGGCCTCTTTTCTGGATTTTAAGGTCAAATATTGCCCATGGAAGAGGCTGATTTTGAAGAAAAAGATCCTAGGTTAAACGAATACATCAAAAAAATTAATTTCGGTCTATTACGAAACTGATTTAAAAGCCAATAACCGAACCGAAAAAACCAAGTACCGAACCAAAATTTTGTTCGGTTCAATTCGGCAGAATTTGTTATAACCGAAGAAACCAAAAAACCGAATAAATTAAACCAATTAAACCGACTAAACCGAATGTCCAGGTCTAGACACAAATGGTGGAAGTAGACAAAGCAAAGTTGAAATTAGAAGACAAGCATAGGCATCTCTTTTTAAAACTATGTCAACCACATATTTTACTTTTTTTTTTGCTTTGCTATATAATTTGTAATGTAGAACACAAGCATACTCATTCTTCTCTTGTTCTTGTATCGTTTTTTTTCTTCTTTTCTTACCAATAAAACGCAACAGGCAATATTGAACGCAACAGCCAAAACACATTATTTCTTACCTCTTCTCATACTTCAGCAAAACAAATTTTATACGAAAAGCCCAAATTTTACTTCTCATACTTTTTTTTATTATACTTCATCATTTCTTCTAAACTAAGATGACGTCTTCTTCTCGTGATAATTTTCATGAAGAGTTGGATGAATAATTTGATAATCTTTTTGATGAAGCATTTGAAAATAAATTTTATTTATATGGTGACTGTCAAGAACCAACCAAACCAAGGAAAAATGAGAGTATGTTGAAAGAGATTGTGAAGAAGGACACATCAAGTTATGGAACGATTATTTTAGTGAAAATACAACTTTGTCTATTAATTAATTTTGATGACGTTTTCTAACGAATAAGTCCTTGTTTACGCGTATTGCATCACTCCAATGAAATTTCATTCTTTCAACACAGAAGATATGCAACTGGAAGGTTAGGGTTCTCTACACTATATAAGGCTACAACATCAATTTGTATGCTGGAATATGGTCGTGCGGCTGATGTGGTTGATGAATACCTCCGTATTGGTGAAAACACTTCACTTTCTTGCATGCATAATTTTGTTGAAGCAATAGTTATTTCGTTCGGAGATGAGTACCTACAAAAACTCGAAAATATTTTTATTTGCAACCACTCAAGAAACTTGCCGTAAAGATGTCGTGCATGTATAATACTTCACAATATGATAGTAGAAGACAAACGAGATGGGTACACTTACTTTGATGTATCTCAATTCGAACAACCGGAATCAACAAGAATTTCACAAGTAGATTTCACATATTCTACATATAATCTTTCAAATCTCAAGAATATGTTGGATACTCGAACTCAAATTCGTGATCGAAATGCACATCAACAACTGAAATCTGATCTTGTTGAATATATATGGAATAAATTTAGCAAAAATTAATATAATTAAAAGAAATAAATAGTTTAACTATATGTTTTCATGTTTGTTTTTAAAAAAATTATGTCATCTATGTATCAAATTTTATGAATTCAATCATCAATAAATTTTCTAAAATTAAGTTTTTATATATTTTATTTTTATATTACTTTCTATTTTAAAAACTCGAACTTCAAAACTTTGCCAAAAAATTAAAAACTTATCAAAATTCTTAACAAAAAAATGTCAAAACTTTATTCATTAAATATAGTTAAGAACCTTGACTAATATCTCATCATTGAGGATGGTCTAAATGAACTAAGTTGATTTTTTTTATAAACCACAAACATACATATTTACATTTTTAATATATAAAATTTTTTAAATTAAAAAATTAGGATTAAATTAAATCACTATAGTGTAATTGAGTTACTTTCTCATCATGTATACTTTAGATTATCTTTAAAAGTTAGTTTTTGAAATATTTAATTTCATCCTTCCCCACAATCACAAAGGTTTCGAATGGAGAAAGCGAGTCAAACATATCAAGCGGAACAAGAGCGGATCAAGCGGTTTTATCGAAACAAGTGCGGATCAAGCAGTTCTGGCGGTTCAAATAAATGTTTGAATGGTGAAAGCGAATCAAATATTACAGATCATATTATACAATCTTTGATTATGATTTTATTTTCAAATATATTTATTGTGATAACTATTAAAATGTTTTATTTTTTTTTAATTCAAATACAACATCAAAAAAATAATTTCTAGTATTTAATTTTTTCCATAATATATTTGCAATATGTTCTCTCATATTGGTCATAAGACCGCCATCAACTATCTTTGTAGCTTCGATATTCCCTAAACTAGTTCAAAATTCGGGTCCTCCATCTTTATCTCCCCCATTACCTCTGCAAAATCTTCATCTGAAAATTTTAAAATCTGAGAAAATTAGGTAGTCCTATTGTAGTCATTACTATTTTTTTTTGCACATGAGTATTATATATAAGAAATTCATAAAGAATCCTTCTTTTTTTTTCGAAACTCCAAATATCCTCCTAATAAGAGAACGTAAAGATGCATGACATCGATTAAACAGTTCCTGTTTATTCCTAGGAGGAGAACCATTTTCTAAATTGTGACATATGATACCGAACAACCTTATTTCGTGAAGATCTATATGGAGCAAGATTTTTTTTTTGTTCGGATAGCCTGAATCAACTACATAATATTTTTCTATTAGAGGCAAAAGAAATTCAGAATCACTATCTTGTGCGACTATGAGAACTGATGTATCCTGACAAGATCATGGTGCTGCATTCCAAACAAATGTGAACAACATATTTAAATCACATATTGCCATGACGTTGAATGATAATCTACTATGTCGATCCCAATACATTCCTTTTAATTTGGGTTGAATCTTAACGCAAACATGAACTCCATCCATTGCTTCAACAAATCCACTAAAATATGGCCAATATCTCTGATCTACTTGCAATCGTTCAGGAATTCGGAGTAGTTCTTGTCTTGTTGGAGTCTTGATATAATCACAAGCAAGTAACTCATTCGCTATAAGGACCTCAAAATATTTCTTCTTCATTGTCTCTTGGTTTCGTCCAAATCGCATTCCAACATGTCTTTGAACTTCATTGTGACCACATATCCGTAAAAATAACCAAAACAGTGGTTAGGGTTTAGAATTTTTTCATGAAAAGAAAAAAGACAAAGAAGGGGCATCGAACTCGTCACCATGATTATGCATGGGGCACTTCCTTGCCAGTTGAGCTAGATGACTATTCAATATCTTTTAAATTAATTTTAATAATCAGTGTAGGGCACATGCCCTACTTGCTATGAGTATAGAGCCGCCACTGATAATGTTCTGAAGGAACTAAGACACATTCATAATAATTATAGACAAGCAGCATCATCTTCTTGCAGACGACGCTAAATGTTGTGTCATCCCCAAACCACCATCTGTTTGGGCTGGTGCTCTTTGAAAATATTAATTGTATTAATTAAATGTTGGTTGAATTATTAATTCTTCAAAATTCTCATTTTTCAAATTCTACAGCTTTATTCTTTCCTTGTCGCTAAGAAATTGGACTCCTCGTACTTGCAATTGGCATATACGAAACCTATAATTTGTAAGCAAAAATTAAAAAAATATCGATTAAAATAAAACTAAATAGCGAATATTACAATATACGTAACAGACATTAAAAAAAAAACATAAAATTATCGCTTATAATAAAATACATGCCTCATAATTAATCTTCATCTTCCAAAATATTTTGATGAGTTTCATTTAAATTAGGTGCCCGTTTCCTTCTCCAAATATTGAATAATCCCCCTGGTTTTTGTGTTCATCGTATTTGGTGCGGTTTCATCTTCAGTTCCTAGTGAAAATCTACGTTGAACATTTACCAGAGGAACCTATTGTGAAGAATTTGGTGAATTTTTCATTGTGAAACATTTGATGATGAGCACCATAGTTGATATGTATTCTACTGTGGAGCAAATGGTGGTGAGTTCCATTGTGGACCATTTGATGGTGAACTCCAATTTGGATCATTTGATGATGAACCCCATTCTCCATTCTGAAACATTTGGTGATGAACCCAATTGCAGAACATTTGATGGTGAACTCCATCGTGGAGCAGTTGATGATGAACCTCACTGCAGACCATTTGACAGTCAATCAGAGCAGTTGATGATGAACCCCACTGCGGACCATTTGATGGTGAACTCCAATTTGCATTATTTGATGATGAATCCCATTTCTAAGCATTTGGTGATATGCTCAATTGTTGAACACTTGGTGATGAACTCCATTGTGGCCCATTTGAAAGAGTACCCATTCTGCAGCACTTGGTGAAGTACCCCATTATGGAGCATTTGGGGATGTATCCCACGAATTACCATCAACATAAGGATTCATGTAAGGAAAACCGCCAGACATTGGACTACCATAAGGAAAACAACCAGAACTTGGACTCTCAAAATGATGACCTGTGTTGAATTCTTTCTGACAAGTTCATCATCGCGTGTATATCTTAATAGAGTTGGTAAAAACTGTATTTTATCTTCGTAAGGTTTGTCAGCTCTAGCAATAAAATACTTACGCCAAAATTTGTCTTCTTTAAATTCCTTAATGAATGACCAATAAGATTATGTTGGATGGAAAATCCATTTCTTCAAATATCTTCACAGCTAGATCACACTCGTCGAAATCCTTTTGGTCGAATGAAGTTGGGCGTAAACTTTGGCGTTGAAACTCACAAAAACCAGTCATCATATCTGTTAGCGTTCTCTCAAAAGATTGCTTTCTTTGACTTCCTTGTGAAACACTTGCAATGTCACACATGAATATCCCACAAGTCTTTGTAAAGTACTTCCACGTCTTCCACAACCTCGTTGTGAACTCTTTAAGCAAAAATCTGGATTGGATAAAACTGATGGAGAATTTTGGCGAGTATATTCGTTGATGATCTCATTTGTAGTGCGTGTTTCATCATCAATATTAACGCGATACACCTCTTCACTTTCTTGTGTCTTTAGAACTTGACTTTCAAGCATTTAATCATAATATGTTTCTGAGTAAGTTTACCTTGGTTATTAGTTGTGCTTTCGTTAATAATCTCTTCTCTTCACTTGTTTACAGAGTATAGAGATTGGGATTCAATTTTATATAATCTGAAACAACGTTGCATCACATCCCAAAGTTTTGGCGATTTTCGTTGAAAGGAATGTATAATCTTACATACATGTTATTGAAAAAAAAATGAAATACATATTCTGAACATAAAATTTAGTAATCATATTTAGGTAGTGAGAGATATCCTAAATACTTATTTCTTTCTCTCTCCACTATGAATTACTTGTATTTATTTGATATGTGATAGGATAAATCTTGATACTTGTGTTATCCCTGAGTTGTAAATACTTCTTGTATTTTTGTTTTCAACTGGTCAAGATTTTCTTTGAAGAAACGATAGTTTATATTGAGATTAAATTTCTTATTAAAATTTTCAACCAAAAACTCTTTACCAAGGGGTGTAGGATCTTTTAAAAGGTAATTATTCATGGAAATTGCTTAATCATATAACTCAAGAAATATTCTTTCTCGGCTAGGTTCTATTTGAAATTATCTCGACTCTACAAGTTTTTTTTCAGTGAGTTTATTTAATAAAAAAAGCTTACTTATTCTTGTTAGATTTTCTAAAAATTCTCTTCTTTATTCTTTCAATAATTGAATTTGATTTCATAGACAATTAATGTTAAGGATACATTTTAGAGATTTATTACCATGTAATTCTCGTGATGATATATAATAATTTACGCACTAATGGTTTCACTTTTCTCTCTAATTAAAGATCTTGTGAATCTTTTCTATTTTGCCTAATACTTTTGTTTTTATTATTTAAAAGATAATATAAAATCTTAACCCCACAAAAAAAAACATTTACCAAGAAAAAAAAGTAATTAAATATTAATATTTTAGAGAGAGAAAATGGACCTAGAGAATCTCTCTATGCATAAAAAAAATTTTTTGGATAGCCGTTACTGAAAGACAAATCCTTTTCAGTCTCTCCTCTTTCTCTTGACAAGGCGATTTCAAGTCTTTCTCTCATAAATTAGGACTTTTTGCGATTGAAAAAACTCTTCTCCGTTCGATTTATAGTTTAAGATAGTTATGTAGTTTAGTATCTCGTGGTTTTCTTCTATATTCTCGTTAGTTGTGGCTGTTATTTAGGGTTTTAGGTTTTGTCCATTTCTGAAGGAATTATGACAGAGTCTATTGATTTGAATCGATTAGAGTCCGAGTCTGATAACAACACCGACGACGTTACTCCTATTTTTGCAATTGATGACTCTGCAAAAGGGTATTTTTCTCTTGTTCGTTCCTTAATTATATTGTGTGGTTTGGTGTATATTTGTTGCAACTTGATGAATTTGGGGGTGAGTTGTGTGTGATTAAGGTTTTTATGTGTGATGATTAAGATTAATGGAAATAAAATAATGTTGGGAAATTTGTAATATCAGTTTTAAGTATATATGTTTATATGTTATTAGGGTTTGATCTTATGATTGCTTTGTGATGTTTGTTTTGTGCTTAAAGATACAGAAGAGTGAGTGGTCCTACTAGAAGATCAACTAAAGGATGATGGACATCCGAAGAGGTATATATATTGCTCTTGTTCAGTCTTGTCTTTTGCAAGTTACATAAATGTGTCACTGAAATCTTTTTTCCATCATATGCAGGACAAAATTTTGACGAATGCTGTGAAGAAGTACCAAGGGAGGAACTGAAAAAGGATTGGTAAATAATATTTTGATTTGTTAGCCATCAATATTTGCCATAAAACCAATATACACTATATAGTGTTTTTTTTTTTCTCTTGTCTTTGGTTTAGCTGAATGCCTTCCTCGGTCGGAAGAGAATAGGAGGAATGATGTCCAATGCCAACACCGTTGGTTAAAGGTTCTTGATCCAAGCCTCCAAAAAGGAGCTTGGAAAAAAGAGGTAACTACTTTTGCATTCCCTTCTTGATATATGCTATGTTACGTTGTTTCATTACCGAGTAATCATATATGTATATATATATCTTAATATTCAGGAAGATAAACTCTTAAGTGAGTTGGTTAAAAATTATATATGTAATTATGTATATATATTCCTTTCGATACTATTTAACTATAATAAAAAATCAAATATTAATAGTTATTTTTTTGGTACATCAAAAAGGATAAAATTTATTATATTTCTATTTTATAAATGAAACAACCCGACCCATTTTTAAAAAAAATATAATTAAATATTCCCATAAATATCTAATTAAACCAACCAACAAAATAACAATTAAACCGCAAGTCAAAAATACTATTTTATGAATAAATAAATAATTCGACCAACAAAACCAAGAATAACTAACAATCCTAACCGGGTTCCA
>Ga0041059_1002046_pt1 | contig 15476 bp, 10 predicted proteins | sample AraColnosormetaG_FD_56232 | JGI IMG/M metagenome (GOLD analysis project Ga0041059, IMG submission 56232) | Arabidopsis roots microbial communities from North Carolina, USA - Col MF nosort | ecosystem: Host-associated > Plants > Roots > Unclassified | place: USA: North Carolina | collected...
TTGGATATGGATGAACTTCTTTTTTTTTTTTTCAAAAAAGTATTCAAGGTTAGAAAATACAGCATTTTATATTTTCTTTCTAAAATCACCACCAAAATCTTAAAATTCTAAACATTTCCAAAACTTTGAGAAGAATTCCTAAAATTTCAGTCAAACTTAATTACATTAATCATATATTTTAGTATACTTGAATCCGATCCAAAACAAACATATACTTTGGTATTAAAAGAGTATAATTATATTTGGAATGAAAATTCATTGTTGTGGAGTTCAACAATACTAATAAAAATATATTTTAAAAGAAAATTCAAAGTTATCAGATTAATATTAATTCAAGCGTCTTGTCTCATTATTATTTATTTAATAGTTCATATATTTAACAAAGTTGAACTATTTTTACTTTTAGCTGAACTAGCGGGTTTCAATAACCCAATTCCACCATTTGCCGGAGCATCACAGGCACAAGCTAACATCGGACTCAACTATGCTTCCGGTGCCGGCGGTATCCGCGAAGAAACCAGCGAAAATATGGTAACAACCCTACGATAAATAAATATATATAATACTTTAAAAAAACCTAAAATCTTGAACATATAAATAGGGTGAGAGAATCAGTTTGAGACAGCAAGTAAACAACCACTTTTCCGCTATCATAACCGCGGCGGTGCCACTGAGTCGGTTAAGGCAATGTCTATACACAATCAACATCGGAAGCAACGATTACCTCAACAACTACTTCTTGTCGCCTCCTACTCTAGCTCGTCGTCTATTTAATCCTGACCAGTACGCTCGATCTCTCATAAGCCTCTACCGTATCTATCTGACGGTAAGTATTAGATCATTATATGATTATGGCATACATGCATTCGTTTATCTAGAATATATAGAGCAACATTTTCTATATGTGGGATATCTTAACATTGATATGTTTTTGTATGTGACAATGTGTAGCAATTGTACGTACTAGGAGCGAGGAATGTAGCGTTGTTCGGTATCGGTAAGATCGGATGTACACCACGGATTGTTGCTACCCTCGGTGGCGGCACTGGCTGCGCAGAAGAAGTGAACCAAGCCGTGATCATCTTCAACACTAAACTCAAAGCCCTAGTCACAGATTTCAACAACAAACCGGGAGCTATGTTCACTTATGTTGATCTCTTCTCTGGAAATGCTGAAGATTTCGCCGCTCTAGGTAATTTTATACTTAGAAGAAAAACGATGAAATTGTTACCGACACTAATTTGTTCATTTGAAATATTGTAGGGATTACGGTTGGTGATAGGAGTTGCTGTACGGTTAATCCGGGTGAAGAACTTTGTGCGGCGAACGGACCGGTTTGTCCAGACAGAAACAAATTCATATTCTGGGATAACGTGCATACTACGGAAGTGATAAATACTGTGGTGGCTAACGCAGCGTTTAACGGACCTATAGCTAGTCCGTTCAACATATCCCAGTTAGTGAATTAAAATTAGGGCTCTATTCCATTGTTAAAATGGCATAGTCCCTTTATTTAAAACTTGGTTTCGTCTAGATTGAAACCATATATCAGACACATATGTAATAATGATGGAATAATATATCAGATAGACTGAATAATGAATAAAACGGATTGATCAAAAGAAGTGAAATTAAGGATGGTAACATATTGATCAACAATATATAAGAAAATCAGTATTTTCTTGCCGATTCTATATACAAAGTTGATTTGGGCCTTGTCAAAGCCCAAATAGGATGGCAAATAAACAAAAAGGCTTTAATTGTATCCAAATGTCAAAAAGTCAAACCCGATCCAACTGATCTTTTCTCGAAACTCCGATCGAATTCGAGCTTACAGTGACCGATCATGGAAGAGAGACGATCAAGAGATAAGCTCACTTTCCATTGTTCTTAATTACACTTTCACTAATTGATTCAGGTTTGTCATCGATCTTTATGTTAGCTTGAGTTCAAGAAACCATCAAGATTCTTTCTAAAGATTCATCTTTTTGTGTTTGTTCTGCAACTATTTAGTTTAGAAGAGACAGGTTTTGATAAAGATTCTGACTATAAGACACGGTGTAATGAATTTGGTTCTATAAAGATAAGTTTATGACCAAAATCCCAAATTAGAAGTCTAACTGAACTAACTTTATGTGTCTTAATATTACACAAATCTCCATCCATCTAAACTATCTTTTGATAGTAGATGATGCAGCTTCCATGGCTAATCTAACCTAAAGTCCTAATCTTCTAAGGATATATAAATAAATAAATGAGAAGTTGAGAATAGAAAAGTTTAAATCTTGGTTTGCTCTGGCATGTCCTCCTCTCGATGGGTAACTAGCTTCGAGTGTTCATCGGCTGAGCTAATGGAGAACTCGGCGAGTGAGCTCACTGCAACTGACATTCCATGGCAGAGTACTTTAACTGCAATCTCAGCTAGTTTCTCTGCAGTCATTATCTTCTCTTCTTCCACTTTCTCAGCTTCAACAAGCTCCATGCTCTCTGGTCTTGAGTACTTCCTCGAAGAATCTGTTACCGGAGACGTGTCTTCCTTTAGTTGCCGAGCATAGATTGCACCCATCCCTGAGGCAAAGAAGTCGAGTTTGTCTAGTACTGGCTTCTCGTTTAATCCGTTGAGTAGCCTTGACCATTGGATGCAGACTTCATAAATTGGGTGAGGACAAGACGTTAATGTGACTTTCTCTGGGTCAGGGTCACATCTGAAACATCTGAGTAACCACCCGGTTAAAGAGAGTATGTAGGATCTTTGTGATGTGATCCATGCTTGGAAGCAGGCTCTCCAGTTTCGAAGCTGAACCACAAGATGCAATGCTGATCGAGCTAATCTTTGAGAGTTGATCTCTGGTAGTGAAGTCTGTTGTTGCTTCTTGTGACGGTTAGAAGGTGTGGTTGCAAGTAATAGTTTGGCTTCGTCCAATGTTCGCTTCTGTATCTGGTGACACTCTGCCATCACTTTCCACATCTGAGCTAATCTGTAAAATGCCATTGTCAGTCAAAGAGAAACATATGTTTTCAGGAAACAAGAAAGATGTTTTGGCATACCCTTGAACAAGCTCAAGAAGCTGTGGAAGCAGTTCTTGGTCGCGAAGAGTCTCGATCCTTTCGGAAATAGACTCTATTGAGTGTATAGAGACCTTGATCTGAGTATGTAGATCTCTTATTGTAGCTCTTGTTTTATCAACTGCCGAAGAGTCAGCTCCTTTCACATCCTGATTCCTCAGCACCAAACATTTCTTTTCATATGCAATCCGTATTCGGTCTCCAGACTGTCACAACATTCAAGTCAGTTAACCAGAGAGAGGTGAACTGAAAATACTATTAGAAGTCTCAGTTATTACCTTGACTTCATCATAGAGTTTCTTCTCCCACGCGTATAGTCGGTCCAATGTTGATTGATGGCTACCCGAGAGCATACAAGATTCTTCCGAAAATTCGCTGCTGCTTTCGAATTCACTCGCCCTTGAACCTCCAGAAGAGCTGATCAAGAATCTTGATGAGGAAGAAGATCTCGATGAGCCGCCTGAGCGGAACAAAGCTACTGGGTTCAGCATTGTCATGGCTGCAATAAGAAGTCTCAGAACCACATTCGTTTCATATATATAGTCAGAAACAAAGAAAAGTACAAATCTTACCACTCAGTTCATTAGAGGATGTGTATTGAACTCGACTAGCTTCCAACAGACCCGAGACTTCTTTACCAGCGGTACATATGATCGCAAACTGATCTTCAAGATCTTTAATAACTTCTGCCATGCTTGTTGGCCTTCTATTCAAGTACACAGTGAAACCAGGTGTCTCTCCTTTTCCATCATCTGATGTAACTCCAACAACATGCCCTGTAGTTCCTCCTCTGGACACCTCAAGACTGCGCCGTTCTTGAGTTCCATTGCAGTTCTTGTCGCTCTCATTCTCAATCTTGCATCCACTGTCCGTGAACTCCTCATTAACATGTTCTACTTTATCTTCTTGATACATTTTACCTCCATTAAAATCTTCTGTTGCTTTCATGTTATGATGATCCTCAAACTTTACATATTCATCTTCTTCAAGATCTGGAATCCCTTCTTCTTCCCGAACCCGCCTCAGCCGTCTCATATCATCATCCATACCATTTTGGTTATCATAACTGTATCCATACTGATCCAATGCCGAGAATGGATTCCAAAAGAAATCCCATTGAGAGTTCTGTGGTGAAGGAGGCGGTATATTGTGACTGCCTAGTCCCGGACTGTTCATGTTCATGTTCATCCCAAAGAAACTATCTGCTCCATAAGTCTCAACCTGAAAAGTCTCAGGTGATCTAGGAGGCTTTTCTTCAACCCGAACCGGTCTGCTTCCACTAGCCATCAAGTAACTGTTGACATTCAATTTCGACTCTGCCTCACTCTGAACCATTTTTGAAGGAGGAGATATCTCAATGAAGCCGCCTGAGCTGCTCATTCTCTTCACTGGAGTGACACATGTGTCCAACATGAACTCATGTGGCTCATCTCCTTCGATATATTCCCGGAGAGCATCTGAAACCTTCCTCAGAGACTGGATATAAGCAATGTGACCAGAAGCAAACCCAGTCCTATGTTCCACTGCTTGTTTGATGAAACGTTTCCTATCTTTACAGATCTGAACAGCTTCATCGTCATCAAACTTCGAATGAGAACATCCCATTTCTCTCTAAATTTCTTATCTTAGCTTCAATTCCAAAGCTCAAGAGGAGAAACTGCAAAAATAAGAACAAGACATCAAGATTTTTAGCTAGTAATGTAATAACGCTTGAAACAGTTGAGAAAAGCAACATAGCATTGATTAAAAGAGAGAGACATAAACGTTTCTCTTATGTCTCAGATTCTTGATTTTTTTGCATAATTTGAAAGAAACAAGACTATAATTTTGTCTTAAACTGTGATTTGTGTCTAAACTCCTTTCATTTGTGGTTTTTTCACACAATCAGACATAAGATATACAATGCCAAATTAATCAAGAGAGAAAACGATGAAGCCAAGAACTTTATGCGTTATGAGCCTTCAAGGAGCTAAAATCTAAACCCTTTGCACATTTGTTCATAAATAAAGGTAAAATAAACAAACTGAGGGACCCAAATCTATAAAATAAAACCAGAAAAGTTTAGATTTTTGGACGATAGAGAGAGAAGACAAAACCTTTCAGGTGTTAAAGGTCAATCAGAAGAAGATGTGGAGCGTGTGAAGAAGGTGAGAGTGAACAACGGTCAAAAATATATTTGTGAGTAGTGATGAGTGAAGAAGGTGAAGAAGAAGAAGAAGACACCATGAAAATACGGATTTTATGAGTTATGTTATTATCAACCTCGATTTTTACGTTTATTTTCGGTTTTGCCATTGTCCTTGCATTGGTTAAAATCTCAACTCTCAATGTGATTGGTTTTTTCTCATTTTTTGACATCAGTCTCAATGAGTCAATGGTGTTTTGGTTTGTCTTATTATTTCACTTTATTTATTATTAGGTGGCGTTAGGACATGCAATTTTTTTTTTTCTTATTTTATAGCTGCGTGGGACATGCAATTTTGTTTGTTTTATTCATCTATGAAACTTTTTTTTTAACTAAAGACGTTACTAACATAACTTTTGTTTATTTTATTCCTTCTAAACCTTGTGTTACATGCAACCCTTTGTTGTTTTACTAATTTTTAACCTTACTTTTGTTTCTTTGCTTACGACAAATATTCTATTCTTGTGAAAGAAAAATAAAAATGATTCAGTTCTAATAGTGTAAAGGATGGACCTACCAACAAGGATTTGGTTTGTCTCATGTAAATGGATTCATAAATTTGGAAAACGACTGAAAACTAATAAAATGTTACACTTATGGTTACATATACATATATATCCCAAGCGTGGGTATTTCTGTAAATTAATGGAAACTGCGGTCAGAGTATGGCCCCAGCCAAGATAAATTATTGGCTACCTCGGTACTGTAGTTAGGTTTTGTCATGTCTACCCTTTCATACTCACTTAATCACGAAATTGCCATTTATATTACAAGTCATTATAAGGCCTCGGAAGTTATCTGATTGAGAATTGTATGAACCCATGTTATGGCCCAATAGGCTCTTTTCTCTTTCTTTAATAACAAAATCTGAATTTGATTTAGAAGAATTTGTTAGATTCTATCTGCTCAAATATTATTTGCTAAAAAAGATTTTAATATATCAACTATATAGGTTTTTTCTTTAACATCTGGAAAACTATATAGGTTTTGAAGTGTTTTTTTTCAATAATAAAATCGAATCTACTATAATTGACTAATTAATTGTTGTTTATTAATATTTATTTCTATTAAATAAATGTAAATCTTTCAAAAATTACATGGTTAATAAAATAAAATTTAAATGCGTATCCAATCTCAGCATTGACATTTGGAAATAGTAAAAAATCGTGGAGCAATTAATATAACATTCCTTATAGAGACTGAAAATTTCAAATGTTATAAATAATAATGTAAGCCTAAACCAAATAATTAATTTCCCTCCGACATCATCCCGTAAAAGTATCTCCTCGAAATTTAGTCCGAGATCTCAAGCTCAACGATGGCGGAAGGTGAAGAGTCAAAGAAGATGAATTTACAGACAAGTTACTTCGACGTCGTTGGAATCTGCTGTTCATCGGAGGTTTCTATCGTAGGTAACGTTCTCCGTCAAGTGGACGGCGTTAAAGAATTCTCAGTCATCGTTCCTTCTAGAACCGTCATCGTTGTCCACGATACTTTTTTGATTTCTCCACTTCAAATCGGTAAGTAACAGAAACTGTTATTTTTCAATCGACGTTTTGACTTTCGTCTTGAATCATTGGTCTATTGATGAGGCAAAGGTTTACGTTTTCTTAAAGTCAATTAAACCCTTTTTTTTTGTTGTTGTGTGTAAAATTGATTTCTTGACAGTCAAGGCTCTGAATCAAGCAAGACTAGAAGCAAGTGTTAGACCATACGGAGAAACAAGCTTGAAGAGTCAATGGCCAAGCCCTTTCGCAATAGTTTCTGGTGTACTGCTAGTTCTCTCCTTCTTCAAATACTTTTATAGTCCGCTTGAATGGCTCGCTATTGTTGCCGTGGTGGCTGGAGTTTTCCCCATTCTTGCTAAAGCTGTTGCTTCAGTCACAAGGTTCAGGCTTGACATCAACGCTCTCACTCTAATTGCTGGTAAAACACAAATCCTTTTCCCTGAGCATCAGCTTATGTTTTGTTTGATGAGGTAAATGAATCTGATTTGGTTAATTTTGTTCAACAGTGATAGCAACGCTATGTATGCAGGATTTCACAGAAGCTGCTACAATTGTGTTTTTATTCTCAGTTGCAGATTGGCTTGAGTCTAGTGCTGCTCATAAGGTTACTTAATCTAGGGTTTCTGTTTCTTGATGATTTTAAACAGTCATAGTCATACAAAAATGTGAAAATCAGTTCTGGTTTTCATTAATTCTATCAGTTGATCATTGTTCTGAAGTAACAATTGTTTTCAGGCAAGCATAGTAATGTCATCACTGATGAGCTTAGCGCCACGGAAGGCAGTGATCGCGGATACTGGACTAGAAGTTGATGTTGATGAGGTTGGGATCAACACCGTTGTTTCAGTTAAAGCTGGAGAAAGTATACCGATCGATGGAGTTGTGGTGGATGGAAGCTGTGATGTGGATGAGAAAACATTGACAGGAGAATCATTCCCTGTCTCCAAACAGAGAGAGTCAACTGTTATGGCTGCAACCATAAATCTTAATGGTACAAAACAATATCATTCTCTTGCTCTTCTAAAGTATGATCCTAAAGTTTTCAGCTCATTGCCATAATTTTGTGTATGCTAAGGTTATATAAAGGTGAAAACTACAGCTCTAGCCCGGGACTGCGTGGTTGCGAAAATGACTAAGCTTGTAGAAGAAGCTCAAAAAAGCCAAACCAAAACTCAAAGGTTTATAGACAAATGCTCTCGCTACTACACTCCAGGTAATGAATCATATTTTTAGATCATAATCTCAATGTAATGGATGGAGAATGAAACTTTATTCATTTGTTGTTGTTGTTTGTTTAGCTGTTGTTGTGTCAGCAGCATGTTTTGCGGTAATCCCGGTACTGTTAAAGGTTCAAGACCTTAGCCATTGGTTTCACTTAGCACTTGTAGTGTTAGTAAGTGGTTGTCCCTGTGGTCTTATCCTATCCACACCTGTTGCTACCTTTTGTGCTCTCACTAAGGCAGCCACGTCAGGGTTTCTGATCAAAACTGGTGATTGTCTAGAGACATTAGCAAAGATCAAGATTGTTGCTTTTGACAAAACAGGAACTATTACAAAGGCTGAGTTCATGGTCTCGGATTTTAGGTCTCTTTCTCCCAGTATCAACCTGCACAAGTTGCTTTACTGGTAAGTTTGTATGTATATATAAGTCCACAGGAGTTAAACCTTTTTTGGGTGTATGTGATGAAAAATTGATGCTTAGAGGACTTTGAGATGTTTTCTTAGGGTCTCAAGCATTGAGTGCAAGTCAAGCCATCCGATGGCAGCTGCGCTTATTGACTACGCAAGATCAGTTTCTGTTGAGCCTAAGCCTGATATAGTCGAGAACTTTCAGAACTTTCCAGGAGAAGGAGTTTATGGGAGAATAGATGGTCAAGATATCTACATTGGAAACAAAAGAATAGCACAGAGAGCTGGATGCTTAACAGGTCTTTGAACTTTTCAATTTTAACTACATTCGTTTTTCGAACTGTCTCGAGTGTTGTTTTTGTTCTGTCTATCTAACTTTTACAAAATCCTTTCTTTGTGGATGTTAGATAATGTTCCGGATATTGAAGCTACTATGAAGCGAGGTAAGACCATTGGTTACATATACATGGGAGCAAAACTGACCGGAAGTTTCAACCTTTTGGATGGTTGTCGATATGGGGTTGCTCAAGCTCTTAAGGAACTCAAATCTTAGGAATCCAAACTGCAATGCTCACAGGAGATAACCAAGACGCAGCTATGTCTACTCAAGAACAGGTGAAGCAGAGCTATTGCCTTATTATTCCCGTCTCTATTTTGTGAGTCATATAATCAGAAAGTTATAACTTTGACAGTTAGAGAATGCTTTGGATATTGTTCACTCTGAACTTCTTCCACAAGACAAAGCAAGAATTATTGATGATTTCAAGATCCAAGGGCCAACAATGATGGTAGGAGATGGGCTTAACGATGCACCGGCTTTAGCTAAAGCAGACATTGGTATATCCATGGGGATCTCAGGGTCAGCACTTGCAACAGAGACAGGAGACATCATTCTTATGTCAAACGACATAAGGAAGATTCCTAAAGGGATGAGACTAGCGAAGAGAAGTCATAAGAAAGTGATTGAGAATGTGGTTTTGTCTGTGAGCATAAAAGGAGCAATCATGGTTCTTGGTTTTGTAGGTTACCCTCTGGTTTGGGCAGCTGTTCTTGCAGATGCGGGGACTTGTTTGCTTGTGATACTCAATAGTATGATGCTTCTACGCGATGAGCGTGAAGCCGTGTCTACATGTTACCGTGCTTCTACTTCTTCACCGGTGAAGCTTGAGGAGGATGAAGTAGAGGATCTAGAAGTGGGCTTGTTGCAGAAGAGTGAGGAGACAAGTAAAAAGAGTTGTTGCTCTGGTTGTTGTAGTGGTCCTAAGGACAATCAACAAAAGTGAAAACCTTCTTCTGATTTAGAGGGTTCTATGTATATACCTGATTTCAAAAACTCTACATACCTGATTTCAAAACCAGAGAGGGACCCGTGTTATTTCGGTTAATCCTCATTTAATCGTTAACCACAATCTCCGGTTAGTGTCCAATGATTTAAAATTTGAGTTGAACCGAAATGCAAGTCCTTTTTTTAGCATGAACTTTATATTTATAAATATAAGACTTTATTTTTTTGAGGTCAATATATTTTTATTTTAAACTAATTTGCAATTACATTAGATAATTTTATTGTTATCCTTAAGATTTAAACTAATTAGCATAATTTTTACGCACATTTTTATATCTATATATGTTGATTTAAAGTAGATTTGTGTGCGCTCAAAATTACATAATTTTCTTTAAAATGTAAGTTTCTAATTTTTTTATTTTTTATTTAGTTTAACAGAACTCAGATTCCGTCCAAAAACATTCATAAATCTTTTCTTTTTTTTGATGATAAAAGAAAACGAGCTGAGATATATGAGTATATGACCATTGGATAAATCGATGGATCATATCTATTAAGCAGGGACATATCACAGAAATCATTGTGTCTTTGACGAGTGCTAAAACCCCACATTACTTTATTTCCTACAGTGACTTAATTTGAGTGTCACATTTAGTGTTTCACTAATATGAATTGTCACCACCAATAAGAAGAATATCTGTGAAGATTGGGTCCCCTTCAGGAGTATAATTTTAGATGAAACTACATCTTAAGACCATTTTATTTTTGACAAATTATATATACAATTAATATCCATATTATGGCTAGAATTATTTTATGGAATTTGATTTCATTTGAATACATATTTAAGATTTTCGCATATCTATTTAATTCGAATTAATATTTAATTTTGACGACTTAGGTACTCAAATATTAATTCGACTTTTTGATGGTATTTCTATCATATTTGAGTTCTTTTTCTTTTCTTTATTTTTTTGTTAAAGGATTTTCATATTCCTTCATTTGGTGTTTAAAATCCGTTTCACAATATATGATATTGTTTGCTGAGTCAAATAGTCATGTACAATCACAATGCACTTACCATTTGCAAAGCTATATTTTAGCAGGTAATTTATCTTGTGGTCATTTGCAAAGCAATATTGCTAGAGAAAAGGGCTCTAAAAAATATTTTAGCAATTTGAAGAAGGAAATAAAAAACTTTTAATGGACTGATTATGACATGTTGATATGGAATTACAAACGAATATTCCTCGTATATTCTTTACCTATAATATCAAATAAACAGTTCTTATGCGTTCATCATTTAGAATCACATATTTTACTTCAGCACTCCTACTTTTGTTCACGTCCCTTCAACTGATGAAGGCCGAATCATATGTTAAATTATTATATATATTAGGTCTTAGAAAGTGAACAAAAGTTTAATATTTGTCACTTTTACTCGAAAAATCTTAATATATATGTTAAATTTGACACAACTGACGATTGAACAAAAAGTGTTGTGTAAAATTTTTCACTTTTAGAAAACATTTAGTGCGGTCTAATAATTTGAACGCCTTACCAAAAACTATTCTAATCGATTGTTGGACTTGGAACATTACGCCACAACAAGAGTTACCGACTACATGTGCATAACAAAAAAATGAAGAAAATTTATCAATTAATGTGGTTTGGCTTCCACCAAAACATTATTTAGCTATATATTTTATAAAATATAGTTGCGATATTTGTCAAAAAGACAACGAACAAGGATTGCTATATGACCATTCTGGATTATATTGGCTAACTTACTTTCAGTTCGATCCTTGCTATTGTGGGCTGTGGGCTGCTGACGTATCTCCACTAACCTCATTGTGTTCCATTATAATGACTTATGCTGATTATACACTTCCATTTTGCGTTTATCGTGGTTATTATATGATAATTTTCTTATTTTATTAATCTTCTTACGGGATCACGATAAGATAAATCATACGAAAGGAAGGTGATACATGTCAATTCGAGAACAAGCAATGGATCATGAGAGTCTATCTAACATCCACAAATGTTTCTGGTCACTTCGATTTTTCCCAAAGATAACCTCCTCAAACATTTAAATGTTATAATTGCATGATTTGTACCAATTATAAGCAAATGATATAAAGAAATTTAAAAAGTAAGATGAGATCATTCGAGAATCATTTAATGAACTGCAAAATAGACTGGATCTTTTTAGGCCCTAGCATATTTTTTAATATCAAATCACCATTTCCGGAATTCATATATATGTCGATCGAGATGCTTGAGCATTGTTTTAACCCTAAAAAATGATTGGCACTAAAAACTAGACCATTCATTATAAACTCAAAAACTAGGTCATTGGTTAGAACGAAAAAATGGGAGTAAACGTGAAGAAAGTTTTTTAGAGTTAAGTTATAACTCTTACGTAAAAGCTTGAGAGTCTTAAGTTTATGACTTTTTCACATCCACTTGACCACTTTATTAGTGTTGGTCAAAAAACTACAATTTTATTGATCAATAATACGTATCCATCAACATTCTATGATCCATATCGATCTCCATATTATTGACCCGCCATTACTATCCATATTCGCAAACTAAAAAGGTCGTATTGAGGTAACTTCCACATCTTCTTGACGAAAAAAAAGAGATATAATATATAGTACAATACTTATGAATTAGAAGTTTTTAAGAACAAATTCACTGAATAATTCAGAAAATTTGCTCGTCTATATGTATCATTGTCTTTCTTTCATATTTTATACTCCATACGAAAAAAAATCTGAAAATATTTAAAACAAATTTATGCTATTAAACTATACTTCGAACAGATAAAGATAAATTTACTATTCTGAGAAAAAGTTCCGAAGTTTCGGGAACTAATATTTTAATGTATCAGGTGGTGGAACAAATATAAGTAGAATGACTTATCGAAACACAAAAGAAGGATATCTATCATTGCAATTCATATTTCAATTTTATTCCCTTTCCCATTATACATGCTTTATATGTTAGTTTATGATATCTGTTTAGTCATTAGTGTTTGGCTCATTTACGTTGCTTTTTCACTTTGATATATATATTTTAAATAAAAGGAAAGTAAATTGTTTTGTTTTGTTTTGAGACATTGGAAGATTCCTCCACTACTCGAAAGCCTTTTGAAAAGATATAGTGGAGGTGTGCTGCATAAATTATTAGTAGTCTTTAAGATCTCAAAGGGACACATGTATAGATTATCATCTATAAAAAGAAAAAGAAAAAAACAAGTAAGGCTTGAGGTTTGGCAATCTTTGGTTGTACAATGGTAGAAGGTGCTAATAGCCATTAGGAAAGGAAAGATCATGGTTCTTGTAAAAAAATTTGGTGTCCAAACAGTTAATGAATTTTCAACCTTTATTTATTCAACCGTTGATAAATAATTAGTATATAGAACTATTCTGACGTTATATCGTATGATCCATCGTCGCGAAATAATAATTATATAATAGGGAAAATTTTGTGAGAATCGACAACACAAAGTGAAAAATAAAATGTTGACCACAATACTTGCAATCCGAATAATGACATTAAACACCAATTATATATATAATGGAATATTTGATGGGAAATGAGTTAGATTCTTTTTTTCTGATTCTCTAGCTCTCTCGTAATATGTTTTTCATTTTCTGTCAACCTTTCTACTTAAAATTTTTGAGGATAATGCACACACAAAAAGAGAGAGAGAGAAAGAAATGGAAGAAAAACTCAATCCATATTTCAAAGATTATGATAATTATGATCATGATTATATTGATGACGACGAAACAATGATATATATGAACAGTAATGTTGTTACTGTGTTACAAATCTGCAAGCTGCATTGTGGCCTATAATTGAATCTGGAACACAATTACATATTTATCTTTACTACTAGTACATTTTTTTTTCTTAAAACAGTGACATTTAGAATTTAACATAATTTAACAAAGAAAATAAAAGTTCTAAAAACTAAAATCACTAAATCGCAAGCAGACAACAAAAAATTTTGATACTTTTTTTTGTTTAATCAATACACTTGGAGAGTAATAAACTATTCCAAATGAGGAATCACACATGGATTCCATTATATGACATTGTACTGTTTATTCTTCCATATGTTTTGTAGTACACCTTTGTTCTCGACTTCTCGCGTTACTCACCTACAAGACTAAAACCTCTTCCCTAAAACAAACCCTATTCTTTTCATATTTCCTTCTCAATAATAAAAATAAAACTTTACACAAATTAAATTCGTGACGTAATAAACTACTCTTCTCTCCTTGTTTCCAACTCAGATGTTGCTTACAATCTCAAATATTTTTGAAATCATATCATATAAAATACATGTGAATGCGCAAATCTCTTATACCAAATTCTTAAACTATTTTGAAGTTGTAGTCTCTACAACGATATAATTACATTTTGGTATGTGATTCTATCAATAACTTACCATTCATGTTGTCAGATGAAATATATATTAGCACATGAATTACCAATCAACGAGTTGCAAAAATATGTTACGACTTACGACTGCCAAAAACTAATTAAATCAACTTGATGTATTTTTACCCCCTAAACATATTAAAGCGATACATAATCTCTATAGAAGTGCTTAGCGCAACGCAATTTCATCTTTCCACACATGTATATCCAAAATAAAATTAGGCAGTCCGACAAATAATATCGAATCCTTCAAGGTACAAAACTACAAATCTCCAAAAATATTTTATGTCAGGATAAAATCGAATTTTACTTTAGTTTACATACATTTAAAAAAAATTGAAAAAATAGATGGGAAGGTTAAGAGAATAGGAATCTGAAAGAAGCAGCAGCCTACCACAGTTCTATATATGGAATTTACATTATTAAGAATAATATATTAGAGGATTCTTTACAAATAAGATAATAATATTTACTGTTTTTTGGTCAGAACAAATGAAATTAAAATTTGGAAAGAATATAATAATGGTAAGGATTCTTAGGAAAAAATCTAAACCCATTATTAATCATTAATTCCACTTTCTAACACACTTTCCTATATAAAGCAATGGCCACTCTCATCTTCTTTCACCTTCAAATACAAATCATCATTACATAAAAAAAAAAACAATCTCTTCTCTCTTCTGGCTAATTAACAAAGCATCTAAACCGAACATACCCGGTTCGGTCATTGTTCTCTGTCCATCTACTAGCTCTGTCTCTATCTCCGGTATGATTCCTTCTTCTTCTTCTTCTCTTATGTCTTCTTCACACATATTTCATGACGGCTTCGAAACGTCTTTCTCTCTTGCATTATTTTCGTGACTGTTCATTTTCTCTCACTCGCATTAGCCAATCTTGCATTTGATTTTTTTTTTCCTCCTAACTTCTGATGCTCTTGCTAGCTAGAGAAGCTCCTCAAAGAAGTTTTAAAAAAAAAAATATTTTGCAATGATCTATCTATTAGGAGATATGATATTCTCTATATTCTCGTTTACGTTGTTTACGATGCTAAAGATATTCCCCCATGTAACTGTAAAACCTTTATATTGCGATGAATGTAGAACGATCTCCTCAAGGAGACTTTCACTATCTCTACTCTAGCTCTTTTTTCTCTCTAGCCTGAAATAATTGTAGAGTGAACTTCACGACAACGTTATCATTCATACCCATCTTCTTTTACACATTTTCTTTAAAACACGTTACATGCACCCCTTAATATCATGTTGGGAAAATAAACATGAACCAAGAAATCAGATTCCCACAATAAAATCTCTGTTTCTGTTTTTTTTTTTTTTTTTTTTTT
>Ga0041059_1002047_pt1 | contig 15472 bp, 10 predicted proteins | sample AraColnosormetaG_FD_56232 | JGI IMG/M metagenome (GOLD analysis project Ga0041059, IMG submission 56232) | Arabidopsis roots microbial communities from North Carolina, USA - Col MF nosort | ecosystem: Host-associated > Plants > Roots > Unclassified | place: USA: North Carolina | collected...
TTGGATGCTAAATGATGTGGAGAAGAATCAATTTCCTTCGGATTGTTCTTGAAAAGGGTTTAGTAGTCTGTTTTTGCGGTATGTTTCTTACACTCTTGGCACTGAAAGCAAGAACTTATCAGTTCTTCTATTGAGTGATTCACTGTCTTCCTTTTTTGGTCTCCAGGATGCTGATGTGATGTGGTTCATGAACTAATTTGCTTCTCAATGCTTTCTTATGATTTCTTTGTTGAGTTGCATTTGACTGAGAACTCTCGTGAGATGCTTCACATACTTATAAAGTCTCAGTCTGCTTGGCATGGAATGGTATTGTATATCAGAAGACAATTCAATATGGAGATTGATGTTGTAGTAATTGTTGCGTAGGCTTCTTTTTTATGCTTGTGTCTTTTCTATATTGTTGTTACGACGATGTTACAACGGTTCTCAAAACGACGTCATTATTTTTGTGTCATTTAACAACCGACGTTATCATCAATATATATTCCGAAAATTCACGACTGATGAATGCTCTACTTATAGTAAAATTATATCACATGCTGATTCACTGTGCTGACATGCCATGCAGAATGCAGTACGCAAGGATTCCCTATATGACCAACGTGTAAAATTTAATATGAAACTATTATTTTTGGTAACTGCTGTTTTTGATAAATATTGTAATCAATTGAAGAAATTCATATTATTCATGAAAATATTCTCAAAGTTTTAGTCATCAAGTACATATAATAATCCCATAAAAAAAGAATTAAATTGATGATGTTATGACTAATGAGTGCGAGTATGATTATTTATTGAAAATATTCAATTAGTTAGTGTTAAAGTTATTCAAAATATTATATGCCATATCACAAAATTTATTGTCTTAAACATTATTAACCTTTAAAAAGATGAATTAATTTACTCTTTAAATTTTTATTTCTAATGGCATACCTATGTAATTACTACAAAAAATAAGGTTATTTTTTATTATGTATATGATTGACTGTCCAAATCTTTTATATGATATGAAGGAAAAGCCACACAAGATGAAAAGTTTGTTACATATTGTTTAAGTTATGAGTCATGTGTGGTGATCTTATTAATGACTGGACTAACTTTGAAAATAAAATTTATACAATAAGATATCAGTATGTTTTGTGCTAGTTTTTCTAATATTTTGCTTTCTTTCAATTTTCGTTTTTTTTATCTAGTATTAAAGTTGATTTTTTTAACTCATACCTTTTAAAAAATAAAAGTGTTTAATATATTTAACAGAAATGTATATTCTTCTAAAATTTAAATATCAAGTAATGGAATCATATTTTAAGTAATGTGTGATTGGAAAAAAAGCAGTCAATTAATCAATAATTGAGATTAATGCATTATTACAAAGTTCAATAACAATCTAGGCATCTCACACAACACACACTCGAAAATTTAGATACTACTACAAAATCATAACCAATGTTATTCGACATTACACTACTAAATTAAAAATCTCTGGAAAAGTTTGAAGAATTACTAATTTTAAGAGACCACTTAAATAACCCCATAAGTTTAGAAATTAAGCTAGTGAGTCTAAGCACCAGCAGTAATAGTCGGAACGAGAGATTGAGAGCATTTCATCAGGAGACATCCTCTCGGCCTCACTCTGCCTCCAAGCCACCTGGTTGCTACGGTTCTGCGCATCGGCGGCTAAAGGGTAAGCTTCAATCTTGTGTTTCTGATATCTCATTCTCGTGTAAAGCCTCATCGTCGCTACACAATCTTCATAAGGGTCTTGTATCCCAAAATGAACATCATACCTATATAAACACATCATTTATTAACATATAATCTTGAATATAATAAGCATCTCATGTAAAATAAAAATGTCTTAACGATTTTGGTGCTAGTCATATACAATCCATATATGTATATGTGTGTAGATATATATAGAGATTAATGTATTATTAAACAGTGAATCTTTTCACGTTTTGAAACTCTTCCTTATAACTTTAAACCCATACAAGCATCAATACCCTCATCATCAAAAAGTAATCATTTATACACATATATTGTATCAACATACGAGTGCATGCATATATACACAATTTCCAAATTAGTTTATTTGATTCAATATATTATAATACCAAAAAATAATATTATTACCCGAGATAGGCTTGGGTTAAGTACTTGAGAGAGTTGCTCAGCTTGCTTGTTTTCATCAACGGTGGGTATTTCGCAGTATCCCTACATACAAACATTAAACTTCACCATTAACATATAAACTCACATAAAATCATATGTTATATCGAAAGAGAAGTAACACTAAAGAATCTTGTTATATGTATTTTCTTTATTTATTTTCTTAAATATAAATGTCAACCTTATCATGGAAGAAGGATATTCAAGTTGAAGGCGGTCAAGATCGTGATCGAGGCCATGCCCCACGAGAATCCTCGCTTTTCCACCTCTTGGACGAATCTTCCACATGGGTTCTCCATTACAAAGAAACTCTTGAATCTTTCTTTGTACTTGTTTTAATGGCATTGCGTCCCTTAGATTTTCCGGGCGTATCCCTGTCGTCTCGTACCTATAGCTAGTCACGGCCATCGAAGGTTTCACATACGTGTGAAAGATAACGTTGTCACTCTCATCCGTTATGCAAACCCTCGCGCATAGATCCAACGACCCGTCACTTCCTCCTCCTACCATCTTGCAAGAGAGTGCAACCACTCTTGGAGACCGTGATGACGTGTAGTCGATCATGGCCTTATCTCTTAAGCCTAAAGCTGCCATTCGAGTCGTCAATCCCTGAAAATGAGAAAATCATATGATTTGAATAAGTATATATTCTTGCGTTCGATTCATATAGGTTAAAAGTTTAATTATATAAATATGAAAAAGAGGATTACAGAGTTGACGCTCGAGAATTGGCATCTCTCTTGATGGATTCTACGAGAATTCGGGCTTTCGAGTATCGTCATGCAAAATCTGCATCCACGAAGGCTGAAAATGTTCTTGCATTCTTGTTTTGGCAATGGCCCTATATAGAGATAACAAAATTTATAAAAGCTTTCATATACAAAGTGTGTATATGAAATGCTATATATCTATATATATGAAAAGTTTATAGAGGCTATTATTTACCTATGAGATGTTCTCGGAGGGACTCAAAAGACCTGCAATGTTTCTTGCAAACGCCACAAGTAGGTTCATGACCCGAATGATAAGAGATCTTCATGTGCTCCACCAAATGTTCCAGTTTGTTGAATTGCCTGTAACAGGCGGCACACTTGTTCCTGTACATTGACATGTATATACATTCAAATCAATAAAACTTAGTTTTGGTTTTTCATCACTTGAATCAAGAATTTGGATATGATATTGCATGCCACTAGCTCCATTAGTCTTCTCTTGGAGTTTTTGATGGAATTATGGTTTGGTATTATAGGCGTAGGCCATGAAAATAGTTACCTTAGAGTTTCCGAAGACTCCATTGATGATCGGTAATCCATTGTACGTATCAGACACTTGCAAGCAAATACTTGAGAACGAAAGAGTTGAGAGAGTTTGTTCTCTTCTTGATAGCTGAGTGTGTGAGTATGTGAAGAATGGAGAAGGTGTGAGAAGGTATTTATAGATGAATATTCATAAAAGCAGGATGAAGAAAAGCAAAGCTGACCATTCTCATATATGACCGTTAGAGACGAACAGAAATTGAAGTAGATGCCTTAATGCGATGGGGTCGCTTTTCATGGTAAAAGGAATCATAATTTTTAGTTGTCATTTGTTTTGGACGATAACGAAGATGCTATTATTGTATGCACGTGTGTGTGTGAAAATGTGATGTCGATCAAGTTTATAAACAAGAAAATCTCACACAGATAACTAGCTAGCCAACACTAAGTAGGTGTAGGGAAGAAAAACAAATATACAAAGGCTCACATAAAAATACAAAGGATCAAAAATACAAACCATCAAGCAATTACGATTGTTTATATAACTTTCAAAAATACCAATAAAAGGTTTATGAATAATCTCTAAAATATTAGAAAATGTTCTTACATCATTCACTTCATTTTCGAATTTTTAAAAAGCCTTCAATACACTAAAATTTGTTTTTTTGTTGAAAAAATGAAGTTTGTATGTACATGTACTAAGAAAAAAAAATCATTTTATATACACAAGAATACCAACAATGGCGTAAACCACATCAAGTAGTTTTTTAAAATGTAATTATGATTGTAGTCTCCTACGGACTGGGAAAAATGAAAAAGCTGGCTAGATTATACGAGATGATAGAGGATTATTTGTTGAAGCAACACAAAGTAGAGGCAAAGCCTGTAATATCGTCATTGAGGCGGAACTGCAACACACTTGGATACGAGGATTTGGAATGTCACTTTTGAAGGAGATAACAAGCAAATACCACATATTATCAATAGAGAAATGAAGAATTTTAAAGTCTATAACCTGGCAGAAAAGTTCACAAATTCTACCTTCACATGGGTTTCAAGGAACAACAACGAAGCGGCTGATTGATTGACAAAGAACTTAATACCAAACAATGTGAATTTTATACACCATTTATTTCTTCCTAGTTTTTTTGTACAAATCTTCCACAAGGATCACTCTTCAAATTAATCAAAGTTCGTTTGATGTTAAAATAAAATAATTATTTTGTATCATTTATTCAAATATTTATATTACATATAAAGAAAATTAGAAAGATAAAGTAGTTTCGAAAATTGTCTTATAAACTTAAAGATATATATATATATTATTTAAGAATTCATGTTCCATCAAATTCTTACTAGTCAGTATCTCTCTACTTCAATTAACGATTGTCTTATAGCACACTACTGTAAAAAATTATTTGTTTTATCAAAATAATAAAGAACAAAAAAATTCTGTGACAGAAATTCAAAAAGAAAAAATAAATTTATTAATTGACTCAAAGATCATCTTTATCTTATCTTATTTACGCGCTGAAGATAAGGTTTACTTTTTTCATAAAGGCTTTTCTTTTAACTGTTGCAATATCATGCTCTTGCGTATGCATGTCGGTATGTTGCGTTTGTGTCCATAGTTCACATTAGCGGTTGATAAATAATATGTAGGGCTTTCTAAGAAAATATAAGTAATATTTTTCTGCAAGTTTACTCTTAGTTTACAAAAATGTAGCTTAAACTTACGACGTCACGCATTTCAATCTTCTTTGGATATGCTAATTTAACTTCACATGGATTCAGAGCTTCATGTTCTCTATTTTGTGTATGAATGTGTGTGAATTAATTCGAAAAGGAACCATGATATCTTCTTAACAATAAATATCAGTATTCAATTTAAACGCAAACAAAATATTGTCTCGAATTTTGAGTGACCAAATTTTGCAGTATAAATCAGACTGCAAAATGGTACATATGTTTTAGATTCTTAATTTTGACTTAAAAAAATATTTTGCTTGAAAGGTTTGAAGTTTTTTTAGAAGCTTACTATCTTTTGACCGAGGAAATATGGGCCAAGTCTAAGATTCTAGTTTATAGTGTTTGATCCTAAAAGATTCCAAATTTGATAATAAAAAAAAGGGTATTATTCATGCATATAATTGTGTTAAAGAACAAAAGCAAAGATGGTCCTTTGGTATCAGACCATGCATATACACCTATCTCTTTTCTTGACTAACAAAATCCAATTTATTCATTTAAACTTTCAAAGCTTTTTCCTTGTTGAAAATATTCCTTCAACACGTTCATCTATAATTTGATTCGAAACCTCTTTTTTAATGAATTTTTGATAAATAGTTTCTAATATGCATAATAGAAATGTAGGCTTTGAAATGAATTAATCACCACAATATTTTTCTTCTCAATTACAGCACATTCTACAGTTAAGATGTGTCCATGCACATCCATATTCATATTTTTAGTAAGAAAAAGTTAGCATATTCCCCAAAGTTCGGATGCTCTTTTGTCATGTTTCATGACTGCATCTATTCATATATAGACTCACAAAAGAAATCCAATTACATATAAAAATCCTATTGTACTATTAAGCTCTAATATACATTGAATTTGTTTTGGATTTCTAAATTAAAACAAAAAAATTTATCTACATTTAATACCTAAAATACCTTCGATTAAAGATACGTTAACAAAATTAACAAAAATATACCCTTCAATTAGAAAGTTTAGTAAGAAAAATAAAAGTTCAACTACAAGTTGTTTACTTATGTTATTGACGTTGTTATTATAGTTAATTAATGAAATTTCATTTTACGTCTAGTGTGTAAACCCACAGAATGTAAGTATTCGTTTCTATACTTTTGTATTAGACTCACAAAAAGAAAAACTTACTTAAAGAACTCAATATTTCTTGATTTTTTGTTTTTCCCTTTTGTTTTTTTTATAATAAAAAAGAAACTTATGTTTTATTTGTCATCAGGATCCTTCGTGTAACTCCTCGAAGACGATATCTGAGCTTCCAGACATTACAGTTGCACCATTATCAAGGTGTGTCTCGTGAGGACTATTCGCTGCTCCAATCAATAGATGCTACATGACTGGATGAATAGTATGTTTATGTGATACTAGTGATAATTCAATTTTGGTTCTTAGCCAAAACCAGTATTAGGCTCTATCTGATGTTTGGTAGAAACGTTTTGAAGACAGAAGTCATCAGATTAGTGTTGGGCATAAAGCGGATATCAGAAAATTAGGTGGTATTTGAAATCTGATTTGCTTTATCTGAATACTTAGCTATTCAATTTTTTTTGTTTTGTTAGTGTCCGAATATCCTCTTCTTATATCCATTAAAATCCAAACTATTTGTTGGATATCTAGTCTGTCAAATATTTTTCTATAAAATAAAACAATATAAAAATTAATCTAATAATAGTAATTTTTTATCAAAAAATAGTAAATTATATTTGTCAAAAATAGTAATATTTTATCAATGTTGTAATTCAAACAGTTAGTTCGATGATTACAAGATTATAAAACACATATAAGAATAATAAAATTAGAATTTATGTATGCAATTAATTTTGAAGAAGAGCAGATATTCACCTATTTAAATTATAGTATTTTTGATTTTCTCTGTTTTTGACGAATATCTCTTTTAAGTTTTGCTTCGTTAATTTATGGATATCTAAAATTTTCAAATCGAATTGAATTTAATAACAAATCGAAACAAATCTAACGAATGTTTTGTCAAATCGACGGAAGAGGTTTGAAACACTCCATTGATTGAAGTTAAGAACGTAATTTAAAGGAATCTTAATTTGTTCGTAAAAATAGTTGATGCACTTGTATGTAATTATTAAAAATCGTCTACTTATATTTTGTTTGTAAAAGTCATTTTTTAACAATCGAAAAGAAATGGTCAAATATTATGCTTAATTATAATATGTTTTGGTTATGTTTTCTTACTTTTAAAAGCTGAAATAATCGATGAGTGTCATCCAATCCAATCATTTTTTGTATTGAGTAAAATAATAGGAACCGGTTTTCATGATTCAACAAAACTCGGTGGTTGAATCATGAGAACCGGTTCCTACAAGCAGGCACCACGAGCTTGGTTCAACACCTTCGGTAATTATCTCCTAGATTTTGGGTTTACTTGCAGCAAATTTGATCCTTCTCTCTTCACATATCACAAAAATGGGAAAAAACTTGTGCTTCTACTCTATGTAGATGACTTTGTTGGTGATGAAATCAAAACTGATTCACACGGTCTTTTTCTTCACCAAACAGCTTATGCATCTGACATTCTACAATAGGCTGCTATGTCTGAATGTAATCTGATGCCGACTCTTTTACCACATAAAATCGACAACCTCAACTTTGAATTATCCTCGGATGCAACTTATTTTCGAAGCCTAGCTGGAAAATTGCAATAACTCACCATCACTCGGCCGTATATCCAGTATGTAGTCAATTTTGTTTGTCAACGAATGCATGCTCCAATAGTTGCAGATTTTGGTATTCTGAAACGAATCCTGCGGTATATGCTTAAATCATGCATTTGATTAGGTTTACTTTGCTTGTTTCGCAAGTATTCTTGTTTCATCACGATTCACGAACGAATGTATTTTACGCTAAGTAGAAAATTTTTATTTGTTAGACAGTTATTGTACAATTCAATGACTGATGTTGTGGCAAATTTGTCAAAATTTATCAAACTTTTGTCAGAGATAGTATTTGACAAATTTGTCAAAATTATATACGTTCTGACCTAAAATTTTCGAAGAAAACAAAAACGTGTTGGTAATATAAAACGCGTAGGAATTTAGAAAACCAAATAATTTGTGAACAGATAAGATTTGATATGGGATTCGAGCGGCGAAAGAGTTAAAGAAAACAGCACCGCCCAACAGTCGTCAATGATTACAATTTGTTTTCAGTTCATAAATTAATCCAATGAATTGCTTATGAACTGACGATAAAAAAGAATTGCTTATAACTTTGTGAATAGGAAATAATAAAGTATTTGTGGTTACAGAGTTGTCTTTATGCAATATACAAAAATAAAAATCCGAAGGAAGAGACGTTGTTAGGTCTTAGAATTATGAACAAACGTGTGGGTTGTCTCTGTCTCTTGTAAGAAACCAAGTCATACATAATTTGCATATATAATATGACCGACCAACCAAATAATATAATGTTATGGGCTCTTAACAAAAACATATATAAATAGTCATTTCGTTGTGACAAGAAAAAAAAAATAAATAAAAATAATAGTCATTTCGATATTTTGTTGGTTGGCTAGTGAAAAAATTGCCTTAAGCGCATTATCGTTTTTTCACAATAAAATTGACTCATGAAATATGGGAACGAGAGTTCTATAAAAATTACATTTTGGGTAGGCCCTACACTGATGACTATAAGGGCCCATAAAGCCGTAATGGGCTTAAAGGTGGACCACATCTGGACCATAAAACCAGGCTGTCTAACTGGTATGCAGCTGTAGTCCACGTGTCATATCATTTCGTCATTAAGAAAAATTCTTACTAAATTAGTGATTCAATCCTTTAAATCCAGTGGTCCAATTTTTCTTTCCATAAAGAGTTAAAGACTATACTAAAAAAAAAACACTGCATCATTATATCAATCAAAAGGCTAAATTTTTAACTGTTCACGTTTTTAATATTACGTATATAGATTAGAGATCATGGGATGATCATTAGAGATAATTGATGATTAAGTATGACACGTGGCGGAATCTCAACGGTACTTATTATACAGCTGTGAATTTGTAGGGTTTGACGTAGACTTGTGAATTGTGATCTTTCCCCAGCATTTAATTAGCTGGCTAATTAACCTGCAAAACTCAATTTTTTTTTGTTCTAATTTAACTCATTAAATCCCTAAAAAATTGCATTTCAAGGAAACAATATTTCTTTTAGGATAAATAAGAAAAATAATTAATTCTTAACGGGCAAAACTCAAACTTTAACTTTAAAAAAACAAATTCATGAAAAAATTGCATGTGAAGGAAACAATATTTTTTAAAAGTTTTAATTAAAAAAAAGGTAATCTTGAAATGGATGAAACATTCATTTCATAGTGTTTAGTTTCCAGAAAGAATCTCGTTTTTTTCTGCTGTAATTTTTGGGGAATTATTTTTTATCTGTCGGTTTTACTTTTCCTTCTTTGAAAATTTGTAATTTTCTTTGGTTTCACAGCAAATTTTTAATCAAATTTTAGATGATAAAAAAAATGGATGAGACATTCATTATTATTTTTCAAAGAGATAAATTTATTTATAAAATTGAGGAAAAAAGATAAATTATTTAAAGAGAGAGTGCAAGTAGGGAAGAAGTCATCTTCTTTTTATTGCTTCAAGAGTCAATCATCTTCAAACCTAATGATCTTCAAAAAAATTTCTGGTTATGCATCTCTTTCTTGAAAAAATAATCATATAATCACATCAAAAAGAGTCAATTATCATCTTCATTATCTTAATATAATCAATCAATAATTCAATTTAAAAGGTAAATTAAAGTAAGCAATGTAGACCCAAAAAAAAAAGTCTGCTTTTGTTTCAAAACATATAAGGACAGTGAAAGGGTTTGTGCATAAATGTTGTTGCTTCATCTTTCTCATAACATTAGCTATGAGATTATGAAAGTGAAGATATAAAACAAACACCTAAAAGTGAAAAGTACAAGACACCAAATCCTTCATTTTCATCTCTTACACAACCACACTAAGTTACCAAAAAACAGAATCTGTTCTTTTTTTGCCTTCTTGCAGATTTCTTCAGAGTCAAAGACACATAAAGGTTCGATTTTTATCTCTTAAAATCTTCAAAGTTTTCGTTTTTCTTTTCAATTTCGTTGAATTTGATTCTGGGTTTTGTTCTCTGTTAGTAACTGAATCTATGTCAGCTTTAGATAATTCTAGTTAGGGACTTATGGTTCTCAATTTCGAGTCTTTTGATGTTATCTTGTTGTTTTAACGGATTTGAATCTAAAATCTTGGTCTCCATTGATTCAGATTTATAATTGAGTTGTGAGTTTTGGAGGCCATGGACGTAGGAGAGAGCAATGAGAGGGTAAAAGACGATTCTGCCCTTCAAGCTTCACCGAGGAGTCCTCTGAGTTCTATAGATCTTGCAATTGATGGAGCTATGAATGCTTCTATTGAGCAGTTGTATCATAACGTTTGTGAAATGGAGAGTTCTGATGATCAGTCTCCGTCCAGGGCGAGTTTTATTTCGTATGGAGCTGAATCTAGGATTGATTTGGAGTTGAGGCATTTGGTTGGAGATGTAGGAGAAGAAGGAGAGAGCAAGAAAGAGATTATCTTGGAGAAGAAGGAAGAAAGTAATGGAGAAGGTAGCTTGAGTCAGAAGAAACCTCTTTCGAATGGTAAGAAGGTTGCGAAAACGAGTCCTAATAATCCGAAGATGCCGGGTTCGAGGATCTCTTCGAGGAAATCACCGGATTTGGGGAAGGTTTCTGTTGATGAGGAGAGTCCTGAGCTTGGTGTGGTGTTGTTGAAGCAAGCCAGAGAGTTGGTTTCTTCAGGTGAGAATTTAAACAAGGCTCTTGATTTAGCGTTGAGAGCGGTGAAAGTGTTTGAGAAATGTGGGGAAGGAGAGAAACAACTTGGGTTGAATTTGGTGATGTCTTTGCATATCTTGGCAGCGATATATGCAGGGTTAGGGAGATACAATGACGCTGTGCCTGTTCTTGAACGTTCTATCGAGATACCGATGATTGAAGATGGTGAGGATCACGCGTTGGCGAAATTTGCAGGGTGTATGCAGCTTGGTGACATGTATGGTTTGATGGGTCAAGTTGAAAATTCGATTATGCTATACACCGCGGGTTTGGAGATTCAAAGACAAGTTCTTGGAGAATCGGATGCACGAGTTGGCGAAACTTGTAGGTACTTAGCGGAAGCTCATGTTCAAGCAATGCAGTTTGAAGAAGCCTCAAGGCTTTGTCAAATGGCATTGGACATTCACAAAGAAAACGGTGCTGCCGCTACAGCTTCTATTGAAGAAGCTGCGGATAGAAAACTGATGGGACTTATCTGCGATGCGAAAGGTGATTATGAAGTTGCGCTTGAGCATTATGTTTTAGCGAGCATGGCAATGTCATCTCAGAACCATAGAGAAGATGTTGCTGCTGTAGATTGCAGTATTGGTGATGCTTACATGTCGCTAGCTAGGTTTGATGAAGCGATATTCGCATACCAGAAGGCTTTAGCTGTGTTTAAGCAAGGAAAAGGTGAGACTCATTCCTCTGTTGCTTTGGTTTACGTTAGGCTTGCTGACTTGTACAACAAGATTGGGAAAACACGCGATTCCAAATCGTACTGCGAAAACGCTCTCAAGATTTACCTAAAACCGACTCCAGGAACTCCTATGGAAGAGGTTGCGACTGGTTTTATAGAGATTTCTGCGATATATCAGTCAATGAATGAACTTGATCAAGCTCTTAAGTTGTTGAGACGGGCGTTGAAGATATATGCAAACGCTCCAGGTCAACAGAACACGATTGCAGGTATTGAAGCTCAAATGGGTGTGGTTACTTATATGATGGGAAATTACTCCGAGTCCTACGACATATTCAAGAGCGCGATATCAAAGTTCCGCAATAGCGGAGAGAAAAAAACCGCTCTTTTCGGGATTGCTTTGAATCAGATGGGACTAGCTTGCGTTCAGCGTTACGCGATCAATGAAGCTGCAGATTTGTTTGAAGAAGCGAAAACTATTCTTGAGAAAGAGTGTGGACCGTACCATCCCGATACATTAGCGGTTTACAGTAACCTTGCTGGAACGTACGACGCAATGGGAAGGTAAATTTGGAACTTAAAACAATTTTCTTGCTAGGTTATGTTTTTTGGTATTTCCCTGCGGTACAAGCAATGTGTTACTTGCTTTACAGGTTAGATGATGCTATAGAGATATTGGAGTATGTTGTTGGGACAAGAGAAGAGAAGCTCGGGACGGCAAATCCCGAGGTTGAGGACGAGAAGCAGAGGCTTGCTGCGTTGTTGAAAGAAGCTGGAAGAGGAAGGAGTAAAAGAAACAGAGCACTTCTTACCCTTTTGGACAACAACCCTGAAATTGCAAATGGACAGAGACCGGTTTATTGATTAACCGGATTATTGTCCGGTCTAAAATGTATATATATACAAAATACAAGTTCGAATACGGTACTTACACGGTCGAGGGAGAAGGAAAAAAATGAAGAGGCTTTATGTTTTCTAGTTTTATAAAAAGTGAAGGAAAAAAAAAAAAAATCTTGCATTTGTTTTCTTTATAAATAAAATGTAAAGAGTAAAACGCAATTGATTTGGTCGTTTTGTAATGTGATTTACATTGAAATTTTGGAGTTTAAAAATCTCCTTGATGGCAGTTTCTCTAACTTTGAGCACTGATCTTGAGTAAACAACAAGTGTTTGGTTACTAAAACATCTTGTCTGGTCTTGTCATGTAATGTTCATGAATGTCAACAAAAAACAATAACCGAATATACACATACATATGTAGCATGAGAACATAAAGAGACGACCCACCGAATCAAGAAGTTGTCACTTAGCAAAGCAACAAAAGAAAAGTTGTCACTAAGCAAAAGATAATCTGAACTAAGCGGTTTAAAATTTCTTACCAAACAAGTTACTGATTATTTGATATAGTCTTTTATATAATAACTAATATGATAAGATGTGAATAGAAACATTCTGCTTAAAGCTGCATATATTGTAACCAATGACTTTTTGAAGAAAATTTTACATTGATTCAAAAACAAAAAGAGAGATGTGAATAGAAATTTTGGCTAGTTACTTGAAAGCACCAGAAATATGCTAGACATTTATTAGTTTATATCATGGCAACTTATTTTTTCGTGAGTTTACATGCTTTTTGGGTAGGGAGAGGTGGATCCGATATCGAACCATCGAGGATTCGGTTTGCGACTAGCATATTCGCGGTTTCGGTGTAATGTATGCCATCCCAACTTATGAAATTTTTACGGTTTTGGCAGGAAGAACTATAGAGTTCTGTCCCATTTAGAAATATTGTCTTCCCACATCCCATTCCACGTCCGATCGCCCCAACGCAACAATAGTCAAAAGGATCAATAAAACCTGCATTATAGATTTGATAAAACCGGAAATGAATGAGAAGTCTTAAGTCTAACCGTAACCAATAAAATCCAAAAATATAAACCGTTTAATTGGTTTAGTGCATACCTAGAGCCTTTGCTTTGGTGATCAAGTTGTATTTGGCCGAGTAGACATCAACATAAGTAAAGAAAGAAGAAGGTAACTCTTTCTTTAGTTGAGTGATTTTGTTCTTGAGTTGTTTGTTGAACTCAATTGCCACATTGTTCAGAGGCTTCAAACAACCGTAGGGATCTCGCGGTATAGCGGGAAAAGCTTTCAGAAGATACGGTAAACAGCCTGTCGGTCCGGTGTTATGAATTGAGAAGAATCTTGCTCCTTCTTTGTATAACAACTAATAAAATAAATCATTGTTAGAGATTGTTTTATACCAAAGTCTCCGATAATTTTAAGATACTTACTTTTAAGGCAATGGTGAAGTTTTCAATGATTAAGGGTATAGTTGCTTTGAGTTGTTCCTCTGTCATGTTTTGGAACCCAATCGCGAGATCGTTTTGGCCGATATCCAATGTATAAAGAGCTTTTGAGAAATCTTTGGGCCGTGCAAAGACTTCTTTGCAGAATGGAGTTTTTCCTAAGGCCAAAACAACAAATATCAACAAAGTTTTCATTAAAACAAAACATGTAGAAGACTTAGTTTTAGTTTTAAATTCTGGTTTGGTAATTTGTATGACTTAACCGGTTGAACTTACCGTTGGTTTGGTTGTAGAGAGACAAGGTACGAGTCTTAAAGTGAATGAATTGGGACACTTGAGTCCCAAGATGGAATGGGCTAAAACAAGCAAGTGTGGGGCGGATGCAAGAACCGCCCGTCGCAAAATTAGCACCATGCCGGTAATTAGCTCCAACCGAATCCAAGTATGGTGTTAAATACGGCAAAGTAAGATTTTCGGCTGCCCAAAATCATAACAAATATATCGTCAAAATCGATTCAATAACTAGAAGCAAATGTGTGTTTCAAATATACTAAGGGCATCTCCAACCCTACTCTAAGTAAAAATGCAAAACATTTCTCTAACCCTACTCTATAATTGATTCTAAAATAGAGATTTCTGCAACTCTATATATAAGTGTTAACAAATTGGCAACACAAAAATTTCTCTTATCTTATACTCTAAAATCAATGTAGAATTAAGTTGCTAATGAATATAGTTAGTAGAATTTACAAAAGGGTAAAATTGAAAATCAAAGATACTTACTAATGAAATCTATAATGAGACGGCCATCGGAGTGTCTTCCGGCGGATCTTCCAAAAAATGCAACTCCATTAGGTGGAGGAACCTCTCCAATGGCCGCAGAGATAGCTCCGGTGTCAGAATTTGAATCTCCAAAGTTAAAAACTGCCGGAAAATTACAACTACTCGACAAGGCAGATAATTTCTCAGTGAACCCTAGAAGTAAAACGATGATTGCAAGGGTTATTTTAGAAATAGCCATGTCAAGTAAGTGGATGCGATGAGCTTGACAATAAGAAACTAGTCTGGTATTTATTGAAGTCGTTGGTTCACGATGTATATGGCATGTTAAGCTTTCCTAATGGATTATATTAAGGTAAGAGGGTATAGGAAATTATATGATCAACAAGTAGAGATTATAAAATAAATAGATCTATCAAAGTTTGTATAGCAAGTTGTTGATGTAATCACGTGGGACACTTTGCTTGACTATTTGCAGTCAAATTTTATGATTTTGTAGATCAAATGGCTAACTAGCTCAATGTCAACGTTTTGTCGAAGCTAAACACATATGCTTAAAGTGACGGTAAAATGTTAAATTGGGTACGAGACCAAACGTGAAAATACTTACAACGTTTCTAAATATATATATATATATATATATATATATATATAAAATAATNTAATGTT
>Ga0041059_1002048_pt1 | contig 15472 bp, 9 predicted proteins | sample AraColnosormetaG_FD_56232 | JGI IMG/M metagenome (GOLD analysis project Ga0041059, IMG submission 56232) | Arabidopsis roots microbial communities from North Carolina, USA - Col MF nosort | ecosystem: Host-associated > Plants > Roots > Unclassified | place: USA: North Carolina | collected 2013-09-02
CTCTTGAAATAGTTTATTTAGTTATGATATTTTTATATTATTATGTATGAAAATACTCAAAATAGTTACAATTTTATGTATTTTTAAATATATATTTCAATGTACTATGTTTATAATGTTATGTAATTCTATACTAATAATAAATACTAATCAAAACTATTAAATAATAAAAGAAATCTTTTAAATAGATAATATAATAGTATTTTTTTTTTTAGTGTGATTTTTGGTGTTATGATTGGAGAGAACACAAGTTTTAATGCTAAAAATGGTGTAATTTGAACACCAAAATGGTGTTGAGCCTTGGAGATGCCCTTAGTAACTAGTCACTATCGCCAAAAACTACAAAACCAACAATAGCTTTTTTCCTAATCATATGTGTTCAGGTTTACATACTTTTAAAATACTGCATTTAGAGCATTAACAAAAAAAAATGAATTTAGATAACACAAATGTCGTGCAATAATAATAATAATGCATAAGTTTAAACTATTGTCATCAATAATCTCGACCCCAGATGATATTGCTTTAATTAGTGGGCTTCTTGGCCCAAATAGTAACAATCATTTTCTTTCCGTTCGACTTCAAAAAATATCATTTTTGCCGTCATGGAAGTTTTTTTTGTTGTTGTTAAAACCCGTCATGGAAGTTTTATACATAAATGAGTCAAACTTTGACCTTGTGAATTTATTTACCACTTACCATCTCAAAGTTTACAAGATTTGTTACAGTGGTTAAAAACACACCATCCATTTTACAACAGTTAGGTAACTTTCTCTTTTATTTACCAAGTTCCCCTTCCCAAGAAAACACGTTCTTATCTGTGCCAATCGCTTTCTCCAATTTCTTATGTATATTATATAATCTGTATATGTCTTTTCTTTTTTTAACAAAGTCAGTAATATAGCATTTTTTATTTTGGTTGGAAAAAGGCTTAATAGATTATGTTTTGTTTGTTTTTTTCTCTTGTAGATGAAAACGTTGAATTATTGTTAGTGTCTTTCTTCTTTCTTTTTCTGGATAAAAATCCTAATAAAAAAGATAAAATCATGAAATTAATACTTAATGTCTTTGACACTTTGTTCTCAAATTCAAATTATCAAAGCAAATTAAGCACTCTAATTTTGTGGAAAGTAATTTACATTTTGAGCAATTTCTATTCTTTTGATTACAATCACGAATAGAAAGTAACTAAAAAAAATACATTTCAAATCTCTTTAACAGAAACTTTTGCAGTCACGGTTGGAGAAAAGTAACGTGGCTATCGCCCCCGAAAAAAAAAACTTTTCAGTAACATCATTACGATGGCACAATCCGTAAATCAGAATTTGTTTCGCAACCTGACAAACATCCCTGTCCATGGGATCAGTATCATCTGATCGTAAACATAATCCAACGTTCCATATTCAATCAGTACAATACCCCGAAACAATCCAACGGCCCAGATTCCATAAGTACAATACCCTGAAACCGCCTGACGAGGGTCGCGCGACAAACAGTCGACAAAAAACATATAACGGAATCGTCTTCGTTCCTCGTGTCGCCGCCTCCTCTTCAACACCCAATCACCACAATCCACGTGTATATCTCTCTTTTCTTAATTATTTCTTTCTTCTATCTCCACCCAATAATCACAAGCCACGTGGATATCTCTCTGTTTTATTCTCTTCTTCACACAGTCACGCATCATTCTCATTTTCTCCTCTCTCTGTTTTTTCCCTTTCGCCGGAGAAAATGGAGACACCAGCTTACGATTTCGACTCACTCACTGACTTACCACCGCTTCCTCCTTCCGATTTCACTCCTTCCAACGCCTTCACCTTCCCCGACCACAACCTCGACTTTTCCTTCCTCGACTCCACTCTGTCTCTCCTCAATCGGCACCATCTCTCTGAGTCCACTCGCTTGGAACAGATTTTTTACGACTCCACTCACACTCAGCTCTTTCACAACGACGACACCACCACCACCACCACACCGTTTCTCCACCTTCCTGATCTCAAATCCATCGACGCCGTTGAAGAACCGACGACGATGAAGCTGTTTCCATCTCTCTCTCCTCCTCTTCCCGCCGCCAAACGTCAGAAGCTTAACTCAACTTCCTCTTCAACAACCTCTGGATCTCCAACTGCGTCAAACGACGGTGGTATTATTACCAAACGACGGAAGATCTCAGACAAAATCAGATCCCTGGAGAAACTCATGCCGTGGGAGAGAAAGATGAACTTAGCGATGACTCTAGAAGAATCTCACAAATACATCAAGTTTCTTCAATCTCAGATTGCTTCACTCCGTTGGATGCCTCTCGAATCTGTCTACAACACCGCCGGTGAAGTAGGAGAAACAGATTTGCTCAAATCTCTGACACGTCAACAGATTCTTCAGGTTCTTGCGAATTCTCCAGGCTCACGAAACGTACTCTCCTCTCGTGGTGTTTGTGTCTTCTCTTATGAACAGCTTCTCTCTCTCAAGACAATGTCGAGAAACCTCTGAATCCAACGACGTCGTTTGAAGAAACACCAAAAGCTCTCTGTTTTTGTTTTGTTTAACGTTTCTTCTACATAGCGTTTTAATGGCGTTTTGATTCTCAGTTTCAATGTACAAAAGTTTTGGTTTGATTGATGATATTCTAAAGAACGAACTATATGAGAAACTTTGCAATTTTTTCACATTAAGGTTTCAATACAAACATAAACGATACATAAAGTTCTCAAAGACAAAATCAAAACATGAAAAATTCCTCAGGGTTTAGTGGTAGAAGAAGAAGCAAGAAGAAGCTCAAGCATCTGATTACCCAAATCCTGTTCCTTAAGACACAAAGCTTTCCATCCATCATTCAACTCTTTAGCTTTATCATCACCAATAAGCTTGACTCTCTCAAAAGCAACTTCTTCAGAAATCAAACCTTGAGCTACAATAATCTCCACTAACTCCTTCAAATACGGATACTTAACCCAAAACCCTTCCACAGTTTCTGTAACACAAAAATCAGAGATACGAATCGATTACACAACAATCTCGACATAACAAGACTCGTTCAAGCTTATTCAGAGTAGAAACAGAGGAAATGGTGAATATGAACCTTCGTTTACGAGATTGGAGAGAGATCCTTCGTTTGTGTTTACTAACTCGGACGATTCGTCTTCCATTGATTCGTCTTCAGATGAATTAGAAATTTCGGAACCGTTGTACTCTTCGTCGGATGATTCAGGTGGAGAGTTGATGAGGAAGTGAATCGGAACCGCCATTGTCGTTGGGATTTGAGCTTGAAGAAACGAATAAGAGTCGATTTGTGCTTGTGTGTATCAATTTATTTTACGGAGTACGAAATTGTTTGTAAATTTGTTTAGCTGACGTGGATTGAACCGGTTCTAGAAGAAGATGGAAGCAAGATCAATATAATAAACCAAAAATAAACTAAACCGAAAATTGAAAATGCGAAATATGAACAAGATTAAACGTTGCCAATATAATAGTACACAAGCACAATTTGATGAGATAGTAAATAAAAGCTATTAAAAAACTCTACTGTTCGTTCAGATCTCTCTTTTTTTATAATCATAATTTAAACATTTTAAACTGGTTTTTAGATTATAGATTTTTAAAAGCTCAAAAAAACAAAACTAAGACCATGAATGGATGCTAATTTAGATTCAGTTTTTGAGTTTAGATTTTAGTTTATAGATTTTAGATTTTAGTTTTAGATTTTTGTTATTATATTTTTGTTTAGAAAACCCAAAAAATTTGGTTTTTAGTTTTTGAGAAAAATAATGTTGATTGAATAAAAACTAGATTTTCTAAATTTTAGGAAAACTAAAAAACTAAAATCATGAATGGAAAACTACAGTAACATAGTTTTACTAAATTGTAGGGAAACCAAAATTTTAAAATCTTGATTGGTATGAAAATAAGTTTTTAAAAAACAAAAACCAAAAACTCTTACAAAATCTACAAAACAGGCCTTAAGAATTTTTATTTTATTTTATGATGCGGTTTGGTATAAATGTGGTTTTGGTACATACAGTAATTGAAATTTGATGTGGATTCGTTTGTTAATTACTTGCCAACTTTATTTGAACCGCGTATTAACCATTCAAATTAGACCTGTTCAAATGTAATTTACATATATATAAAAAAATTCCAAAATTGAAAATGTTTGGGGAAAAAGAAATGTATGCAGGATGACTAATACAAATTTTAATTTGTAAAAGGAAATGTTTTGGTCACTCATAGTGTTAGAAAACATTTAGTCAAAATTTGATGGTTCCATACGCTAACCAGTGTTACCTTTCGTATTTATCATAAATCTAGTGTTTTCAGATAAAGGATTAAGTATATATGTAATGTTATTGCCTAATTTAACATAAACAGAAATACTATTCACATATTCTATTTGACAAAATTAATTCATGTTTCACCAGATTCGTCTTTAAATAATTTCTCTGATTAAAGCGGTTGTAATATGCGTTACGAACAAAAAAACGGTAGTAATATATACTCCATTTAAAAAGGCTAACATTTATGGGGTTGGAATGATACTCAATAACTCATATGATTGTTGTTTAATTGCAGCCAAATAAAGCACATCAAATGCCAAATTTATTAATATTCTCATTTAAGTAATTGATTTGACAGATATTCCCAAAAGTACAAAGGAGAAGCAGAGAATAACATCCCTAATTAGGAGTATCAAACAATTAATTTTATTTTATTCTTTTCATTGAATGAAAAAAGTGTCATATAATATGAAATTAAAGAGAGGCCTAACAAGTGAAGTGATGATATAGACTCTTCTATGTGCTTGAAATCGTCACAATAAATCTACTAGCATGCTTATTATAAATGTACAGTTGTAGTTGTAGAGAATGGACCCTAACTATAATAAGCATACGGTCAGGTCAGCTAGCTCTTGATTAAAATTCACATAACTGCGAATACAATTAAAAAGCACTAACGAAATAGTATTATAAAGTTTGAAACTGGAATACAAACAAAGATAAACAGCTCATTCCTACAAGAAGACCATGCAGATGGAGACACCACTTGTCACTTGTCACAACATTACTTACCCCTCCTCCTTAACCTTTTCATTAGTAATAATAACTAAATAATAAGCAATGGGATTCTGAAACCAACAGTGAAAAGTGGATAGTTTTCTTGGATTAAAAGTGAGAGTAAAACACAGGTAAATTAAACAGAAGAATAAGCGTGTGTGATAAATAGAGAGATACTACTAATAATGATTAGGGTCAAAGATAATGATGAGATAGAGAGCGTGATTAAGAATTTCGATTCGATGATATTCGAAATCATTCAAGTAGTAATGATTGGCAGAATAAAAAGCATTACAGCATTACCACTACATTAATATCGTATCGATAGTTGACACCAATAATAGTGTGATAATGCTTTCGTAGTAAAGTTCATACAACTCCTAAGGACTTTCAACATATACTTATGACGATTGTAACCAATAAGCCTATCAATTAACTGTTTCACCACAAGCAAACTTAGGTAAATTAAGAGGAGGAGAGAGAGGGGTGTGGTCTACATCTAGAAATAATATGAGGAGGACAACCTCAAAATAGTCAGTCTCAAGTATAAGTGTTAGCATATGAAGACAAGTAAGGAAGAGTGGTCCATTCTTGTTTCTGATCCGTCCGGACGACTTTAATTATGGTTTCTATATGACTGATCCACCACATGCTCCTTGTTGCTAATACAACCAACCCCTAGAGCTTGGACACATTTTTTGTTCTTTATTAAGATAATTAAAGATACTTATGTTTTCTTAGTCAAAGCTCAAAAATATCAGAATTGATATCAAATGTTTTACAATCTCTCTCAAAGAAAGAGTCAAAACAGTATGTTCTTAACTTGCAAATCCAAGGAATATAACTTGCAAACAGTATTTTCAAAATGCTACATTAACCACCAACTAATTGCTCTTGTTAAATGCACGCAAATTGGATCCAACTGTCATATATAACCCCTTTTCATTTTCAATCAATTTGGTTATAAGTACCCTTTTTCGAAAACGTAATATGGAAAATAACACCTTTCAAGAAACTATTTGGTAGACTATAACGATTTACCTATATATAGATATACTGAAAATCAAATGTTTAAGACAAGAAAATGTAGAACTAAAAGATGTATATCAATCCATACTTATGTGATAGATAAGTATAGCGTTTGCATATTGGTGCAATAGACGTATATCGGTGAACTTCCAGGCACAATGATGGACGTCTATACCAAATTACATGTGTCTAAATTCAATCAAATTAAGTAACATCGCAACAACTCTTGCATGTGTTATCATCTAGCACCTTTCCGATTTTTATTTATAAAAAAAAAAAAAAAGACAATCATGAACATAAATGGTCATTGATAACAAATTAGGCCTGGAGTACTGCTAACAAAAAAATGGTCAAGCCCATACAGTAGATTTATTAGGCCCAATAAGATCCAACAGAGATTAGTCTGATTGCTTCAACTATGAGTCTATGACAGCGACTTGACTTTCTGCTGCACCATTATTTTAAAATTGTGTTGTGTGGTCTCCCTTTGGCCACATGATGGCTTAAAATGAATGGTCTCTCCCGGTAATGGATGCTCTTTGCTTTTACTTTGTTTTGTCACCACACAATGCTCATCATCTAATTGGAGTTGGTAATCACCAATTAATTGAAACTCTTGCTAATTATGATATAGAGGACAACACATCCTTTTCGTCAATCACTTTTACGCCTTCCCTTTTTGGACATTTATTTCTTCTATTTTAAAAATTCCACGGCAATTTCATATTATATCAGTGGTAATGGTTTTGGTCTTTGCTTAATTAATGTGTTAATCAACTTTCTTAATCCCAACTTGTTTTGTTTTTTTTTATCAGTCGGTGGATTCTCATATCTTTTGGACGGCGAAATAGAGACTTCTTTTCTCCCACTTTCTCTATTTAAATATAAGTATAAACCCAAACTTATCATTATATATTATGCAAAATTAATACGTTGACAGCGCCGTTTACCATTTTTATAATACTGACTAAATGTTACTTATCCTTCACTCTTTCGTTTATGTTTCCTTCATGATGGTCATGTTTATCCTTTGTTATTCATCATGTACATTAAAAGTAATGTTCGATTCAAATTACTGTAGATGCGCACGTTTCACTTATTTTATTGTGACCTCTAAAAAAAACAAGAATATATACCAATATACCATTTTATTAGTTGGTAAAAGATAGAAATACTAATTTTGAAAATAAAAATTTAACCATTTCCCCAAATAAATGATATATAAGAAAATTTGTAGCTTATGCTTTAACCAATTTACAAATAATATTCCCGAAAATTCTGATGTTGTTTAGTCCGCTGTTTAAGTAGTTGCTTGCTATCTTATTTTAAAATTTTGGAGTATATTTTAATAAGGTAGAAACCGTAGATATGACATGATTATTGGGGGGTCCGAAACATATAAAATATGGAAGGTGGTGAGACAACAAGTTAGCGAGGATCGTGCAAAATCTTCATCATCAGATCAACAAATTGTTTTTCAATAAGAAAAAATATTCATCTTAAGCTATTATAAATTTGGTCCATTTTCATAAAATAATAAAAGGTAAACAATGCATGTGTACACAAAAGTTAACTTAATATTATATATTAAATATCTCAAATATTTCTCTACTTAAAATAAATTTTAAATAATTTTAGTTTCATGTTTAATTTTGGGTTTTGCAAAAAATACCACAAAAGAAAGACACTGAAAGTGAAAACTAACGGGGAATTGTGGGCATAGACGGCAAAATGGAGGGGTCTGAATTAAAAAAGAGAGAGAAATAAGTGACGTTTGGTTTGTAATATAAAATCAGATCTGTAAAATACCAGATCACGTGTATAAAAAGATTTGGTATTTATTACTACTAACTTCATTTGATCTAAATTACATAATCGTCAGACTGGTAATAAAAATTGACAAAAATAGGTGGTCAAAATAATAATAAAAATCTTTGTATTCTTCTGTATTTTGTAAAAAAATATACCAAATCGATTAATATATGCAACATAATAATGATTTCGTACCATAATATAGCTTGAAATAAAATAAAAAATCAACTATACATCCACTTTATATATTTTAAATTAAATTGTATGGAAAAGTATCTTAAATAATTAATTTCCTTTAGTAATAAACCAAAATTAAAAGTCTAATTGACAGTTTAGTAATGAAATTAATAAAAGGTGAAAGTAAAGGAACACAATAATGTGTATAGGTTAAGCAAAGACAGCTATATATATAGAAAACAGAGAGAGAAGAAGAAGAAGAAGAAGAAGAAGAAGAAGAAGAAGAAGAAAGATGGGGCTACAAGGTCAGCTAAGTGACGTCTCTTCCGATTCAATCCCTCTTATGCTCCTCTCTCTCCTCGCCGTCTTCATCAACCATCTCCGATCTTTCCTCCTCCGTCTCACCTCTAAATCAAATCCTAATCTCCCCGTAGACGATGTCTCTATAGCATCGGGACTAGCCAACATAATCGTTCTCGCCGATCAGCTTAGTTTGAATCGGTTATTCTCGTACCGGTGCGGTGACGGAGGTGGTGGCGGCTCCGATTGTGTTGTGTGTTTGTCGAAGTTAAAGGAAGGTGAAGAGGTGAGGAAGCTGGAATGTCGACACGTGTTCCACAAGAAGTGTTTGGAAGGATGGCTTCATCAATTCAATTTCACTTGTCCTCTTTGTAGATCTGCTTTGGTTTCCGATGATTGCGTCTCTAAAACGCAGCGTAGCGTTGGGAGGGATTTGATCTCGTGTTTCTCTCTCCACTGAGTAAAAGATCGGAAGATGAAGAAGATCCGATGGTATCTGAGAGATCTACGGTGGCTGGCTGGTTCGGTTTGACCACGCGCGTGCGCCCCTTCTTTTCTCGGATTTTTTTTGAGGTCTCTTTCTTCTGTGAGAGGAGAACCTTTTGTTTGTTTGGTTTTTTTTTTTACTTTTCGATTTGGAATATGTAAATTTTGAATATACAAATTTTCACCGTTTGTATCTTTGTTGTTCCTTGCTGTTGAGTATATATAAATGGAGAAGATATCAATTCCAGTATAATTTGAAAAATCTTGCAAACTCAATTCATCAACACTGTGAATTTTGGTTATGTTTTTGTTCCTGTGAAAAAGATAAGAAAAGGAATTGGTAGATTTGTAGACGTATCTGGCCTTGATTACAACACCTCTCAGTATGTAATAATAACATGTGTAATTAAGGATGGTCGTTGGACAACAGTGTTAACACACTTTTTCTATATCAGATTCATGTTTTTTTTTAAACAGATTCATGTTTTATACGTCTTTATTGTACAGACGAACCAGTGAGGACAATCATTATTATTGAACTTTTTTGAACCATGAGTGATTTTTTAGTTGAAGATTCATCCCTAAGAAATTGAATCCCATCCACTTCTTTTACAAATTGAAGGAGTGGAGAAGGTTTATATTCCAATTTCAGTTTGCAATGTTTTTCATATGTAATTTTTTCCATTTGTATAAATTTTTTGGACCATCTCTCTTTTACCTTTAGAGAACTTTGTGGGCTTATTAATTTGTCACGATAACAAACAAGATGGGCTTAGAAATAATTATATCTCCAAACTGAATAGGCCCCGTTAACATTATAGATTAGCCTTGTTTTGGCTCCGAATGACGAGCCTTTTCTAATTCCACAACAAAATGTACTAATGTATCTTCAACATTTTTCTACATACATATACATAAAGTTGATTTTCTGCTTTTCTTAGCTTAGTTTACCAACTCAAAACGTTGTATGAGAGTTCTTTAGGTGAATTAAATGGGAAATGAGTCACAACTAAATATAAGCAGTTCAATTCCTCAAGATGCAACTCATAATAATCCATTTGATGTTAATAATGATACTACAGTGTCTTCTTTATTTGAAATGTAACTTTTGTTATATAGTAGTTGATAATACCATCACCACAAGGACACTCTTCATTTCATAAACATGAATATGAAAATAATCGTAGACTAATGAACACAAACAAACAACTAAGAGATATAAGATTGATTTTTTTCGGGTAAGGAAAAAAAATCGGACCAGTAACCTTCGATTCCCCAGCAGCAAGCAATGCAATAATCTCGCTCTCCCCAGACTTACATTTCTATGAAAGAGCGTAAACTATTGCAAAGCTCATCTTTCTCTAAACCATCCACAAAATGCTGTCATCATTGTTTCATAATAAATGAAACAACTTCCATCCTTTTTCTCCGATCTTCGTCTTCTTCTGTAGACACCATAGCTGACCTCTAAAAGCAAAGACTTGGTTATATAAAAGCAGCAAATTAAAGAAGAAGAAGAAGATTGATATAGTAGGCAATGTGCAAAAGTATGAATGATGAGTGGGTCTTATATAAAGGGTCAAGGAGGTTATGTCCCTTTTTTTTTTTTTAAGTAAATATGATTGTGTATTAGCAAATGATATACAAGCGATTGACAAACAATTTGGGGTGGGGTTTGGAGTTTAGTATGACTTTGAGGGGCAAATGTGATTTTTTTAAACTTAGGGGAATGTGAAAGAATTCTATATAATATCGATCTCCGAGCCTCTTGGGTATGTATGTTTTCCCTAAAATCTTTTTTACAGTTTTAAGAGGAAGCATGGTTGTGAGAATTAATATAGACAATGAGAGTAGTAGATTAATTAGTGAAATGCTTATTAGGAAGAATGTGCATAGAAAGTCACGTAGATGAAGAGATAGTGGAACAGTCTTGGCTTTGAGTGTTGTGCAGCTTCCTTCTTTTCCTCACTCTACCAAATGCTCTCTATCTCTCTCTTTCATTTGTTCATACAAATATATAAAGTTGGAATATTTTTCTTGGTATTTTTAGAACTAGTTTAACAAGCGAATATCCATCAATCTACGCAAAAATAATTTCATATAATTTTGTAGTTATTCATAGTTCAGTTCAAATGTTTCCGCCAGTTTTATTGTTATGTTAGTCCGTCAGTAAATATTTCATCTCACAATCTAGTAGTCATTAGTCACTAATCACTATTGGCGTTTCTGTTTAGTGTTATTTACGTATTCATTATGGAAAAAAGAGTAGTCATATAAATACAAAAGAGAGTGAGTGAGGCGAGCGATGAATATAGATTTGGATGTTAGGTGATGAGCAGACAAATAAATGGGTCTTTCTCATTTGGTCATCATGTCGCCGTACGTTCTCTTTATATTGTACACACACACACGCACATATGTGTGACTTTGTGTGCTATTTGTGATAATCATTCATCGCCCAATGCACATATCTATTTTCCAAATCCCAAATCTATCTTAGTTCCACCGACTTGCAGAGCTGGTCCGTTTATAGATTCACACACTACTCTCTAAGTATAAACTAAACTCATGAGTATTTTGTAGCCTTTTTTTGAAAGGCAATCAAAGATACAAGAAAATAAAGTCGCAGGTGGGGGTCTCAGTCTCAGTCTCATCGTGTCGTAAACTTTTTTTCAATTTTTGTCAAACATCTTTACTCTTTAGTGACTAAAACAGACAAAAAGTTGACACCTTTATATCTATTTACGTTGACCCTCCACTCTTACGCCCTCCTTCAATCTTGGCCGTTCACACACCGCACTACTCAGATTAGACTGAATTACATCATCACAACGCCACTTTCTGCGTCATTCATTTGTCTTCCACTTTTTTTTTTTACGTTGGTCGTCTTTTTTTGTTGGTCCTCTAAGAATTTGTTACGTAAAATGATCTAAATAATGAGAATATTTGTGAACATATAACATATACAACACAGATATCTTTTCCTATTAGTAGTATGAGGTGGGGTGTGTGTGTCTCACGGAAGTCAAAGGGCTTGCTTTAAGCCATAATCATATTCATATATAGAAAGCTATTATTACACGTTGAATTTTTAAATAATATGAATATGATTGATATTACGTTAGTGGACTAGAAAAATGAAAATAATGAAAACATAAACAGGCTTACATGCTTTCTACATAGAAAGACCTATTTTTTTGGGCGAAAATGAACAACAATTTCTCACTAATCTTTTAAATTCTTTGAATCATCATTTAGGGGTCCACAAGCATGGTGAAATTAAAACTCCACTAATACTTAAGTAGACAGCAAACAACTAAAATTACAATAATAAATATGATACATATTAATATCACATTCCATAGTTGTTATTTATTTTATATTTTTTAAATAACAAAGTAGTAAAGATTCTGCATAATTCAACAAAGGTAAAAGTAAAAGTGGGAGAAAAAGAATGACTTTTAAGAGGAATCCAAGAGATAGAGTGCAAACCTCATTGGACATATTCATCAAAAGGCTGAATAAAACGACTCATATTTTAAAATGTTGCTTCGTTAAAATGGCCATAAAATATTGGGAAAAGCAATCATTGGATACTCAAAGAGAGAAAAAGGATGTGAACTGGTAAATACGAAAATCATGATAAATCCTAAAATCAAGGGAAAGGCCAATCGGCCTGGGTCATTCTGTAAGAGGCGCATGGGCCTCGATCCCCACAAATATCCCTTTCGGATTAACCTTTTGACAAGAAGAAATAACATATGTAAGTTGTTATTAATGCCATTGAATAAAAGACAAGATATATACATTTATCAGAAATTCTGTCGGAATATGTAATTTAGTGATTTTATATGTGGTGTCACAATCCGGTATTATGTGTATATATATAATTAATACTTTAGTCGTTAAACAAAAAGCTGGAATAGCTCAGATGGCTAGAGCGTGTGGCTGTTAACCACAAGGTCGGAGGTTCAAGCCCTCCTTCTAGCGATTCCTTTTCTTTTCTCTTTATAGGGCTCTATTTTTAGCGAATGGGCTTCCAACCAATATTGGGCCTTGTGATTAAGCCAATACATATCAATGCGACAATGCCTAAGATTGATAGATAACGAGTACAAAGACTTCACTTAGCGGTTCTGAAGCATACGGGTGGTGTCCCGCGTGTTGCTTCTTGATATTTCCATGGACGTCTCTTCTCCATCAACGTACGCTCTCTAGCTCTGTTTGCCTCACGCTTAGATGATTCATTCCTGCTGAATCTTGGACATCATTTCTTGAGTCTGCCAGCATCTGGAAGTAGGCATGAGGTCCCCAACCTGAAAGCAAACAATCCATATAGAGATCAGTGTTCCTTAATATCTATGAAACAAAGTGACTTTATCTTGAAGACAAGAGGTTCCTCAGTCACACACCGTCTGGATCGTATGGAGGAGGGAAAAATTGCAGATAACAAAATGTGGCCACAGTCAATCCTGGACATTGCAAGAAAGATGTGTGTCTGTCATCAGCTTTGTTTCTCACGTAATTTTGAATTCATGAGTTAAAAAAGACAAAAACAAACAAACCTATGATAGCTCCTCCAAAAACATCTTGCCAGTGATGCCAATAGTCATCAACTCTGGATACACCAACCAATGCTGCAACCAGTAGAGGTAAAATCACAATGCAGAGCTTTGCAACATGCCCTCTCTGGTCAAACACCCTGATTTTCCCAGACAAGTATAACGATAGAAATCCTAGACCAGCAAACGACCCTGCAGGTTACATGACTAAAGTCTGACGGTCTGCAACTGTATTACTCTAATAGCACAACAGGCCCAAATATAAACACTCACAAGATGTGTGGCCGCTGGGGAAGCTCTTGTGTCCCTCTTTGACCACATCCTTAGCTCCAGTACATAGAACATTCTTCGTGACATTGTGAAAGATCTAGAATTTCAGAAATTCAACCAGTCAGAGTTTATCCAAGGTTTTATAAGAGTAAGCAAGGAGATGTGTGCTGCTTACCCCTATACCGTCAGGGAAACAACGCCAAAAGAAATCAGGACGAGGTCGACCAACAGCGTCCTTTATAGCATCGGTTATGACACCGGTTATAAGTACAGAGAACAAAAGCCCTGAAGAAGACCCAAGAGAACACACCTCAAAATCAAGAGCTACAGAGAATTCGAAACATGAAACACAATTGGAAGAAGAAAGAGGTACCTAGTATTGCATGATGCAGGTCATAAACATCATTTCTAATGAAGTAGTAAACACAAATGACAGCAAAAGGTAGCACAACAGCTATCAACTGTCATAAAAAAAAAAACACTTGTAAAGACCACGTCCAAGATTTACATGTTGCATAAAAGAAATCAGGAAAATCCAAAATGTATTACCGGGACAGCCCAGAAAGGAATTGTGTTGTCCTGCAGAGGGTATCTGAGATCAGTGAGCATATCTTCTCCAACAAAACGATGAAAGGGTTCGATGACATTAAGAACAATTTCAATGACTATTAGCAGCAGAAGAATGAGCCAGTCATGCATGTGGAACCTCGCGACTGTTACTCCATGGGATCTTATTGTATGAGCACCCAAATGAATTTCAGGCATGATTAATCTAGAATTTCACAAGAGAAGCTGTTAATGGACGAAAATAAAGTTCAAAACTGGGGTTTTTGCTGAAAGCTGCCAAATTAGAAAACAAAGGGAACTTGGTCGAGCTCAAAAAGAGCTTTTCAAGTTACAAGCTTGGCCTATAACAATTCCAGATGCACAATGGCCACAAACAAGAATCACTAAATTCCACTATAACCTGTGTCTCAATACTCATCAGTGATCAATAGGAGAGAAGACGATGAGAGTGTACCTTTACCGTTAAAGATGTGGAGATGATGAGCTGAAAGTCCGACGTCGGAAACGCTCGTGAAAGCGTCTCTACACTCTATGTGTCGCGCGAATTGGGGCACTGTATTAAAGCGGGAAACGGAAAATCTCTATAGTTTTTCTCCGGGAGATTTCAAAGGAAGGAAAGATAAAGTTTTTTGTTCGTCCAATAAAGAAAAAGCAACCTCCTCTCTCTTTAGCTTTATGTTTTTGTCTGTCAGAAATAACAGAGACTACTCTGTTTAATATTTTAATCTGTTAAAAATCAGTTGTTCAAAAATATCAGGAAAGAAATCAACTATATAAAATTGTAAAAGAAAACATCAAAACTAACCACAAAAAATATTATATTTAATTGAAAGTTTTTATTTTTGGTTTCTTTTTTAAATTCAATTTTAGATCAATATTTCCTAAATTTAGTGAGATAAGAAAAGTACTAAATGTACAAATAATATGATGATTAGATCAAATCTGACTTTATATTTCTCACTAACTCGCTTAGTATATTAGTAAATTTAATTTAAATAATTAAGATGATAGCTTATTATATTAACATTTTTAGCTATTTAGTTAGATACATTATAAATTTAGTTTCATTATCAGTGATATATAATCTGGTTTTGTTGATATTTTTTTGAGATAACACATCTTAAATTCCAAATCAAGATGATTGGACAAAATTTGCTTTACACTAATACCTTCCTTGTCTTCAACGCACAACCAAAGGCCAGAGAAACAAAAAAAAAA
>Ga0041059_1002049_pt1 | contig 15471 bp, 14 predicted proteins | sample AraColnosormetaG_FD_56232 | JGI IMG/M metagenome (GOLD analysis project Ga0041059, IMG submission 56232) | Arabidopsis roots microbial communities from North Carolina, USA - Col MF nosort | ecosystem: Host-associated > Plants > Roots > Unclassified | place: USA: North Carolina | collected...
TTTTTTTTTTTTTTTTTTCCGTCTACTTCTCCTTCTTAATTATTTTGTTGTTATCGTCATGTCTGTTTTTTTTGTTAAAAGAGGCTTTATTGGTTCATAATTTACACGAAATTTTGATGACTTTAATAATATCATAGAAAGTAAATAAATGAAAGATTATAAACTATTGCTAGAGAGTTTTTTATAATCTTGTTGATTTGTTTTTCACAATCTCGTAAAAAAATTTAAACAATCTCTCGATTTTGATGATACTTTCATGATTTTATTTTGTGAAGAAAAATGTAAAAAATCATAAACCATTAACAGAATAATTTAATTCATTAACAATCATAGATTATTTTGTTTTAATTGAATAACGCAAAATATTTAATAATTTTATAAAAATATAAATCAAATAACTTCAGATTTATGAAGATTTTATATTACTTTTTACAAATTCTAAACTAATAACATCTACAATAGTTTAGAATCTTTCATTTATTCACTTTCAATAATATTATTAAAATCATCAAAATTCTTAGTAAATTAGGAATTCCAGATAGTGTCAAGCAGGATGTTATCAGCAACGTCAACGCAGCCGCGATAAACTCAATTTTATACATTAAATCAATATCAACATATTTCCATAGAATTGTTTAAAACATGAGACAGATTTTTGGTATGCCACAAGGCTAATCTATAGAATTCATGGACAATATTTTGTGGATGAGACAATTTTGATCTTTAAAAAATTCCATCATCAATAAATACAACAGTTGAAATCTATTGAACAGAGATTGCTAAGTACTCGTGATTAATAGAGTAAAATGTCAGACTCTAGTCGACTAAATATTTTCTACCACCAAAAAGTAAGTTCGATATGGGTGATGTTGTCATTCATTTTAGATATTTCTGAAACACTATCTGACATATGTACGAAACTGAGCATGTCATGCGTTACAAGACTAAATTTTCATATTATCAGGGAGGAATGTAGAGATTAAATATGGACAGGCTTGTTGCCAAACTATTGGGTTTTAGAAAATAAGTATCAGTTTCCATCAAAATGGCAAAAACCAAATCGCATTACACATGGAAATGCATAAAACTATAAACTTCAACAAAATGCAAATGAAGAAAATGATTGCTCTCTCTTAGTTCTGAAAGCAAGCAATTTGGCGCCTCAAGGCGTATCAAAGACGAAGAGTCTTGCCAAGGAAGGGAACTTGTTGGGTTAAGGCAAGAGAACCTCTATATATATGGTCGATGAAAGACTACAAATTTCGACCACATTTTAAGCGAGACGAGTGTTAGGGTCTGCGAAACTACCAGCCATACTTCTTGAAGAAGTCCCTGGTTCTCTTTCTAGCTCGAGTGAAAACTATAACTATGCATGCGAGCACCCATGGAGGAAAGGTCCCAATGGAGATGTTGTTCTTGATCCAAGCTGGAGGGTCTTTCAATAGAAATGTTATTAAGAGCGTAACAATCACAACTCCGAGAATGATTCTGGTGATGGGTTTGAGCAGGGAATCCTGAAAACAAAAGGTGTTCAAATTAATAGTGTTATCAGATGAATCACCCAATTAAAGCTGCATGTTTTAATGCTTTTTTTTTCTGTTCTTGCAACAATATTATCCAAAGACTTTTTACGCCCCAACGAAGTCAGAATACCATGACATCCATTCTAGTTTCTACATGCGTATTCTAAATCTATGAGCCATAGGAGTGATTCCAAGAAATTGTTTACTTTAAGTAAGAATACAAGCTTTGACCTAAACCTAAGGTTCCATGAGACACCGAATCCACGTTAATTGATATTCCAGGGCAATTGAAGAGTAAAGAAGCCTAGAAAGTCTAGAGACATGTATGAGGTTTATGAGCACAATCAAAAGAAAACCATCAACTTATCTAAATGCAGAACGCCAATGTAGAGTAATTCTACAATCCAAGGGTATGAAGAACATGTAAAGGAGACAAGAAGCAGATTGGGTCCTATCCTATTCCTTAATCATGCGTTCAGAGAAGGTCCAACAGATGCAATGCAACAATATTCACCGTGAGTTTATTCATTCAAGCATCAGTAGGGAACTATAACTAAGCTAAGGAGATCGTTCTCTGTCCTTTTTTCCTATTGCGTAAGTGAAAACTCAAAATCAAAACAATCAGATTACCTGAGGTTCACCGTCGATGTAAATGACGGCACCATCCCTATAAGGCAACACAGACCGACCATTCCTAGGGTGAAATCTGATCGGAACAGCACGACCTTTCTCAACGTTGAAAGCGAAGATTGCTTTCAAGCCATATTTCTCAAGAATAGATCGAACCTCGAGCTGATCCTGCTCATAACCGCCGAGATTTGACTTGAACACATCGATCGGACCTTTTCCACACTTATACAGATGAATCTCCACCTCAGGAACCTTCGCCGCCGCGGTCGTCGATCTCAATTCACTTTCCGGTTGAGAATTTTCGAGCAACGGAGTAGTCTCTTCAATCTCTTGATGTGGTGGTGGTGGATCTCTCTCCTTCTCCTTCTCCGTCATCGATGACATGACTAACAATTCACCGTCCGATGGAAAAAAAGATTTATAATCCCAGGAAAGCAAAAAATAAATATTCTGTTCATAACGACGTCGCTTAGTAAAAGGCCTCGTAATGTTTGGGCCTTATGATGGGCCTAAAGGGTATAATAGACAATAAGAGATTGGTTATTCGGTTGTTACCTTTTAGTTCGTCTTCTCAGAGGAGAAGTGTTTTTTTTCTCCGGCGAGGTTGGAAAAAAATGGAGGCAGCTTTGGGACTTCTCCGGAGAATGCCGCCGAAGCAGTCGGAGACGGCTCTATCTGCTCTTCTAAGCCTCATTCCTCAACATTCTTCCGATCTTCTCTCTCAAGTCGATCTCCCTCTTCAGGTATTTTCTATCTTTATCGAGATTTGAAAATGTGATTTTGTTGCCTTAGTCGTGCTTATCTCCCAATGTTTGGTTTGGTGATGTAATGACAGGTGTTACGTGATATTGAAAGTGGGAAAGATTTCATCTTGTGTGAGTATAATAGAGATGCAGATTCCTACAGGTACTTTTTTGCTCTATTTCATTGTGTAGAGAGAAAATTCAAAATATTGGATCGCTTTGGTTTGGGATGATACAGTACTTCGTGTTCATAGCTAAATTGCTATTTGTTGGTTCTTGTAATCTTTACTTTTGCAGGTCACCTTGGTCAAATAAGTATCTTCCTCCGCTAGAGGATGCTCTTTACCCATCTTCTGAATTAAGAAAGCTTGAAGTTGAAGCCAACGATATCTTTGCGATCTATCGTGACCAGTGAGGTTCTTTACCTACCTCGTTCAACATGAAAACCATGTAGTGAAAGTAATTTGAGTTATCTAAGACGGAGACATAGTTAGCATCTGATCTGAAAAAAAGGCTTGCCTAGTCGTGAGATTTATCTCATGGTTTAACAATATATGATATGTGTTTCATTCTTCTAATGTATCCATTAGACTGGAGACTGAAAAAAGCTTGCAAAGTTACCAAAAGAACACCTGTGTTGATCAGTTTTCTTTTCCAGGTATTATGAAGGTGGTATATCTTCAGTCTACATGTGGGAGGATGATAATGAAGGCTTTGTGGCATGTTTCCTTATCAAGAAAGGTACATTCTTTCTGTAGAGTTCAATAACACTGAATGTTAGGCAATAAAAACTCTTTACCTGAGCTGTTCTGGTTTTTATTTTTCGAAGATGGGTCAAAGTCAGGTCATGGTCGGAGGGGATGCCTGGAGGAAGGAGCGTGGGATGCCATACATGTTATACAGGTGACTCTCTTAACATACCATTACCAAGCGTGCCTTATGTGTTTTAAAATGTTGCCCATTTTGTAACACATACCACCCTCAATTGCAACTTTATCATAGTTTCCTAAGCAGCTCTTTAATGAGACTTCATATTTTGCTTCTAATGCCTGAGGTTCTCAACTAGGTTGGTTCAGAGGAGGAGGAAATGGCACAATATTGCTTAACAAGTACCATCATGCTTTCTCTGACAACTGATGATGAGTCTTCGGGCAAATTCGGCTTATCTGGATCAATTAGAAGACAAGTAAGTATTAGCTTCTATTTAGCCCATGCCTTCATAGATAAATAGTTCCTGGTATGAATTGTGATTCAATGGAGGAAAACCAAATATCTGTAAAAGAATAACATTATTCTGCTACTGTTGAAATTAGATGAAAATGGAGCTAGCAGTAGCTGACGGACACCTGTGCAATATGGGGAGAATGATTGAAGAATTGGAAGGCAAACTGAGGAACTCACTTGATCAGGTTCTACCTCCAATCCCTGCACCAATTCCACAAACTCCGTCTACTTGTGTAACCGCCATATATGCTGAAAATGGTTTCTTAATTACCGGCATTCGGATTGCTTAGTTAGTTAAAGCTCATGCTACAGTTGTTCTGTGGTGCTTGGCAGACCCCAAAATAAGTAAACGAGAATTGTAGGATAAGTTTTAGATCAAATCACTTTCTAACATCTCATGAATTAATCTAGACCAAGAGAAAAGAATAACGTAATGTGCGTAGCTTCAAGGGTTTGAGAATTGTTTGGTGAAAAGCGCAGGTTTACTTTGGGAAGACAAGAGAAATGGTTTGCACATTGCGTCCACCAGCTGAGATTGTACAAATGAGATTGCCTGACACCTGACCTGATGCTCCTCCGATCACGCTTTATGTAAGAAGGTCTCGATATTTGTTTGTTTTGGTTGGTCTGATCTTAAACGCTTCTCCGAGTGTTTTGTGTGGATGTCTCTTACTCCCATGTTTTTCTCTGACTTCACCATCATGTGACCATCTTTTCCCATAAATATAACGAATGATGCAGTTTTAAAAGTCGTATAAATATTATGGAAATGCTTGGTTTTCTCCAAAAGTATAGAATAGCAGAATCAGTGGTGGCTGCGACATGTTGTGAACTTAGGACCTAAAGCATCAAACCTCATTTAGTGATATCGCACTGCCTTCGACATGCATACCGAATGGACAAAGAAAGTAAGAATCCTTGATGTAATCGCCATATGAGTCCGTTTAGCGCCTAGGTGCCATCTAGACGGTCAGTAACTAATAACAACCTAATCAATAACTATACAAATATTTTTGTCCAACATATAAAAAAAGATATTAAAATAAATTTCCTTTTAACCAAAATATCAGTTTCCTTTTTCGGCTTTCTTTTTTTTATTCTTGTTGTAGAGAGAGATATAAATAAATATCGACGACGACGGTACTAATCGTTTTGCTAAATAATTTCATTCGTCTTCTCTTCTTAACTCTTTAAAACCAAAAACTGAAAAATAAAGACAAAAAGTCTCCTATCGACGACGAATACGAAAGATCTCTCTCTTCAGAAGAATTTAACGAAACTCAACTGTTTCGAATTCGATTTGAATCTCGACCCGTTACTTAGCAGGAAGAAGATGAAGCAGCGCTTCACCTTCTTCTTCGTTATCTTCTCTTAATAATCCCCAATGGCTTCATCATCATCCCAACGACGCTGCGTTTTTGGTAACTCACTCTTCTTCTTCTTCTTCCATTATCACTCTGTGAATTCTCTTCGATTTTGGATTCAATTGGCTTAAAGTTTTCGACTTTCTTCGTCTATTTTAGTTGGGAACATTCCTTACGACGCGACCGAGGAACAACTTAGAGAAATTTGTGGAGAAGTTGGACCTGTTGTCTCGTTTAGGTCAGTTTTATCGTTCAATTATGATTTAGGGTTTTGATAAAGGAAACACTTTTCTTCAAACAAACGAAACACAGAAGCCTAAAAAACTTTGCTTTATTGGATTCAGATTAGTTACGGATAGAGAAACTGGTAAACCAAAAGGCTACGGATTTTGTGAGTATAAAGACGAAGAAACAGCATTAAGTGCTCGTCGTAATCTTCAGAGTTATGAAATCAATGGTCGTCAATTAAGAGTTGATTTTGCTGAGAATGACAAAGGCACTGACAAAACCCGTGATCAGGTTACTCCTCTCTCTCTTTCTTCTTTCAATGTTGGATGGTTTTTAACTGTTGTCAAGAAGTTATAACTAAAGATGGTAAATTTGGGTTTTCAGAGTCAAGGAGGACCTGGTTTGCCATCTACTACTACTGGTATGTTTTGTTTTCAGTCTCTGATACTTTACTGACTGCAATTGTGTTTGGATGAACACAAACTTATCGTTGTTCTTCTTTCTTTTGGCTGTTTAGTGACAGAGTCTCAAAAGCAGATTGGAGGGCCAGTAGATTCAAATATGCATCAGCCAGTTGGTCTCCACCTTGCTACAACAGCTGCATCTGTTATAGCGGGTGCGCTAGGTGGTCCTCAGGTCGGTTCGCAGTTTACGCAAAGTAATCTGCAGGTTCCAGCTAGTGATCCCCTGGCTCTTCATCTAGCCAAGATGTCAAGAAGTCAGCTTACTGAAATTATATCGTCCATTAAGGTGTGAATCTTGATATCGTTTTTTCTTTCTTTTTTTGGGTGCATTGTTATACTATTGGAAGCGAGTTGTGTGATGTGATTGTGTTCTCTCAATGTCAGTTAATGGCTACACAAAATAAGGAACATGCTAGACAGTTGTTGGTTTCAAGACCTCAGTTGCTAAAAGCTGTTTTCCTGGTACTCACTCATCCTCTTATTGTGCAAATCATTTTTCATTATTGACAAATATTTCTTATGATACTTACACCATATTTGAACCTTTACTTTGTCTACCCTTGTAGGCGCAGGTAATGCTTGGGATTGTGAGTCCGCAAGTGGTAAGTTTTCCATCTTATCGAACAGTTTTGTGCTACTTCCTTCTTTATCTATCTGTCATGTCTTAAGAGGACTATTGCCATTCTTGAATTGTGCAGTTACAGTCGCCAAATATTGTTCAGGCCCCAAGTCATATGACAGGGTCTTCAATTCAAGATGCGCAATTATCTGGTCAAAACCTTTTACCGCCACTGGCACAAAGGTCACAGCAGCTAAGTCGTGCTCCCCATAGTCAGTATCCTGTCCAGCAATCTTCTAAACAACCTTTTAGTCAGATTCCACAACTAGTAGCACAACCAGGTCCTTCTTCTGTGAATCCTCCTCCTAGATCCCAAGTTAAAGTCGAAAACGCTCCATTCCAACGCCAGCAAGTGGTTCCAGCTTCCACCAACATAGGTTATAGTAGTCAGAATTCAGTTCCGAATAATGCTATCCAGCCATCTCAAGTACCCCACCAAGCATTACCAAATTCTGTGATGCAGGTGAGTTTCCACAATATTTTTATTTGTTTTTTTGGATTCCTCTGAACATAACTTCTCATGTGTAATTTACTTACATTACAGCAAGGTGGGCAAACGGTATCATTAAATTTTGGCAAAAGAATAAACGAGGGTCCTCCTCATCAATCAATGAACAGACCATCAAAGATGATGAAAGTGGAGGATAGGAGAACTACTTCACTCCCTGGAGGTCATGTGTCTAATTCAATGCTTCCGAATCAAGCACAAGCTCCCCAGGTATTATCAATCACATCATCTAATGTCGCTTAGAATGCCCTGAATAAATCTATTAATCGGTAAAATCCTTACTCTTCTTCCAGACACATATCTCTCCCGATGTTCAGTCAACATTGCTCCAGCAAGTAATGAACCTTACGCCAGAACAGTTGAGATTACTGACTCCAGAGCAACAACAAGAGGTCTTAAAGCTGCAACAAGCCCTCAAGCAAGACCACATGATGCAGCCTTCATAGCATTGAGGTAGGTTTGTTATATATATATCATCGACCTGTGTTGCTGTCATTCTTCTCTGTGATATTTGAATCTAATACTCGTCTCGGTTTCACCTCTCTGATATATACAGGGGAAAGCAACACGGTTGGTCGATTTCATTGAATAGATCAAAAAGGATATTTTTCCGCATACAAATCACCATAGAAAGAAGAAGGCTCTCTCACCTGAATTGAGGTGAGTGATTGTACGATTAGTGTAGCATTTATTTGTGCTGAGTTTGTCTTATAGAAGAAACATTCAGCCATCAAAATATAAAAGAAAGGAAAAGTTATAAGTTCAAAGTCTCAGACCAACTGTGTTCGCCTCTCTCTTTTGATTTTTATTTTGTTTACTGTCTTTGTTTCCTGCATTAACACACAACTCTCGTACTCGTTCGTTGGTTTTAATCCTGTGGCCCCTGGTTTGGTCACTGGTGAAGATTTTAGTATTTTAATAAACATTTTATTTTCACTACACATGTATTTCGGCTACGCTTACAAGTTATAAATATGGGGAAAAAATAAGGTTGACTAAAACGAGCTTTGACAAAACAAAAACTGAGATTGTTTTATTTGATGAAGAAGATGTTGATGCTTTTCTTTTATAAATATGCTGTTGTGGGATCAAAACAGCCATTCCTCTGATTCTCTTCAAGTTTATGTAAAAATTATAAATAACTCAAATCACAGTAGTCTTGTCTAAAATCTGCAAGTTTTTATTTGTAATCGGACATCAAAGAAAAATCCTGCGAATGGTTCTAGCAAAAGTCCGAGTCACCAATCTTCCAACCAAGTCACCTGGCAACTGAAGCAACCTCTGTTGTGATTCCTGTGGAAGCTGCCACGTTTCATTCAAACCCCAAAAAAGACGTTAGGACAATTATTCTAGTATCACAAAATCTTAAATACTGTAATGAACTCGTAAAATCAAGTTCAGTTTTGCAACATCTGTTACCTCAGGTAATATGGAGAGAATCGGAAGCATCTCTTGTGCTGATGGAAGCTGATACATGACCAGTGATGCTTCGTCTAGAGGCGTGAGCGCCTCACCATATTTACTCACCGCTTTTACTTGCTGCAATTTTGTTGCCCAAAACATTAATTAAAGATAAAAATAGCAGAAGAAAAGAGAAATTTGTTACCGTGCTTACGCTTTTAGCCTTTTGCATCCCTGAGAACAATGAGATGAGGCGATAGAAAGTTCTAAGGTTTGTCATGTCTTCTTCTGTCAAGGAACTCGATGGTCCTGAACCAGAAAATGTAAAAGAGTCCAAAGTTGCCAATCCATATGCATCAAGACCCTGTTGAATAATCAATCCTTTTGATCAACAAACAATGATATTTGCACACACATATTGCAAGGGATTTCGATTATTATCAAATAAACATAAATGTTCAAATAGTAATTTTTGTCCAATATTTGCTTCTCAAGCCAAGCGATTGAACTGTTGTACTTTTATTGAAGAGCTGATAAGACATATTAAATGCTCACCTTAGCGAATTCTCGAAGAAGGATTTCTCTTACAAAAGAACCCTGTTCAATGTTTAAAGATTTTAAGTAGTTGTAACATCAGTTTTACAATCCGTAGTACAAAAACTACCACTTAAGTATACCTGTTCCGTGAAAGTAAAAGCAAGCATTTGCTTCATGGCAATATTAGATTCTGTCCCCACCACTGGTTTCTGAACTAATGCTGTCTCTGTCCTAAGAGACTGGAGAAAGTAGATGTGGATAAGAAACCAAATGCTAATATTTAAACAGAAAAATCCTATAACACCCAAGCTATTCATTTCCCCAATTATCATGCAGCTTTCACAGTCTTTCGTTGGCTCTTAGGCAGTTTGGTTGTATGATTATTCAGCTGTTTACTGACTAATTTATTATTGAACACCACATAGCCCATTAACTCAAAGACACAAGCTTAGAAACCCTAATAACAAACAACAACGTAACTGAGGTGCTAATGTACAACAAAAATTAGCACATATAAACGATAACGACCAATAGACTTCAGTGCATTTTGCAATAGTCAAACAACCAAAAAGGGATTAAAATTCAGTCTCACCTCAGAAAGCAAAGACTCAAGACGGTCAATTCGGAAAACACCTTCCTGGCAGAGACGCACATATAAATGATAGCGTTCAGGAAGAAACATAATGTGAAACAAGGGTGACCAATCTGATTAGACAAGATAGTTTGGTACCTCATATAAAAGATTTTGCAGAGAGCTTTTCAGTTGTGGAGAGCTGTCGGTTAGAATCTTTCTAGCAATCCAAGGGTATGTACTGCCTAGAACCTTGTAGTTTGGGCTTATACCGATGGCAATGCCCTCCAAAACAGCAAGACTGGGGAACCAAAGATGAGAAGCCAAAAAATTATGTGAATGCTGCCTCAGTAGACAGAAAATGGCTAATCACATATAAGCCGTGGTTGAGTACTTGCCAAATAATTGAATAAAGCATAACGCATAGACCAGTTGGACCTACAATCTTGTGCAAAAGCTCTGAGCATTTTTCTATGTTTATTTAAACAATACCATATCTACATGACTTAAATATTTGAGAAATCTCAAAAGCTCAAAACATTTAAGTGGCTACTAGAGCAAAAAAAATAGATTAAGTACCTGCGGATAACTAGAGAAAAATAAGGGGGTATTCTGAATTTGAATCGGTACCTGAAAGTTTGACAAATGAATATCAGCATCTAATAAGTAAGCACAAATTCTAAGTAGAGTTCTTTTAATGTCCCTCTGTAAGCCACATATTAGTTGAAGTAAAGTGTTACTACATTGTTTTTCCCAAGTCGCCAAGCAGGTCACCGAAGCTTATATTGCGAACTCCTCTAGAAATTGCATCTTGAAAAACATCTGTAGAAAAGAAAGTGGAAGCAATTGTTTCAGAACAGCACGATCAAAACTTTCAATACAAACAAGTAAATACCTGCATAAAACCAAAAGCAAAAACGAACCGGTTAAAGCCTTTGTCACAGCGCTCTTTTCTGCTGTTGGTGGAAGAAGCCTATAGAAGTTTTGCGGATAAAATTAGGAAATGTTGACAATTAAAAGTTCAGATTCAGATAGACACCAGTGACTAGAGTACCCCAGAGTTACAAAGTCTTTAGCCAGCGCTTTGAAGTCACGATTTACAAGATGAAGACATGCTTCCATGAATCCATCACGTAATTCTGGCCTAAAGTCCCCCATCATACCAAAATCTGGCAGCAAAAAAAAAACTAAAAGTTCAATTAAGTTATAAACAAAAGATACTTCTTGGGACAGTAAAATCTCTCTTTAGTTTGTAGATATCAAACACAAGTATATATACAGAAAATCAGATATCCAGAGTCATCGAAAGTCCCATTCGTATCTGGAGCGTATAACATCGAATCATCGAAAATAGAAAAACCATTCAGCAAAATAGTACATAGGTATTCACGTTTCTGGTTAATTCGCGGTATGATGACATAGATTAGCTGAAACACAGGTAGAATTGAACTTTAACCAAAGCATCAGTAACCAGTCGTTATTCTTTGAACGAAAAACAAGTATACAAAAACATTATCTGGAATTCTGGATCATGGAGGGCAGCATAATAACACATAACGTTAGTATCAAGATCAACGAATACCTAAGTATGCAAGTTGCCCATCATACGTGCGAAGAAAATTCCCAGGGTGGGGATCGGCATGGTAAAATCCATACTCCAGAAGTTGATTAAACGAACAGTAAACGCCAACCTCAACTAAATAAAGGTCATTAACTTCATTAAGCTTCTGACCCTGCCATACAGAAAGTAGAACACACAAAATTATAGTGTGCTTAAGATATATAAAATTCCTTTGACTGAGAAAACATATACAACTCTTTGACGCAAACCAAAAAAATGATTTGTCGATTGCGAATGTTTGACTTCATACCTCCACCCATTCCATTACAAGAACTTTGCTGGTACTGTACTCTGTGTACATCTTTGGAACCAAGACATCTTTGATGCCACCATACAACTTCCTATTCAAGCATACAGAATGTTACTTTAGGGAATCCCTTATAGAAGATTTAACCATTAGATGAGCTAATAATGTTGTAGACAAAAATATCATGTTTTCCAGTACCAAGATTACGCAAATCAATTATTTATAATGAAACTACAATGTTAGTCAAAACCATAACAAATATAGGATATCAAACAAGGGTGGAAAAGACTCAAACCTTAGCAGGATTTACCTAAATTTTATTCCGTTTTGAGCTTCATTCAAGTAATCCATCTCCTGCATTCAATTTGATTTACCTGTATTCAATATAAAGCTCTAAGATATTCCTCGAACACGAATTAAATGCAACAACTAGTCCATCTAAACAATCTTTCAAGACATTAAAGAAATCGTTAGCATCGTCACCTTAACCGCTGAAAATTTCTATGGAACAGAAAAGCAGGATTGCATAAAGATTAAAGAGAAAACAGTCAAGTGCTCTTTTTTGTTAATGACGAAGAAGAGAAACATCAATAACTTACCAAATTCATCAAGCAAAATATACTCTTATGAATAAAAATGAAAATGTCTACGAAAAACATGGAAACCTACTTGTGATAAGAGTGTATCCTTTACCTTAAACAGACTTGTTGCCCATTCATCAACAACTGCCTGCAAATGGAACATCACTTTTTAGCATTGGAACGGGTTAACAGGACACTCTGATTAACTTAGGCTCCCTTTTTTTCTCTCAGACAGAAAATGAGAATCAAAATTCTTTAAAAAATTTCGACTAGAACAATCTGAAATGGATTCTAGAGTAAGTTTCAACAAATTTAAATGTTCTTCTTCTGCAAACCTAAGGAAGTTTCAAAAGTTAAAGTAATGTTGACATAAAACAATTTTTTATCAGTTCCAAAGAAGGCACCAATTTACACACAAATTTCAAGTCACCTCGAGATCAGAGTTGAATCTTCCAGCCTTTTTAATCAAACCCGCTATATACCGAAGAATTAATGTGTCCAAAGCAATTGCAGCTCGTACACCAGGGCGCTGCACTTTGACAGCAACAACCTTTCCACTTCTACGGAGCCTAGCTTGATATACCTGAAACGTGGACCAGAGTAGGATCCACATAATAGAATAAGCTCTCATATAAAGATTGGAAATAAGAAACTAGCATTAGGATCAGCTTTAGACCATCAAGAACATGCTTTCCCACGTACCTGTCCAAGGGACGCTGCAGCAACAGGCTCAGGAGAAATCTCAGAGAAAAGCTCATCTATAGGAAGACCAAGTTCATCCTCAATCATATTGAAAGCAACTTCGGTTGAAAACGGAGTTATTTGATCTTGTAGCAGGGAGAGTTCATCCAAGTATATAGGAGGTATCAAATCCTAGTTTCGTGAATAAAGCTAGTTCAGAAACCATAATCTTCATAGCAATAACAATCACAAAGCTCCAGAAAATAAGAATCAAACATGTTAAGAAAGACGCTTACAGGACGAGATGAAACAGCTTGAGCGATTTTGACGTACGCCTAAAAACAAGGTCAAGACATGATAAGAACACTAGCATTGAGCAAATTGATGGACTGATGATGAAATCTCAAAGAACACGTGAGAGATAACCATACCGGACCTAGCTCCACAAGCAATTTCCTAAGCTCCGCTGCTCGTACCTAATGATACCAATTCGTGAAATCGAAAACGAAGCATGAGAACACAAAATCATCATTATCATTGAAGAGCAAATCACGAAATTGGAAAAAAGACCTTGAACATTTGATCAGAGCGTTCCAAAGCCTCATCAGCTAAGCGAAGCCCAAACCAATAACTAAACGTAGTTCCGATCTGAGCTAATCTACGAAGCAGAATCAGAGGTTTCTTCTTATACATCCCATCAATCCTGGGAAAATTGTACTCCGACAAAGAATCAGCCTCATCGGCACTGAGACTGAACAAATAACCGGATTTACTAGTGAAACTATCTACATCTCTAGACGCAGCGGAGACAACAACGGCGGAGTTTCCTCTTCGCGACGGCCAAGATGGTTGTGGATTAATCAGCAGATTGGGATTGGCGGGAAAAGAAACGATTGGCATAGAAGAAGGAAGCCGAAGCATCTCTTTCAAAATCTACAGAGTTATCTTCTTTTTCTTTTCTTCTTCGCCAATGGTTGTTGGTGAGATTTTGAATATCATGCAGTGGATTCTTCTAAGAAATGGCAAATAATATGGTTCTCTACTGTTTTATCTCTTTTTTGCCGGTCACATTCTTTATACTTTCTCTCTCTCTCGACATTTGCTGGGATTTTCTGTGTCACACAAATGGCACCAATCTTTTTGTACGTTTTTTAAGTATTTATATGTCATATAAATGTACTTTATTTAGCTACTAATCATATTTTTTGGTTAGTGACTAAAACTGTATCATTCCAAACTATTCATAATAATTACGTTTAAAACTTAAGAAAAACATATGAAAAAGTTTGTAGATTGTCTGTTTATTTATCTGTCCTTGGATGCTTCCTTTGAAGAAAAAGAAATTTAGTGTATATATAAAAGAGATAAAGAATATATCACATCCACATATTTGGTAATTGATATATAACTCTGTAGATCTTATTCCTTTTAGATACCAATGACTCTTCTTTTTATGTAAACCATCAAAATCTGAAACAAGCTGAATAATGAAATACACATATCTTAAAATATATTTTTACTAGTAGTAGTAATTAGTAAATATCATAATATCAGTTTGTGGAGTATTTTAGAAAGAATTCGAACATAATATATTTTCGATTTTTTCCTAAATGTAAACTTTCGAATTTTCTCTAGTATGTTCTTAATGAAAAAATGTAAACTTACCAAATGTTGCTGATATATTTACAAAAATGTAAAGTTAGTGTCGACGATACATGTATATAAATATAATCAGTACACGAAAAAAAAGGTTAAGAAAGATTAGAGATTGGTGGTGTGGTGAACAAGAAGATGGACATGTATCATTTGACAGAATACATCGGCGTGGTATCGGGCGTCCTTATGGTAGCTCTTGCTTCGTGCTTGTATGGCCATTACCTACGTCGCATGGTATGTCCATGTTGTGAACCTAGACTACCTAGTGACTCTAATGCCTAACTATTATCATTTTGCTACTGATTATATTTATATAAATGTATTGTCGAAAATTGTGCGTCCGTTTATCCTCTACGCTAAACGGACTCTAGATGAATAATTATTTGTTTCAAAATATTGTAACTCTATTCTATTGATATTTATGAGATTTTACAAATTTCTTTTCAAATAGTTTGTACTTGGAAGCTGTCATTTTCTTAGGCTTTGTTTTTCTTTTTCGTCGAGTTCAATATTCCATCCATCTCATCGATTTATTTCTTATATATTACATGTACTACGTTATGTGCAAAACTTTGATGATATCACAACTAATATATCACATCCAAGTTTTGCAAAGCATGTCGTCAAATTATAAACTTATCAAAACATATGCAACCCCATTAATATCAAACGTATGTAACATCGCTAGATAACCAATCAGACCCCTACGACTAATATTTTCGAATTCGATACGTTATGGTAAGATTTAAAATCGATGATATTTTAGTGACATTTCAAATGATTAAACATATAACAAAAAATAAAAAATAACACGAACCCGAGCATGGGGTTAAGATTTGCGTTTTGCTCAACGAATTAGCGTTAGCGTTTGCA
>Ga0041059_1002050_pt1 | contig 15470 bp, 8 predicted proteins | sample AraColnosormetaG_FD_56232 | JGI IMG/M metagenome (GOLD analysis project Ga0041059, IMG submission 56232) | Arabidopsis roots microbial communities from North Carolina, USA - Col MF nosort | ecosystem: Host-associated > Plants > Roots > Unclassified | place: USA: North Carolina | collected 2013-09-02
TTTTTTTTTTTTTTTTTTTTTGTGAACAGATACCAGAAGTTTATTACTCATGAATTTCACCGTAGGGTAATTAGTAAAAGAGATTACATCGGGATTAAAAAAACAAAACCATGGTTTATTTATCGACCGCGATAGAGTCGGCACTAGTTGCTTATTCTTGGACACATTGAACGTAGTCTCCACCAACCACCATACAACTTCCATGTCAAGCATGAAACTATAACGGGTCAGAGAATTTGTTAGGTTAAAAAGTAAAAACTATGGACTCACATTAAATCTTTCCAAAAAAATTACTTTAATCTCTTTTGAGTTTTGACTCATGGAGTTTGCAAATGAAAAAAAGTTCTTATTTTGCTCAACAGAAGAATTTAACGAAGTTTTATCTCTCTCGAGTCATGGTGTTTGCAAAAAAAAAAATTCATAAAGTTCACGGCCATATCGAAACATCTATACTTTGTTATACGCAATGATAATCAGAAGGACCAGATTCTAAGATTCAGACCGAAGAGAGTCGCTACTAATAATTCATAGCTATGATTTTTTTTTGTCTAAATAGTCCATCCACTTCGCCGAAAAAAAATCCCAAAAGCTAAGAGACGATATTGGTATATTACAGACCAGAGAAGAACAGAGTAAAAAACATAAAGAAATGGCCGAACAACCACTCTCTCTTGCTACTATAGTAACTAAAGAATTTACCTCAATCAACACAACGCATCAAACGGTAAAATGGTAATTACATTCATAGGAGATACACATATTTCAGACCTTATATCGTAAGGGAAAATTACCATCATCTTCCTCTTTATCTCCTTTTCACTTGTTTCCCCTAAAGTAGAGGTAAATTTTCTGCAAAGCCAAAATGGGAAACCAGATCAATCAAATGTTTACTGGTTTCATCAACGTCAACAGTTTTGAAGAAGCCATGAAAAGTATGATCAGAGGCTTACCTGAAGAACCCATAGACTCAGCAGTGACTCCAAGCAGAAGAGACCGAATCCGATAAAGTAGAAGATCTGCCATCATTCATTAGGGTTAGACACATTGAATATATTATAGGCGTCGTCATGAAATGTAAAATAGGTGTATAGCTCATACCCCAGCTAATAAACTGTCTGAGATGACATCAATTGCTGCAAGCACACCCCTGTTGATCGAAATAAGAGAAAGGGTTTTTAAGTTAATCTCAAGGCAACAAAACATACAGAGGTGAATCACAGCTAGATTCTCACTTCTACTTGTAGTCATAATCCTCATTATTTTGTAACAACTGAATATTAATAAACCTTTCAGAACAATTTAGAACTTTCCAATTGAAGCCCTCACCAGACTAACCAACTACATATGAAGTAAGAGTACACTCAAACGCAAGTAGAAACGTAGGCTATTATTGGAAGACTTACGTTAATGATTTTCCATGGAAAAAGATTGGAGGGGCGATGGCAGCAACGATGCAGAAGCCAATGTGAATCTGTAAGGAGCTCAGGTCAATCATGTGGAAAATGGAAGTATATCTACTTAAAGGTAAGATATAAATAGGTTTTATGAACTCACCAAGTAGGTGAAGAAAAACCAACCAAACTTCAAAGCACTGTCAGTCCTGCAAGGCCGTAAAATGTATTTCAATTATATCGCCTGTAATTGTACTTATACAAATGGAAGAGAACCAGTGAGCAGGAATATTACCTCATGGCTCGGTAGAGTGGCCTGTACCATAGTACATAAGAGAGTGGACATCCGATCAATGCATATATTGTGGCCAGGAAAAAGATTTTAACACCTATCATTGATATTTTAAAACCACCATTAGTTGAACCAAATCCAATCAAAATTCTCATAAAAAAAGTTACCTTCATAATATAAAACATTGTAATATAGTGTAGGCTCACCTCCGCCTTTAATCCAGCAGACCATCGTTGCAATGACATTGAATACCAGACACAGAACGATACCTGAAATTTTAATAGTCGAACAGTCAAATACAAGCCCAACAATTCAACACATTAGATACACGTGATAAAAAAAGACAGAAAAACAAGATTAGCCTTACCTAACCAACTAGCGAAAGCCAGATACTGCAGCTTTTGTGCATGAACTGGTATCTCTTTAGCAATGTCATGGTGTATGATTGGGAAAAACGGTGGCCAGTTTTTATCATCTATCTGCACACCAACTGCAACACAATTAAACGACTATGGTTAGTTATCATCCACCACGAAATTTGAAGAGATAGTTCAAAGAAAGTCAAAACTAGTGAATAATATTGTCATCAAGTTGTCATCTGCTTACATTTAGCAATAGCTTCCTCTCTTCGCTTTATATCCTGGGTGAAATTACACAAAAGAACATCAATCAGTAGAAAATTAAGAAGCACATTGACGATATATTTGACAAAGTCCTATAAATAGTACAAACCATTTCTTTCTTCCTGAGCTCAGCTTCCCAGTCAGCAAGCTTTCTCTGTTTCTGTGAAGAGTCCTGCATCAATTAAACACACATGTTAGATAAATCCAAGTTAGAAAGGTTCAAGAGTTTAGAAGATATTGATGTCATTACATTCATATTATCCAATGGAATATCAACAGTAGCATCAAGGCTTTGACCATATTCAACTGGCCTAGATGCAGCAGGAACCCTTCCACCACCTTTCTGCAAAATTTATCAAAAGTTACTAAAATTCAAAAAACTATCAAACGTCAAGCACCAATAACACAAAGAATCAATCAACAATGAGTTTGATTCTCCAAAACTAAACGAATGAGTCACACTCCAAATTGGAAGAAATTACTCACAAACACTATTCATTTCTAGAAATTTTTTAACCTAGTTTCCAGATCCACAGATATAAGTTCAGTATTCCGAATAAACATCGAGAGATCCATAATCTCAACACTGTTAATATCATTTTCAAATAGAAATGAACCTTCCGTAATCAAAATGACATTACACAGTTCTCAGTCCTCAGTTTCTGCTATTTTCCATTTGCACAAAACTAAATAAAAACTCAACAAGTGAGAGATCTAGATTCCACTACCGTCGCGAACACACAAAATCCAACTAGAGAAAAAAACGAAAAGAAATCGAAGATTCAGGGAGAAAGAGAAAACGTTACCGAAAAAGGATTGACGATTTCTTCGTCCTCATCGAAAGGATTGGGATCGTGGTGGCGATTCATTGTTTGTTAGAGATCCTAGAATAACGATACTGATAGATTTGCCTCCTATAAGATCGCCGGGATCCGGCGAGAGGTGAAAAGAAAGAGAGAAGAAAAAAAAAGAGAGCACCGACTCCACTGTGAAAGCAAACTGATATGGTTGGACTCTCTTTTTCTTCTTTTTCTCTCCCACACGAAACGCGGAATTTGGAACTATTGGTATTTTGACGAAACTAACCCTAAGAAGTATATGGGCCGTTTTGGTTATTTGTTTCGGGCTTTAAAGTAGGCCCGACTCATTCTTTTATTATATACACGATTAGGGTTCGAAAACTTAGAAAGAAAAAACACATGATTTTATGCTATAAAGTATAAATTACTACTAATACATTAACCTGATGCTCGGAATCTCAAGCTACGTTTAAACTACTATACTTGAGAGATCTGGTCCGTAAGATTTGCGTCCCCTGGACGCTTAATCTCCACCATGCAAATGACCTCTACTAAAAAGACATACATAACAGCAAAGAACCAAACAAGCCATAGAGGGGCAACGATGAGAGTGAAGATGGGAGAAACAATGGAGATGAGCATGAGAGCTGCAAGAGCCCCAAAAAGATGGCTGATGTGTCCAACGAAGTGATGGATCGGAGCTTGGTTTCTATTGAGCTTTACTTCAGTGACTCGGAGGACGACGTAGATCAGAATAAAGACACAGAAAGAGAGGATAGTGGCTTGACGATCTGCAGTATTGGTTGAAGCTGAGGAATTCTCTGTGATCTGCAGCAAACCGATGGCTCCGCCGTTGATAACAGCGATAAGCTTGTGTACTGCGGAGGAATGATCAGTGTTTTCATCGCCGGAGTTAGAAATTAGGGTACTGTGTACCGGACTACCGGAGGAAGACATCTATATTGTTGGTGGGTTTTTTTTCTTCGGATCTCGAAGTTTTTGTATTTATAGGGGCAAAAGAGGAAACAACGAGGAAGCTTCGAGCCCAGTTTTTAAAAAAGTGGCGGACCTCATCTAAGTCAATTTATGAACTCATTCTATTTAATAAATTGAATGGTTGAGTTAGTCAATTTATAAACTCATTTTATTTATTCGATAGATTGAATGGTTAAATGAATAACTCATTTAAGTAATAATTTAATTAATAATTACTATCAAACAATAATCAATAATTTTCATTATTATTATTATTAAAATTGAAAATTTAATTCATAATTTTCGAAGAGAAAATTATGGATTTACATTTTGGATGGAATATTTTTTTAGCGAACAAATTAGGGGTTTACGTTTTTGGCAAAAATTTAGGGATTTACGTTTTTGACGAGAAAATTACGAGTTTACGTTTTTTGGCGGAAAAAGTACGGATTTACGTTTATGGCGAGAAAATTATGTTTTTGACCGAAATTAATATATGCTATCAAAATTGATATTTAATAAATAGTTGCTATCAAAATTAAAATTCAATTAATTTAATTAACAGAAATTAATATCAAACCAAAAATGTAATTAATTTTATTTTTAAATGTTTAAAAATATGTTTTATATTTTAATTATCAAAAATAAAAGATGGTTTAATTAAATGTTTTTTACAGTTATTTAAATAAATTTTGAATATTGAAACTAATTTCGAATTCAAACATATTAATTCAATATTTATAATGTTATATATATATATATATAAAGTAGGTTTGTTAGATTTGATTAAGAAATGTTTTAAAAAATATCTGATTGGATTAGTAATCTTGTAGAATATAATAAATACTATAAATCTCTATGACATAGGAATATAATTAGTTTTCTAATTTGAAAAATCTACGTAATTATGAATCTACATATATATTTTTGCAGCCATTTTATGAAATAAATCCTCAAATTGAAATTTATTTACAAGGAATGCCATTGACATTAATTATTTTCAATTAATTAATATTCCTAATTAATAGCATTTCCTTATCTAATATATCTCAATCAATTCTAATTACTTAAAAAAGAAAAATCTTAGGACATTATTAATATACTTGATTAAAAGATCAAATATTATAGTTAATTAAACATTTAAAATATTTAACGGAATAAACGTTTAGAATATTTATAATATGTGAAATCTATAAAAATTAAATAATCATTTGAAAAAAACTTTTAAATTGATTTAAATTATAATTTTTTTAATTAAAGTATTATTTTAAACAAAAAACAAAAAAATAATTTTTAATTTCACCGAACGGGATTAGATGGTAGGACGGGTTTATAATATTTATAATATATGAACTTTTAAACAATTAAATAACCATTTGAAATAAAAACTTTAAATTGATTTAAATTATATATCTTTTCAATTAAAGTATTTTTAAAACAAAAATAACAAAATAATGTTTAATTTCATTGAACGGAGTTAGATGGTAAGACGGATTTCGATCGATAAAATACTAGACGCTATACCACGGGTGAAATCCATTAGATATGTTTAATTTCACTGAACGGGATTAGATGATATGATGGGTTTGGGTCGATAGTAATACGAGACGGTATACCATAGGTGAAATCCTAAATATAAAAATCAAAATACAATTATATTATCTTATACACTAAAAAAAAAAAACTATATTAATAAAATAAATATAATTAAAATTTAAATTATTTAGTTATAATATAGATTTTAACTTAATGAACTGTATGTTATTCATCCTATATTTTTAAACAGTAAAAATTAAATATAGTAATTGTACACTAAATAATATGTAGATATAAGAGTTGTACATTTAGAAAATACAGAAAAATTAAATTCTATATATGTTAAATACTCTAAACAAGTTAAATTTTTATTTTTTAAAAAAGATATAACCCCGCGGTATACCGTAGGTTAAAATCTAGTGCTATTGAATAAAAGAATAAATAATTGGAAATAATTAAAGATTTTCTTCCCAAAATTTTTGTTGTAGGATTAGATCTTTATTGGAAAAAACGGCTATTTGTAATTGTAATGAATGACTTATATTGGAACTTATAATCTGATATTTTTAAAACCGGCTCAAAAATAATCTCGTGTTTCTAAACATGTATTTTTCATGAAATTTTTTTTTTAACTCAAGGACATTCTTGTAAATATCTGCAAACTTTCTACCCATTTGAATAAATGTACTTCAATAGTATTAGATTGATTGTCTATGATTTTTATCTCATTTGATAAAAGTCTGCACACTGATAATAAACCGTTATTTCCCTTTAACAACAAAAAGATAATAAACCGTCATTTGCATGCAATTTGTAATCACCCCCGCCCTTCGTCAAGTGTATTTATAACCTTTTTTTTTTTTTATAACCTTTGTAAGTCATAGTAACCTTCATGAATGCTGCCAAAAAAGAGGAAAAACGGACAGAAGAGAGTCCTGCTACCGAAAAAAAAGTGCATAATATTGGATTCAGACTCGATGAACAAGAAAAATAGAAGTAGTGGTTTTTCTTCACGTTTTATTGAATAGGTCAAAGATTATACGTGTATATATATATATATATATATTTTTTACTTACGTTGTATTGTCGTTGTCGTCATTATCATAAACACATCATAATAATATCTTAATCTCGTGTCTAGTTTTAACTGCATAACTAAATCTGAGATTTTCATAATCATGAGTTTAAATTCTATATGGTGGTGTTTGTTTTGGATTATTTGGTTGAGATCAATTGTTAATATAATTTGATGTTAATATATTATTATTAAACGATAAAATAAATCATAGAAAAAATATTGGAAAATAATTTGCTATTTAGATAAATAATTAAATTCAATTTTAAAATAATCATTATATATTTTAATTTTTAATATTAAAATTTAATTAGTTAACTTGATGAAAGGTTTAGTTTACTATATATACTCACATGCTTTTTTTGGCAGCGTTAATTAAATGCGCATGCATGGGAAGCGAGACGCCGATTTTGAAATGATTATATATAATTATTATATATTAGTAATGTTGATGTAAAATATAGGAAAAGAGGGCGTTATGACAATGAATTCGGCATTTTTATGTGTGTGAAAGAATATCGATTGTCCACCCAAAAGTTTGTTTCAAATAAGAATTATTTATCATGTATAAGAATAATTTATATTTCCTCCGTTCTTATTTAGTTGATATTTTAGAAGAATGCGCATAAATTAAAAAATTATTTAATTTTGTTTATTTTTAAACTAAAACATTATTTATTATTTAATCAACTAATAAAAAAATAATTTACAGAATAAAAATCATCAGAACTAATAAAAATAGAATTAGTTTTGCATTGAAAATTTAAAACATCATATATTTAAGAACAAAAATAAAAGCTTATAACATCATTTATAAAAGTACGGAAGGAGTACTTAAAAAAATGAAAAAACCCCAATAAAGTAAGCAACAAAATGAGAAAGAGAACGAAATTATAATCACCTTCGCGGTCATTAATTCGAAGATGACGGAGAGATAAACTGGAGTACAACACAAACAAGACCAAGACATTATGTGTATTAACCAGCTTTCAAGAATTAAGCAATACAATCATTATATGAATCAGCCTACAAAACGCCAAACAATGTCAAAAAACCAAGCAAACTATTAATGAGGCAATTCGTCAAACACCTAGAGGGCATTATCATAACTTCGGCCAAAAGCTTCTAAGAAATCAGTCTAGCCTAAATCGATCAACTCAACCCTACAAAATCAAATCCAAGTGTTCGTAAATCTGACCCATAACAAAATTGTACTAGCGGATGAAAACGAGAAGGATAAAGTGGGAGGAGGCTGACACAATTGAATGGCAAAGAACCGGGCGTCGAAGATAGTTTGGGGTTTCAGGCCAACAAAGTCAAAAGCGAGAAATAATTTAAGAAGAAGAAGAAGAATATGGAGATGAGAGCGAGAGTGACAAAGATAGAAATTACTAAAATCCAATAGATCAAGGGTATTATAATCATAGGAAAAGAGAGTGAAGAGGTAAAAAAGAGCTAGGAGAAGAGAATAATCTAGGAAGAAAAAAAGAATAGGGATCAAAGAGGTAAAAGAGAAAAAGAGGAAGAAGATATATAAAAATTAGGGTTTCATTTTTAATTTGAGAGTTTTTTTTTCTTTTTTTTTGGCTAAGTGTTGGCGGTCTGGACAAAAGTTTCGATGAATATCGGTGGTGTGAAATAATTTTATTTGAGGCTCTGTTAATATAGGGCTTAGAATTTTTGAAATACTATAATATAGTTACCAAAATTCGAATATCATCATTAATAGCAGTTACAAAAATGTGTTATTGTAAATTTTGAACCAAACAAATTATAACGTTTACATATTCATAAATACTATCCAAAATATAAGGCTAAATCTAATATAGTAAAACCACACCAATTATTATATTTTAATGCTAAAAATACTAATTATTCTTGTAGAATTAAACCGAAAAAAGAATTCAATGAGTCGGTATATTTCGGCGTAGAGAATACGAAAGGACAAACAAATGAATATGTTTTTTAGAGAAGAAAGAATATTAGTCGGTTATAGAGATCGATGGCTTTAGATAGTTGTGACGTGCAACAAGATACTTGCCTAGATTAATTATCTTCATATTATTTGAGTTTGTTGTAGAACAGAATAATAATTTTTCATGAGAGTAGAATTGAACATTTGAGTTTTAGTAATATGTAGTTTTAGAAGTATTTACATATATATTTTTGCAGCCATTTTAACAAATAAATTTTTAAGTTGGAACTTATTTACAAAAAATACTATTGGCATTAATTATTATCAATTAATTAATATTCTTAATTATTAGCATTTCCTTATCTAATATATCTCTATCAATTCTAATTATTTTTAAAAAGGAAAAATCTTAGGACTTTATTAGTATTATACTTTATTAAAGATAAATATTAAAATTATTTAAAATTTATAAAATATTTAGAATATTTAACGAAAAAACGTTAGAATATATATAATATATAAAATCTATAAAATTAAATAACCATTTCAAAAGAAAACTTTTAAATTAATTTGAATTATATATTTTTAATAAAAAAATTATTAGAACAAAAAAGTAAAAATAATGTTTAATTTTACCGAATTGGATTAGATGGTGGGACGGGTTTAGAATATTATAATGTATGGATTTTATAACAATTAAATAACCATTTGAAAGAAAAAAATTCAATTAATTTGAATGATATATCTTTTAAATTAAAGTCTTATTAAAACAAAAATAACAAAAACAAAATGTTTAATTTCACTGAACGGAGTTAGATGGTAGGACGGGTTTGGGTCGACAGTAATACGAGACGGTATACCACGGGTGAAATCCATTATATATGTTTAGTTTCACTGAACGGGATTAGATGGTAGGACGGGTTTGGGTCGATAGTAATACGATATGGTATACCACGGGTGAAATCATATAACAATCCAAATACAATTATATTATCTTAAATACTAAACAAAACAAATAATATTAATAAAATAAATATAATTAAAATTTCAATTATTTAGTTATAATCTAGATTTTAACTTAATGAACTGTACGTTATTGTTCCTATATTTTTTAACAGTAAAAATCAAACATAGTAATTGTATATTAAATAATATACAGATATAAGAGTTGTACATTCAGAAAATATAAACATTAAATCAATATATTTTTAATCGACTAAACAAATTAAATTGTTATTCTTAAAAGAACAAAATAGTCCCACGGTGTACCGCAGGTTAAAATCTAGTATATATTTAATTTTTGACCTTTTATTTTCTACTTATTCTCCTTGTCTACATATCATATGCATCAGGTCAAGTTGACCAATTATTTATATATGAGTGTCATATCATTACATTAACATGTATCGTTTTATATAATTAAAAAATAAAGAATAACAAAACTAATCGAGGAGAAATCAAAAGTAATTTGTTCTGTTAAATCCTTCATTAATCTTACTGTTTACTAATTTTTTTTAAATATTCAATAAAATTAAAAGTCATACTAATGTATCAAGTATTACTTTCATTCTACTTTACATATATTTTTTATTTTTTTATTAATAGTCATTGTTGGATCGGATTTCCCACAAGCAATATCGAATTTAACAGTAAGGACCGCGATCGCCATGGGAATAAAACAGGTTAACGCCCCAAGCCAAACAAATTACCTCGGGAACTTATTCAATGATCCACCTTGGGCTGGAACACAACGGTTGCCCCGAAGTCACCTGTCAAACGTTCACCGAGTCCTAAAGAAAATCGGAAGCAAAGACTTGTAGAAATCCAATAACGTTCAAAAGATCATTTTCAGGAAAACCGGATCATTTCCAAGAGTCTCAGAAATGATATTGGAGAACTTTCGAGGATATTGTCAAATCAGGAAGTTTTTCAAAAGTCTCCGAAGAATAAGGAATACATCCATAAGCTAATTATTTTCTGGATCCGACTTAGGGATAAATGGAATTCTTCCAAGAATATCGCTAGAGAGACAGTTTAAGAACTCTATATAAAGCGTCTCAAGGATTAGGCTTAAGGGAGACAAAAAAAAAAACACGCTCTCAATTTCAGACAATCCAAAAGCTCTGACTTTGAAGGCTAGACACTTTTCTTTCTATTTTCTAAACACTTGTATGATTAAAACAATCCTTTTCATCAATAATATCAAAAACACCATCTGTGGTTTATTATCGATTATGTTGTTCTTTGAGATTGTCACAAAGTTCATTTCTCGAGAGAACCCTAAGACCGATTTCGATTGTGCGAGTTTCGACTTCCACAGTCATTACTCGAGAATAGCTAAAAGGTGAACGCAGGAAAGCTGGGGGGCTAACTGGGAAGGTCCTTACCTGATTTTCAGAATCGTCCGACCCGACGTCTACGAGCTCGCCAACATGAATGGCAAAGCAGTTACGAGATCCTGCAACGTCATGCACCTAAGAAAATACTATAACTAAGCCCGAAGGTATGTATGGACTTGAACTATGAGGTGGCTTGATCCCTGAAAAGGGTACGTAGACAGCTCATCTTCAGATGAGTTCAGCTACCCCCCCAATCAAAAAAGGAGGGAGTGGATCTGTATATCCATACTCCCACGTCATTTTCCGAGAAGTGTTTTTAAGTGTCTTTTACTTGGAATTTCCAAAGTTGTTTCAACAATATTCGACTTGTCACGTTTTCAATTTGAATTACACTGCCTCGGTTACAGCGCGCTATACAAATATTTAAGATTAGAATCTGATCGGAAGTTCTCCAAGCAGGCTGTCAATTCTATCTTTTGAAACCTCGGTTATATATTTAACACCGTTGTCCCAGCCCGTTTCTAAACGCTGGTAATAGACTGAGAAAATTCAAGTCTACTTACTTAAACCCAGTTCTCATTACACTTGTCTCGAGCCGATTATCTCGGCTACAAAATTTCCTACCTACATTCAACTTAGGAATTTCACGTAACGATCAATAAAAGGTCTAAAACGCCTTTGAATACTCATTCGAAAGTTCAATACAACCATCAACGCTTAAGTCTTTACAAAAAAAATAAAAAATAGAGCAAGAAGCAAAGTGCCGCCTCGAGGTCACTGAGCAGGCTCATCTTCAGAATGGCGCGTCTTGTCGCGCAGATTTGAGCCTGCCTGGTTAACGACACCCACTTTGTCCGAAAGCACTTCACTGGACCTCACTCCAAGACTGTATGGAATGGAGACGGGAGAGACTAGGGGAATCATCAACTTCTTCTTTATCTCCTCAGCAAACTTGGTGTATGCCGCCTCGGTGTCACCATACTCCCAAAGCTAGTGCGACACTTGCTTCTTTTCCTTAGCAAGGGCCCCTCCGCCTTCAAGTGCGGTAATTAACTCATCGTTGGCTTTCGCCTGGACGAGGAGCATATATCGATCGTAGGCTTGATAGAAAAGAAGCATCTTCGCCTCGGTGGCTTGAAACTTGTCAGCAAAGGTTGCTGAGGTCTCACGCCTAGAATTCCTAATAGCCTCGAGCCACTTCGTTTTCCCGACGCTCCTTCTCCTCGTTGAGCATACGCTTATAGCGTGGGAGGTCGGAAGATAGCTTATTGGTCATTTTGAGACTATGCTCGGCCAGCTAGCTATCTTTGTCCTTGTGGACGATGACTTCCTCCTTGGCTTTTTCCTTTGCCAGAGTCGCCTCTACTTCCTTTGATTCAGCCTCGGCTCGGGCATGCCCTTCAGCAGCGAGTTTCTTCTCCGCCTCGGCCAACTTTTCATTGGCACCGAGACAAGCCCGCGTGGTGGAATCGTAGGATCGCACCATCTTGTTCATTGAGGAGAAAGCCTAGTTTAAAAAAAATAATAATGATAATAAATATCAGAACAAGTCCAAAACTATGATCGGGAACAAAAGAAACAGGTTTTACCCTCAAAAAGAACGATGACGCCTCAGCATATTGCTCAGATTCTAGAAGTTTCTCAGGAGGAGGAAGAATACGCCCCCCACAGGAGGCGATAAGATTCGCCGAGGCGATCTTGTCTACATAAATTGGCTCGCCCTCTTCCCGACTGGCCTTCTTCTTCTTCTTTTTACTCTTCGCCTCGGGGTCCGTGCTCCTTTGGCGCTTTTCCAAAGCCTTCATTTGCCCTCTAGGCGGCAAAGCGGCTATCGGTTGTATACCCTCTGCATGTGCAGTAGCATCAAGAACCAGGCGGTTTTCATTCGCCTCGGTACCGTCCAGCACTGCAGGAAGGGTAGGGTTTACCACACCCGCGCTCCATTCCGGCATAGGAATCGTCTCGGACGCGACTCCCTCGGAGTAACCGCCGAGACTCCCACGTCTATCTCGGCAAGTCTCCTCTCTTCGGCCTCTTTCTTCTTTTGAGCCGACATTTACCGAAGGGTCAATTTTGTTGCTTGCATCTCCACGAAAAACCTTGATTGATGATCAAAAGACGCAGAGATAGAAGAGTAGGAAATACCGTTCGAGAATTTTAATGCTCGATCGAGACTTTTTTCGAAAAATGCTTTAGCCAATCACACTTCCGACAGACAGTTTCTTTTGGGCCCGAATGAGATCGTCAGGACAAGGTTCAAAGAAATTGATGGCATGATCTGCGAAAGACAAGAAACAAGGTAAGTATCGAGGGTAGCTGGCGGCTCGGTGACAAATAAACACTAACTACGTATCTAAAGAGTACCCTGTATCTCGATAGAGATTTTCCGAGGAGGTCTTCAGGAATAGAAGAGTCGTCGAGGGCCATTAAAAGGAAGTGGTCGGTATACGGCTCATCTTTGCTCGGGAACCCGCCGATAATCTTTCTCTTTTTAACGGGCGAAGCGTATGATGTAGGAGAATCTTCGAGGATATTGTCAAATCAAGAAGTTTTCCTGAAGTCTCCGGAGAATAAGGAATATATCCATAAGCCGATTATTTTCTGGAGCCGACTTAAGGATAAATGGATATCTTCTGAGAATATCGCTAAAAAAGAGGTTTAAGAATTCTATATAAAGCACCTCAAGGACTGGGCATAAGGGAGACAAAAGAAAACACGCTCTCACCTTCAGACAATCCAAAAGCTCTTACTTTGAAGGCTAGACACTTTTCTTTCTATATTCTAAACACTTGTACGATTAAAATAATCTTTTTCATCAATAATATCAAGAACACCATCCTCGGTTTATTATCGATTCTGTTGTTTTTTGAGATTTTTACAAAGTTCGTTTCCTCGAGAGAACCCTAATAACGATTTCCATTGTGCGAGTTTTGACTTCAACAATCATTACTCGAGAATAGCTAAAAATTTACTTGTGTTGTAGTTTAGATGTTTGCTATCTAATCTCATATTAATTTAGTAATTTTACCTTGAATATTTTTTCATTATTACGTTTTATGAATATAACATTCTCTTTTTTCATTTTTGTCTGTTATGATAACTTGGTATCATTGACTTACAATTTTTTCACGTAATGGTCTTTCCATACGTCAGACATACCAAAAAAACTAAAAAATGAGACTCTCTCCTATATGACTATATGTAAAGGATGACATCTAAAGTATTGATTAAAATTACTAGCATATTATGATGTGGTTGATATATTAGATGACGAGAGAATACATGAAATAAAGAATTGTTTCTTACAATTAAGTCAGGCAAGTTTTAAACCACATAAGTAATATAACTACATACATTGTATCAATATATCATATATTATTGTAAGCGTTCATGATAGTGAAAAATTAGGATAATATGTATATAAATAATCAGATTTATATTAAAAAAATGTAGAATTGATAGTTTGAGTCATATATGAATTTAATTATAAAAATTATAATTAGATAAAATAGATATGAATTTATTAATTACATAATAAAACAGAACATAAAAAGCAACAAAAATCATAATCATATTTTTCCTGCAATTTGTTTTATAAAAATTCCATGCGTATTATGGATGTTCATCTAGTCTTATATAATAAATAAGGGTTTATCTCTTTATTAGAAACTATAAAAAAAATTGATACATGGCATGTGTCCCTCTTTGTTGGTAAATACATGTTATATCATTCTAAAATCAAGTATACATAAATTATTTTTGATTATATTTAGATATATTTATATTGTATTTAGTATTTGAGCTTGAGACTGTATATAACAACTCACAATTGCTATACATTTTATTTAATTTATTGAGACGTAAAGTTATTGTTGCTAATGTATAGTCACTATGTTTATTGTTTTGAAAAAGTTTTATGAAAACGTTTTTGGTTTTTGTGCAAAGTTGTTAAAACGTATACACTAAAAGACACAAAGAAACATAATTAAGCATAATATCACCCATACAATATAATTTGCCATAACTACTGAATTAAGTGAGAAGAATAATACTTGTATAAATATGCAAGGGATTTGCATATGATAGGGGGTTTTCCTACTAAGATTAATGATAGGGGTTGATTTCCTCGATATATATATTGTACGCCTATAATTTTGGTTTGAATTGATAGTCATGTTCAACGAAATACATATTTAACATAATGATTTTCAAAAGCAAGCAAAACATGTTCAAAAGACCAGTCAGTTAATACGTACTATGGAAGTGGCTGAAGAAGTGATTGCAGCAGAAGGAGCCAAAGTGGAACTAACAGCTAGAAATTAAGCGCATGAGTCGCAGAAACAAGACTATGTTGAAGACTATTTCGCATTGATGAATGATTGTCAATAGAGAACGCTCTGGGGCTTGGTGAATGGTGAGTTCAAGGGTAGAGAGGGTATGGATTCAGAATTTAACTCTAATTTAGAGTTCTTTTTTTTTTTTTAACAACTTTAGAGTTCTTATTCGATGAAACTCTTTGAAACC
>Ga0041059_1002051_pt1 | contig 15469 bp, 8 predicted proteins | sample AraColnosormetaG_FD_56232 | JGI IMG/M metagenome (GOLD analysis project Ga0041059, IMG submission 56232) | Arabidopsis roots microbial communities from North Carolina, USA - Col MF nosort | ecosystem: Host-associated > Plants > Roots > Unclassified | place: USA: North Carolina | collected 2013-09-02
AAAAAAAAAAAAAAAGGTCTAGCCATAAGATATTTTTTTTGATAATTTCCATGCCTCTTACAAGAATTGTGAGAGTGAATGATTACATCCTTAGTTTTTCTAAACCACAAAATAAAAACTTTCGTTCATGAAATCTTATGGTAAGTTTTGAGAGAAATATCCGAGTATTGCTTCAGTCCGTTGCATACGAATCAAGCGAGACGATGGTGCAGCCTGGAACCGAGATAAAAGCAAGCGACCTAACCCTACTAGTAATCACGATTATACTCTTCGCAATCTTCATCGTTGGCTTGGCTTCGGTTTGCTTCCGCTGGACCTCTCGCCAATTTTACTCACAAGAATCCATCAACCCTTTCACTGACTCCGACGTTGAATCCCGTACGAGTATTACGGCGGTGCGTGGGCTCGACGAGGCTATCATCAACTCATTTCCGACGTTTCTCTACTCGGAGGTGAAGGAGCGGAGAATCGGGATAGGTGGCGTCGAGTGTGCAGTGTGTATCTGTGAGTTCGAAGACCATGAAACGCTCCGTTTGATGCCTGAATGCTGCCACGTGTTTCATGCTGATTGTGTAAGTGTCTGGCTCTCTGATCACTCCACGTGTCCACTCTGTCGTGTGGATCTTTGCTTACAACCGGGTGAGAGAAGCTACTTGAATCCGGAACCGGATCTTGTAGAATCTACAAACTCGCATTTGTTTGATGGTGTGACGTGGACCAATAGGAACAGACCGTCTCGGTCATGGTCAACGAGATTGTCTCAATGTCGAGTCTCCCAGATATTAATCTCGAGATCGCATTCGACCGGACATTCTGTGGTTCAACCGCTAGATAATTTAGACCGGTTTACGCTTCGGTTACCAGAAGAAGTCCGGAGGCAACTGACGAAAAAAACGGTGGACAACGTGGCATTTTCTCAGGCTAGGAGCTCACGGCGTGGTTACAGAAGCAGAAGTGCCGGAAGCGAGAGGAGTGTCTTCTCGTACCAACGGCGGATGCATTCCTTCTCTGATTGTGCATGGTCCACCTCCTGTGGCGGAGAAGCGGTGGCTCCGTCAAAGGATTCCCGCCGAATATCAGTTGAACAATCCCAGCTAGATGATCGAGTGTAGTAGATAGGCAATTTTCTTGGTGTGTGTTTTTTGCTAACAACATTTGTGTTTGTCTGTTTGTCTGTTTGCTATCATTTGCTTTTCGAACATGACCAATATTCAAGTCCAAAAAAAAAAGATTAAAATGTCAGAAGTGGGGTTTGAACCCACACCCTCTTACGAGGACCAGAACTTGTGTCCACTCGGCCATCCTAAGTCCTAACTTTATTGACATTCTCGTGACGACATCGTTTATATAGAAGATTATAATCTTTGTTTCTAGCTACAAAATCTGATCATAGATACACATACACTACAATGCAAAATCAGATCAGATTAATACAAGTCGAAGAAAAGCAAGTCTAATGAATTTCAGTTATATAAACTATCCGAAGAGTATGGTCAATCTGTAATGTCGAAACAAAGCTTGGCTTCATCCCAAGGACCATTAATCTCAAACTTATACTCTTGCATCCTAATGAGCCAATAAGGACACACAACATTGACAAGAAGCACAAGAGAAAGAAAGACAAGGAAGAAGAGTCTATGCAATGCATAAATAGAGTAAAGCGTCAAACCCATTAGAGCAAAGGAGAAGAGAAGATGCAACCCAAAGTTGAATTTCTTGATGCAGTAAGTAACAAGAGGCGCAAAGAGAAAGACTTGAAGTGAGAATAGCATCACAGCAAAGACATGGAGCCTAGAAGGAAGACGTGAAGCAACAAAGACTGATGCTACAATTGAAGCATTGACAGATATGCAGCTTGTCAAATTCGGAGTTTTGAGTGCTCCTGGAGCTCTAATGGTGGAACCAGAGTAATCATGCAAGAAGAGATGAAGCAAGAGGAGTGAAACAGTGACTGCCCATATCGAATCTGAGCTGATAGATCGCGTGAGAGTCTGGTAAATCGGAGCTAAGATATAAAGTCCCGTGGTGAAGAAGGAGATGTTGACGAGGTAACGCAAGAGGAGACTCAAAGATAACATTTTTTCTTCGGTTAAGAGGAGAATTAAGAATCCTGATGCTAAGAGAGAGAGATCAAGTAGCAAAAGCGAGTTCTCGTCCAAAGATGATTCAAGAGTGTGAACCCAAACCAAGACTACAAGCGCGACGATGCAGAGGTATTGGGAGATTGAGACAGAGTCTTTCATCACCTTGAGCAAATCACGTCTCACTACGTTTGCGTTCATCACCATTTCCTCGAGGAACGATTCGTCTGTGTAATTGTCGTCGTATCCGATTTGCATTCCTCCGTAGGCTACTTTCCTCCATTTGGGTCCCGGAATTGAGTCTCCGGCGAGATTACTTTCCATTGGGGAGGTTCCGGATTCTTGGATCCAAAATTAGGGTTCTTACGTCACCTCGATCAATTCAAGTTAGAGCGAGGGATGCGAAAGCAAACGATTCGTCCAAAGAGGAAGCTTGAATCGAGAGGAAGGAGGATCTAGTGAATTTGTGATGCTATTTTTTGAAATAAGAAAAAGTAGAGGGAGTAATTGGCAAATAAAAATTAAGAGATTTAGTACTCAAGTAAAATTATATATCAAACGATACATGTGAGCAAACTCGTGGATGAGAAAGTATCTCATGAAGCAACAGAACAGAAGACATGAAGAAAAAAAGATTATTGATGATGACAGAACAAAAAACAGAGTAGCTCTTAAAAGTAAATGATCAATCAAAATGTGAGGCCATCAACTGCATAATGAACAACTAGTTGAGAGCCATCGAACTCAGGTATACCAATTCAGTTATCTTCTTCTTCTTCTTCATCTTCATCATCTTCATCTTCCTCCTCAGATGCTTCTTTGAGCCACTGTATGAATGTATCACATTGTTTCAGATATACTTTGTCAGCTTCATCCGCGCCTGCCTTCTCTTCCTCCCATCTCAGTATCGCATCTTCTTGCAACACGTCCTTGTCATATAGAAGATGTAGAATTTGTGTGAACAAAGGGCCCAACTCTTTGTGAGATTCCTGACACATCTCTTCAAATTTCATGATCACTTCTATCTGTTCATCAATTTTCTTTGCGTAGAAGCCAAGAAGATCCTTCCATTTTGTAATGATACTCGCTGCGTTTTTATACAACTCACTACCAGAATTGTGTGGAGTATCAAGTGCCAGTTTTATCATCGAGAAAAATGTTGCTCCAGCACAATCTGCAGATTCCATGTTGAATGACAACCGCAGCCCGTTAATCTCCATAGTTACAAGGTCCACTTTGATATTCTCTTCAACAGCCCTTAAGACGGTCCCTTCAACCTCTTTCTCAAAGTAATAGTAATCATCATTGGGATCATTCACATCAGTGTTAATACTATCAGCATCAGATTTCAACTCTCCAGAAGTCGGGACGACACTTTCATCATCTGTGTCATCATCGTCTATGGCCTGAGTAATCTCAGAAAGTTTATCCTTGGGGATTGGTGCAACAGAATGCTTCCACTCCTCATCATGAGCCCCTTCACATACTTCCCATATGTAACCTGCTCCATCAGGACCAAGCTCAGATGCTTTGGACTCCATTTGCAGATTTAGGCCTGACAAATGATCCGCAGTCCCGCTGCTACTATCAGCATATTCCAGCTCTTCATCACTGTCTTCTGTCGTTGGCTGTTGAAGTAGGGAAACCTTTGAGTATGCAGGCACAACAAAGTCCCGTCCAACTACAACATTGAAAGACAAAACAACACCAGGCTGCAGAACAGCTCCTGCTCTGATTTTCACCCCATCACACACAATAGCGTTCCTTATCTCACACCCATCTTCAATAGTAACATTGTTCCATATGTATGAGCCTTCAATCACCACATTTGATCCAATAGAGCATCCATTCCCAATAACCGAGTTCATGATTTTATCCCCATGACCAATTTTCGTACCGTATCCAATGACAGTAGAAGCTCCAACATCAGCAGATCGTGATTGAACTACATCAGAAGCCTTGTATATCCCTTGTCTCCCGAGCTTTAGAGGCCGATTTCCACTGAAATTAATATCTGGTACATAAGGATATGTCCACCTCTGAATTATATCCTTGCTAACAGTGTCATAGCTTCGGAAATTATCAATCCTACCAGCATAGCTCGAGTGAATCTCATGAGTGAAGATTTTATAACCCATAATATCATCCACAAGCACACCTTTGACAAAATGACGACGCAGATGTTGATAATCAAAGTTATCCTCAAAGAGACTAAGCACTTCAGGAGAACATATGTCAATGTAGCAATCCTGCATATCATTGCATACTAAAACAGAAGGATTAGTATCCAACAATGACTTCTCTAAGCAAACTGACCCACTTGGATGATCAATCTTATCTTCCTCGTAATGAAGAAGCTGCTTTGTCAAAGGATCAACAGCAATGAAAAGCTGATCTGTTCCTAATCTTGACTGATGCGTAAGTGGAGAAGATTTAGACTGCTTAATAACCATAGTCATAATAGCTTTCTCATCTTTCTTCTTCCTCTCTCTATGCTCTTGAATCAAATCAGCAAGTGGCATATTACTCACAGTATCTCCACTAACAAGAACGAAATCACCTTGAATCTGAGACGTCTCTGTCTGTTGTTCATACATGTAACGCAAAGCATCTCCAGCACTGATGGATTTGTGCGACTCAATCGTTCTCACAAGCAAGTTTGGATGCGAATACCACTCGGATTTCTCCAGATATTCGATAACCTGCATCGAATGAGCACAACAGAAGACGAAAACCTCCTCTATTCCAGCAGATTCGAGCCATGCCAATGTGTAATCAATCATCGGAACATTAACTATCGGTAACAGTACCTTTGGGCGTTCTAGGGTTACGGGACGAAATTTCGTGGCGAAACTGTCGGCAAGAAGAATTGCTTGCAATCGGTGGCGACTCTGTACCTCCGCATCCTCTGAAACCCTAGCGGCGGCGCCGCCTTTCTTCTGAGCACCCATATCTCCTCCTCTCTCACTGATCAAATTCGATCTCACGGGAAAATCTAAAACCCTGAGTATAAACTGAAGTTAATTTATGACGAATTGAGAAAAGAGGATTAAATGTACATCTTTTAAAAATCTGAAGGACTAATATGACAATTTATCATTTTACAGCCCCCTAAGAGTAAAAAAGCACTGAATTATGTATGTTATCATCATGAATTTTCATGGTTGAAGTACTAAACGAAACGGTAAGAAGACGCCAATAAAGACAATGAGAGTTATGAAGGTGACGTAGCAAATCTAACAAGTGGGGAGGTTTATGAATGGACAGTACACAAAGTTGAGGAAAGTCAGGGAAGCTGCAAAAATACAAAAAAACTGTCTGAAACTTCTACTAGTCAAACAATGGAACAAAATTAGATGGTGTCTCTTTAGCTCTTCTTCATTAACAAATCTTTGAAGCAGAGAGAATGGAAGGTGAAGAGAGAGGATACTGGAGATGGAGCAAGAGAGATTTCTTTCCTGAGGAATCTTTCCAGAGCTTTGGTAGTTACAGAGCTGCTCTGTCTCAGACATGTTCCAGGTTCAAGAACAGGTTGGTTAGTAGGTCTGATGATGAGAACGAGCGGTTTGAGCTCAAGAAACAGAGTGAGCACGAGATGAAACGGTGTTTGACATGGTGGGATTTAGTATGGTTTGGATTCGGGTCGGTGATTGGAGCTGGAATCTTTGTCTTGACAGGTCAAGAAGCTCATGAGCAAGCAGGACCAGCTATTGTCTTGTCTTATGTTGTTTCAGGTCTTTCTGCTATGCTCTCTGTCTTCTGCTACACGGAATTCGCTGTGGAAATCCCTGTGGCTGGTGGTTCTTTCGCCTATCTACGGATTGAGCTTGGGGATTTTGCGGCGTTCATCACTGCAGGGAATATACTTCTTGAGAGTATTGTTGGAACTGCAGCTGTTGCTAGAGCCTGGACTTCATATTTTGCAACTCTTCTGAATCGTAGCCCGAACGCTCTACGGATCAAAACAGATCTCAGTTCCGGTTTTAATCTCTTGGACCCAATAGCTGTTGTTGTTATAGCCGCTTCAGCTACAATTGCATCGATCAGCACAAGAAAGACTTCATTGCTCAACTGGATAGCTTCTGCTATCAACACTTTAGTGATATTTTTTGTTATAATCGCTGGTTTTATCCACGCCGACACATCAAATTTGACTCCATTCTTGCCTTTTGGACCTGAGGGAGTGTTCCGAGCAGCTGCAGTTGTGTACTTTGCATATGGAGGATTTGATAGCATAGCAACAATGGCTGAAGAAACCAAGAATCCATCAAGAGACATACCAATCGGGTTACTCGGTTCAATGTCGATAATAACAGTGATATACTGCTTGATGGCATTATCCTTGAGTATGATGCAGAAGTATACAGATATAGATCCAAATGCAGCTTACTCAGTAGCGTTTCAGAGCGTTGGAATGAAATGGGGAAAGTACTTGGTGGCACTTGGTGCTCTCAAAGGGATGACCACAGTTCTTTTAGTAGGAGCATTGGGACAAGCGAGATACGTTACTCACATCGCACGGACCCACATGATTCCGCCTATATTTGCCCTTGTCCATCCCAAAACAGGAACACCGATAAACGCTAACCTCCTAGTAGCAATTCCAAGTGCTCTCATTGCTTTCTTTTCTGGTTTAGATGTTTTGGCAAGCCTCTTATCGATAAGTACTCTCTTCATCTTCACAATGATGCCTATCGCACTACTCGTGAGGAGATACTACGTGAGACAAGATACTCCAAGAGTTCATCTCATTAAGCTCATCACTTGTCTCTTATTCGTCGTTGTTTCTTCAATGGGTACTTCGGCGTATTGGGGAATGCAGCGCAAGGGATCATGGATCGGTTACACAGTAACAGTTCCTTTCTGGTTCTTGGGAACTTTGGGGATCGTATTCTTTGTTCCTCAGCAACGAACACCGAAAGTGTGGGGCGTACCGTTAGTGCCATGGCTCCCGTGCTTATCAATAGCAACAAACATCTTTCTCATGGGATCTTTGGGAGCAATGGCTTTTGTAAGGTTTGGTGTTTGCACTTTAGCCATGTTACTATACTATTTCCTGCTTGGTCTTCATGCAACATTCGATATGGCTCATCAGCAAATTGTGCCAAGAACATAACAACTATGGAAAACAGAGAAGAAATGTAACCTCTGAAAAGGTCTCTTCCTTCCACCCTAGTGTTATTCTGCTTTCTTCATGAACTGCTTCGTTCTGTATTCTCTGTAATCTGCAAAAAGTAAAGTTTGTATATATAAGAAAAGTCTTTTTCACAAGGACTCTTTATCAAAACATGAAATAGAGTTAAGTACACTGAATCCAAACTATGTTGCAAAATTGTTCTCTCAGGCTCCATTCTCGTCATTTAGAGTTCAAATCAACCAGTTTCGAAATCCTCTGCAACCTAAATTGACTTCATCCAGTTATCTCAAATCTGTTACTAAATTAGTTACATTGATCAAAATGTACAACGCAAGTGGCATTAAGATAGCAACAGCATCACAGCATTCAGAAACATAAGAAGACAAAGACTTACCAGTACGTTGACGATGAACTCTAAAGAATGAACTAATCCACGTCATTGGTCCAAATATAGGTCAAAACTCAAGGGAATATTAGCGTTTAGGGTCAGAAAAAACAAATTGAACTTGAAGGATCAGAGGAGGACGAACACTGAGCAGAGAGATGGTACTTGTATTCATATGTTTGAAAGGATATTTATTTAAAAACAGGACAGGTAAGCAAAAGCTTTCATAGCTCAGTTGGTTAGAGCACCCGTTTAGTAAGCGGGAGGTCTTGAGTTCAACTCTCAATGAAAGCAATAATCTCTTTTTTAGTTTTTAACTTACGTAATTTTAAACTTTTTGCATAAATCTTTCAAATCCTTAAATAAACGCCTCAAAATTTTGATTCTTTACAAAAAGGACCCATATAACAAGATTCAACAATCTTCATTTGAGATGACAAGAGTTCCTATATATTTACTTAAAAGAGTCTTGGTTAATGCTTTGGCTATCGAGTGGTATGTACTGAGACATAATGGACACGATCTCTGAATCCATGTATGACTGCAAAGTTGTAGTTTTAATGTATATATAAAAGGATCGTTAGAGTTTGATGCAAAGGGTAAGTCATAATAATTAGTAGCAAAGTGACATTACCTGAAGATGGTACTTGTAGAATATATAAGCACCTAAAGAGATACCCGCGATGGCGGTTAGAACCACAATTGTGAACAACCCTCTGCTTCTTGATCCACTTCTTCTCTCTGCACATGTTTACATTGAGATTTTCCTTCTAATAATATCTGAAAATAGTTTTACATCGTTTTCAACATACCGATACAAGTGTCCTCTTCTTTCATGTAGATACTATTGTTAGAACATTTGCATTCATATCCTCCCCAATTGTTCTTGCATTTGCAGCCATCACATTTACAAGCTGATTTCTCTTTGCATTCATCAATGTCTAGTTATTAGGAAGCAATAAAGATTGGTCAGAGACAATGTCAAGGAAACTCTGATGTTACTATGACAAATTGTCGAAACAATTTCACCTTCACATTTTAGACCATCTCCAAGGAAACCTAGAGGGCAACGACATCCTGATGTCTCTGAGTCCTACATCAAACAAATACAAAAGGTAAGAAAAAGTCTCAAACTTCAGCAAAGTGGAAGAAAAAGCAGCAGTCACTTAACTGAACAAGAAGAGAAAGTTAGACCCTTTCTGGTTTCAGACCAGCAGTCTCCATTGTTCATTGAACATCTCGCAGGTCCATAAGCTGTTTCACAAACTTTGTTAAGATCATTGAACAAAAATGTGCAATGAGATATATTAAAAAGAGAAGATTCAAAAACATACGTTTGCAGGAGGTATAACCATCTCCTTTATATTGAACACCATCGACAACCGGGCACTCACATACTCTTCCCCTAAATGTGTCCTGAAAACAATTCATATAATCTAATAAAGAAGATATGATATAGACTGATAAAGTTATTGGTATACCGCTCCTTATCACGAAATACCTTGCAAGCAGTTACATTGGATCTTTTGTCTTGCCAACATCCTCCATTTTCTATAAGACATTCATTGGTCTCTATATCTGTTTTAGAATGGATCAAAAAGAAATTAAGAGTGTTCTTCACAGAATGCGACTATCTTTATCTAGGAAGTTACTTGACCTGAATTCAAACATATTGACGGTTCTGTTCTTTCCTTGAATCCTGAACATATAGCCTTCAGCACCGCGGTTCTCTCCAGTTTACCTGAGCATGGAACAGATTAAGATTCTAAAACCGTCAAACTTTGTGATTATCGGTGAGAAGGACGAGCTTACCGCGATATTGAGCATTGTTGATCATTAATGTAGGAAAGATTGTAACAATGCCACGATTCTCTTGGCCTAACTGTAACTTCAAAATGTCATCAAAGGAAAAATAACAGCTTGATGGACTGTGAATTTGAAGAAACTGCGAACCTGAAAAGCTTCCTCGGCTTTTAGAACTTCATTCTCTACATCAGCATCAGGATCACCAATGCATTTCTTGATCTTCTCAAGAGACAGCCCTGAGGAAAAAGAAAAACCCTGAAACTGTTACAGAAAGAGTTGCTAGCAGATTGTGACATCTCTAGGAAAACAAAAGGACCTTTTTTACCGAGAGATTCCACAATAGTCTCTGCACATTCTCTGCTGTATTTCTTCTCCTTCATAGAACACCTGATGTTAAAATCTGTCACATAGTCCCACCAAACCCAAGAAGTGTTCTTCTCCTTAGCTACTTTATGAACACATAACTGCCTCAGATTCTCATAAACGACGTCTTTCCCATTATATCCATCTTCAAATTCTTGCTTAGTATCAAGAGCACAATACCTCCCTTGGTTTATACACTGAGTCCTACACTGCTTGCTAAGTAGAAGCTCTTTGGGACAAACCCAAGAAATGTAGTGAGGTCTGAACAAAGTATAACCGCCTTTTTCAAGAATCTGAGCCATTCCCTTAAAGTTCTTAATGAAATCTATCTGTTTATCGCAGTGTACACCACATTCATCATTAGTATTAGCCCATAGCTCATACTCAACTCTCTCATCAGGGTTTGGTATAGACTCACTCCAATCCATCTTCAAGATTACCTCCTCACCTCTTTTAAGAGCTTTCTTGAGGCTATCACCGAAAGAGCGAAGGATTAAAGCTGATGGGATCTTGACTTTGTCTATAAAGTCAGGATCTTCATCTTGGGGTGTATCCATTGTTATCAATGGCTCAACAATGTTATCTGCTAAAAGAACAGCCGCTGCGCCGGATTGTTGTCCGTTCCATATCTTCAAAGCAAAGTTACACACTAAAAATGAAAAACATTGTAGAGTCGGTTAACAAAGATACAAACCCTTCAAATCTATCAGAACTAAACTTCAATCACAATGGTAACAAAAAAAGTAGTTTCAAACTTTCAATCATATTCTTGTTGAAAATGTCACTATGAACTCTCGGATTATACCTCCACGATCAATGAGGAGAATTTTGGGATAAGGAGACTTGGTATTGAAGGTTTTGTTGAAAGAGTTGCATCCGTAAGCGTCTTGGCCTGCGTAGACCACAGAGCCGATCATGAAACCGCCGTACTTTGGGAGACCAAAGTTTGCTATGGCCGCGTCGTGCTTAGCTCCCATTTCCCATGAGTTAAGGACCGTCAAGCTGCTTTTCTCCACGAAGAATCTCGATGAAAACCCGTTGACCACCACCATGGTCAACGCTAGAATCAGAGCCAAGACGGTTCCTTTATTGCTCGGAGACATTCTTTTCGACAAAAGAATCTCTTTTTCCCGAGAAAAACTGAGCTGAACCTTAATGTATACGGAAGAGACGACGAGTTGGCAGAGTCAGCGGAGCTACCATGACTCTGCAACTACTGTTTCGAATGTTTCTCTGATGATTATTGTTCTCTAACCAATTATTAACGGAGAGGCAAATTTAAAATTAAAATTTGGGAGGCTTTCAAAAATCCTTAATGGGCCTCATTAGCCCATTAAAAGTCCCAATTTAAAATATTGTAATTGCTATTATAGAAAGAAAGAAAAATGAAGGTCGGTGTTAAATAAAAAAAATGAAAAAATTAACGAGTGGTAGTCAAATACAACCCCACACGAGCCATGTGAGTGAATGATGCTCAAATATCGATTTGCACTAACTTCAATGCGCACCAGCCAAAATAACACGTTTCCATTTTCGTATTTTATACATTGATATAAACCGTGTCGTATTTGTTAAAGATATACACGTATATTTGTATACATATATTCAATTTGTATATGTATATACATACAATGCTGGTCTAATATGTCCGCGTTTGAACATATATATATCTAAACGTCTGAGAAAAGAAACAACACAAACATAGCTTCAAGTATGGACCTCAAGCTAAGGCCTAGCTTCTTCATCTCTTTTCTGATTCTCATTTTACTTCTCAAAAATCTTAATTACGGATCTGCAGCTAGTCCGAAATGCATATCCACCGAGCGGCAAGCTCTTCTCACCTTCAGAGCAGCACTAACTGATCTTTCGAGTAGGCTCTTTTCTTGGTCCGGACCTGACTGCTGCAACTGGCCCGGTGTTCTTTGCGATGCTCGGACCAGCCACGTTGTCAAGATTGATCTCAGAAACCCGAGTCAAGATGTTCGCTCTGATGAGTATAAAAGAGGTTCCTTGCGAGGGAAGATACATCCGTCTTTGACTCAACTCAAGTTCTTGAGCTATCTGGACTTGAGTTCAAATGATTTCAATGAACTAGAGATTCCTGAGTTTATTGGCCAAATTGTTAGTCTAAGGTACCTGAATCTTTCTTCCTCATCGTTTTCCGGCGAAATCCCAACGAGTCTTGGAAATTTGTCGAAGCTGGAGTCTCTTGATCTGTATGCAGAGTCGTTTGGTGACTCTGGTACATTATCATTGCGCGCAAGCAATCTCCGGTGGCTTTCAAGTCTGTCTTCTTCCCTGAAGTATCTCAACATGGGGTATGTAAATCTAAGTGGTGCGGGTGAAACCTGGTTACAGGATTTCAGCAGAATCTCGGCGCTAAAGGAGTTGCATTTGTTCAATAGTGAGCTCAAGAACTTACCTCCCACCTTGTCTTCGTCTGCGGATCTGAAGCTCCTTGAAGTTCTTGATTTGTCTGAAAACTCTCTCAATTCGCCGATACCTAACTGGCTATTTGGTCTTACCAACCTCAGAAAGCTATTCCTCAGATGGGATTTTCTCCAGGGTTCGATTCCTACGGGGTTCAAGAACTTGAAGCTTCTAGAGACACTTGATCTGTCGAATAATCTGGCACTACAAGGCGAGATTCCATCGGTTCTTGGAGACCTTCCTCAACTGAAGTTTCTTGACCTTTCTGCAAACGAACTCAACGGTCAAATCCATGGGTTTCTAGACGCCTTCTCCAGAAACAAAGGAAACAGCTTGGTCTTTCTCGATCTCAGTTCCAACAAGTTAGCTGGGACATTGCCCGAGTCACTTGGATCGTTGAGGAATCTGCAGACTCTGGATCTTTCATCGAATTCCTTCACGGGTTCGGTCCCTTCCTCGATAGGAAACATGGCGTCACTGAAGAAACTTGATCTTTCTAACAATGCCATGAACGGGACAATTGCGGAAAGCTTGGGGCAGCTTGCAGAGCTTGTGGATCTGAACTTGATGGCGAATACATGGGGAGGCGTTCTGCAAAAGTCACATTTCGTGAATCTCAGAAGCTTGAAAAGCATCCGTCTAACAACTGAACCATACAGATCTCTTGTCTTCAAGTTACCATCTACTTGGATTCCTCCTTTCAGACTGGAGTTGATCCAAATCGAGAACTGTCGGATCGGTCTGTTTCCAATGTGGCTCCAAGTACAAACCAAGCTCAACTTTGTCACACTCAGAAACACTGGTATTGAAGATACAATACCGGATAGCTGGTTCTCTGGAATCTCTTCTAAAGTTACTTACCTAATTCTAGCAAACAACAGAATCAAAGGTAGATTACCTCAAAAGCTTGCGTTCCCAAAGTTAAACACCATTGATTTGAGCTCCAACAACTTTGAAGGCACTTTTCCTCTCTGGTCTACAAACGCAACAGAGCTGCGTCTTTACGAGAACAACTTCTCGGGTTCTCTTCCACAAAACATTGACGTCTTGATGCCAAGAATGGAGAAGATCTACCTCTTTAGCAACAGCTTCACAGGCAACATCCCATCGTCTCTATGTGAAGTCTCCGGACTGCAAATTCTGTCACTGAGGAAGAACCATTTCTCTGGTAGTTTTCCAAAATGTTGGCACCGTCAGTTCATGCTTTGGGGAATTGACGTGTCTGAGAATAACTTATCAGGCGAAATACCAGAGTCTCTTGGTATGTTACCTTCTCTCAGCGTCTTGCTTCTGAACCAAAATTCGTTGGAAGGTAAAATCCCAGAGAGTCTTCGGAATTGTTCTGGCCTTACGAACATAGATCTCGGAGGAAACAAGCTGACCGGGAAGCTTCCTTCATGGGTAGGAAAGCTGTCTTCTCTATTCATGCTTCGTCTGCAAAGTAACTCCTTCACTGGTCAAATCCCAGATGATCTCTGCAACGTTCCAAATCTACGCATTCTGGACCTCTCCGGAAACAAAATCTCGGGCCCTATTCCAAAATGCATCAGCAATCTCACAGCCATTGCTCGAGGTACAAACAATGAGGTGTTCCAGAATCTAGTCTTCATTGTGACCAGAGCTCGTGAATACGAAGCCATAGCCAATAGCATAAATCTTTCAGGGAACAACATAAGCGGAGAGATCCCAAGAGAAATCTTAGGCCTCTTGTATCTCCGAATCCTGAATTTATCAAGAAACTCCATGGCAGGAAGCATTCCCGAGAAAATATCAGAACTGAGTCGCTTGGAGACGCTTGATCTATCAAAAAACAAGTTTTCTGGAGCCATACCTCAGAGCTTCGCAGCAATATCTTCTCTGCAAAGGCTGAATCTTTCGTTCAATAAACTGGAGGGGAGCATACCTAAGCTTCTCAAGTTTCAAGATCCATCCATTTACATTGGAAATGAATTACTCTGTGGGAAACCACTTCCTAAAAAATGTCCAAAAGACATTAAATAGCAAAATGTTGTAGTGAATTGAGCATAAGGAAGGTGCTAAGAAGTACCTTACAAGATAATGTACCTGCTCATATACCAATAATAATAAAATTATCAGCTCAATTCAGGAACTTAGCCTCTAAAGACAAATCAATGTAATGAACAATGAAATCTTCAGGTGTCATATCCGAATAAAACTTGGAAGTTTACAATTATAACTACCTGACCAGGTAACTTTAAGTAGTTTAGAACAGAAACATTACTTTCAGCAGCATCACTAGCAAAAACCAAGCAACTAATTTAAATCTTCTGAAGCAAACCTAAATGATTCAGGGTAGAACAAGGACACTGCATACTTGTCAACAACACAAATGCTAATCTAGAGACAGTGAATTTTATAGAAAGAAATGCCCACTTGGCAAAGAGCACAAAACGACTAACATACATACCCTATCTAGGAATATAAAGAGAAAAACCTTCAATTTGTTTCACACATATTTGATCATTCACTTGAAAATAGTACTGAGAACGAGAAACAACGACTTATCTGCCCATTTTCAAACAAGTTAAGAAAGTTCAGATTGATGAAAACTACACATTGTTCTGGATACCAAGAAAAACATACATTTGAGTCTGCACATACTCATGACCTAGATCCCAAAGTTGAAACAACAATTCACACACAAAAGGTTATGTCTCTATTTCTAGGACCTTATTGAAACAGTAATAAGATAACAATTTGAGTCCAAAGTTTCTGTTTTGGCTGTTCATCCACACAAAAATGCAAGCATGGAGTGAAGATGGGCAGATTCTAGGACCGATACTCATCAATTATCAATCACCATAACAAAATTTAATCATCTCTATAAAATCCCATCTAAAAAGAAGAATCCACAACTAAGCATCTATCAATGGGAGAAAAAATAAACTAGAAGAGCTTTCAGATTCAAACAAGCAAAACCTGAGCTTTCACAGAAGGAACTAAATCACATGATGAAGAAATTTCAATCACGATGCATAAGCAAGACAACAACGACGACGAGTCGGACGCCAACCGGTGTTTTTGTTCTGGTAAAACAGTTGGATTCGATTTGGCTTTTCCGGTTACGGAGTACATTGTTGTTTGTTTCTGATGAATATTTTATTGGCCCATTAGAGATAACAAATTGGGCCTGATGGCTTCTAAAGCCATTATCTTTTCTAAAGGCGAGAAATTGAAAGTGTATTTGAAGAAGAAATAAAGTTTTGGTACCATCTCTTTTGCTTTAAAAAAAAAAAAAAAAAAAAA
>Ga0041059_1002052_pt1 | contig 15464 bp, 11 predicted proteins | sample AraColnosormetaG_FD_56232 | JGI IMG/M metagenome (GOLD analysis project Ga0041059, IMG submission 56232) | Arabidopsis roots microbial communities from North Carolina, USA - Col MF nosort | ecosystem: Host-associated > Plants > Roots > Unclassified | place: USA: North Carolina | collected...
TTTTTTTTTTTTTTTTGAGGAATCAGTTTCAGATTTGTAGAATCTGCGTTTTATTTATATTTATAGGTTAGCGATTGAAGTTTCGAATTCGATTTTGTTTTACTATCTGAAATTTAAACAATTTTCTCAACACATTTTCTCAAATTTTGTCAAAGCTCCTGACTTTTGTGGATGATTTTCGTGTTTCTTCACTGTGTGTAATTGATTCCTTAATTTGGTGTGTTTTTTAAAATACCCAAATTCTGATTTTCGTTAATATTTCCTCTCATCTCGATTACTGCAGCTATTTATCTTCCCCAACACTGCTTTTTACTGATCCAAGAATTGGTTCTACTCTTTTGTTAAAAAACGTAGAGTTTTGATTTTTCTTAGCTCTAATCCCTAAACCCTAAACCCTAAAAACGTCTTGATTTTTCCCCTGGTGAAATGTTGAAATTCGTAGTTTGTACATGTCTTAGAGGAAGCCAAATTTGCTTATCGACTTAGTGTCGTATCTTGTCCGTATCAGTTTAAAGTGTGTCTTTTGTCACAATTGCATTTTTTGGTTTCTAACTATATATTTGAATATACTTGTGCAGAGAAACGTGCAAATGGCACCAGTTAGGAAGTCGAGGAGTGTGAACAAGCGTTTCACCAATGAAACTTCCCCAAGAAAAGATGCTGGGAAATCGAAAAAAAATAAGCTACGTGTGAGTAAATTGGTCTTCATTTCTTGAATGTTGAATGAGATGTTACTCTGATGTATTTATTCTGTGCTTTATTTTTCCTATCATAGAAGAAGAAATTGTCTGACAAGCTGGGACCTCAGTGGACCAGATTAGAACTTGAGCGTTTCTATGATGCTTACCGCAAGCACGGACAAGAGTGGAGAAGGGTAAATAACTGTTTCACTCACATATGTTTATGTGAGTTTCAGTGGCAATCAGAGTTCTTAAAGACTGTTTTTTGTATAGGTGGCTGCTGCAATTCGGAATAGCAGGTCTGTTGACATGGTGGAAGCTCTATTTAATATGAATCGGGTATGAGTAAGGACATGCTATGTTTCAGTTTTAGTTAGTATCGATGTGGCAAGTTTCTTTTCCAAGCTTTAGTTTAAATGTTGTAAAACCTACATAACTTTGCATTCACAAGATATGCTTCTTCTTCCAGGCGTATTTATCTCTCCCCGAGGGAACTGCCTCTGTAGCTGGCCTTATTGCGATGATGACAGATCATTACAGTGTCATGGTGAGAAATCTATTTTATTAAGGCTGCCACACAAAGGATATTATGTGAAGTGACCTGCCAGTAGATGAGAAAATGAAATTTCTTGGTTGAAAATGTGGGTGGTTGGTGAAAAACCTTTCATTGTTAACGTGAGTAGACAGTAACACCAATGACATTGAAAACTTTGAGTTTTGTGTACCCTATCTGGCCTATCTGTTGGGCCAGTTTGTATGTTTGATAAAGTTATGTGGACCGATTTGTAACTCATTCATATGATATTTCTTCTAGGAAGGGAGTGGCAGTGAAGGAGAAGGCCATGATGCTTCAGAAGTACCAAGGAAACAACAAAAGCGCAAACGTGCTAAACCTCAACGTAGCGATTCTCCAGAGGAAGTGGATATACAACAGTCAATTGGTTCACCAGATGGATGCCTCACGTTTTTGAAGCAAGCACGAGCTAATGGTAAAGTGCTACATTGTGTTAACTCAGTTTTCTAATTTTTATTTTCGTCTGAAGAAGCTAAATCAAATGATTACTCTATGATTTAAGCAGGTTAGGAAGTTGATTACTTGTTCTGCATTTGTTATTGACTTTGTATAGTCCAGGAATAGATATCCATCTGTCTAGTACCTGTAAACCAATTCGTTCAAGATCGTGTAACTTTATTTCTTAGTTCATGTAGGAACTCAGCGACATGCCACTGGAAAACGTACACCACGGGTTCCTGTACAAACTTCATTTATGAGGGATGATAGAGAAGGCTCTACTCCACCAAATAAAAGAGCCAGGAAGCAATTCGATGCCAATGATGATGTAGCACATTTTTTAGCGTTAGCATTAACAGATGCATCGAGAAGGGGAGGGTCTCCAAAAGTTTCTGAATCACCAAATAGAAGAACAGAACTTAGCGATAGCTCACCGATAAAGAGCTGGGGGAAAATGGTATCTCTCAGCTTGACAAAATTTTAAGCGGTTATCTTTTTGATTTCTTTTCTGTGTGAGTTTGCTTCACTGAAAAACACTATTTAACTTTGTGCTTCTGACTAGTCGCGAACCAGAAAATCTCAGTCTAAGCACTGTGGCAGCTCCATTTTCGAGGAGTGGATGGAAAGTAGCCGAGAAAGGAAACTTGACTCTGATAAAGATACTACCTTGTTGATGGATATGGAAAGGGCTGGCGAAATGGAGGCTCCGCGGAAGGGGAAAAGAGTCTACAAGAAAAGAGTGAAAGTCGAAGAAGCAGAATGTAATGATTCTGATGACAATGGAGAAGCATGCAGTGCCACACAAGGGCTCAGAAGTAAATCACAAAGACGAAAGGCTGCTATTGAAGCCTCAAGAGAGAAATACTCACCGCGCAGCCCAAAGAAAAGAGATGACAAACATACTTCCGGAGGTAAAAACTAATGTAATTTGAAGCCTGATTTTAATTTCAATGTTACCCCTTTCTGTAAGGAAAGTTAGAGATATTTAACATATTTTCGTTTGCAAGCTCTACTGTTGTTATATTTGATTATTTATCTTTTCTGCATTGTCCATTCAAACTAACTATCTTCATATTCTGCTGAAAACTTATGCGGATCTGAAACTTATTGCCAGTCTTTTCCTGTGTAGCTTTTGATGCCCTGCAAGCATTGGCCGAATTGTCAGCTTCAATGCTTCCAGCAAATTTGATGGAGTCAGGTGAGTTTTGTGTGGTTTTGCTTGTAACTTCAATATACCTGAAACTTATGTTTTTTTTTTCTAGATATTCTCATTATATAGATTGGGTTAATTCTGCAGTGTTCACTGTTCGCATTAGGGCCTTTACCTGTCTGTATTTGTTAAATTTAACTAAATTGCATTGGGTCCAGAATTATCTGCTCAGTTGAAGGAAGAAAGAACAGAATACGACATGGACGAGAAATCTAGCACACCAGAAGCTACTTCCACAAGCAGTCATGGGGAAAAAGCAAATGTAGAGCCAGATGATAGTCTCCTTCATGCAATTTCTTCTGTTGAGAATGCTAACAAGAGAAAGTCAAAACCTTCAAGGCTGGTATCCACTGATTGTGATGATGTTCCCACAGGGAAGCTACAACCACAAACTAGTGGCAGTTTAAGAAAACGTAAACCAAAGGTTAGCAAGATAGTTCTCTTAATCTGTGCTCTTTCTTCTAGGCATCTTTTAGCTGTAAATGTTAATTGTGCTCTATTTTCAGGTACTAGGGGATGAAGCTCCAGCAGAGTTTAGTCAGAACAAATCCATAAACAAGAAGGTAGTCTGTGTGTATGTTGAATTAGTTGAAACCCGTTGCAAGTCCTATATTGCTTCCTTGTACATAAATTTTTTGACCTTAGTTGAACTCCGTGATCTCTGTTTTCTATCCTTTGAAACAAGTTCGAGATCTTTATTAAAAATGCATATTGAGTATTCAAATTTGTGATTCTGAAGAAAACATTACCTCATATGATTTGGTTTTTTATGTTGCAGGAATTGCCTCAAGATGAGAATAATATGAAGTCTTTGGTTAAAACAAAACGCGCTGGTCAAGTTCCGGCTCAGTCAAAACAGATGAAAACTGTTAAGGCGTTGGAGGAATCTGCTATAACAAGTGATAAGAAAAGACCTGGGATGGATATAGTAGCGTCACCTAAACAAGTTTCTGACTCGGGTCCAACCAGTTTATCGCAGAAACCTCCAAACAGGCGAAAGAAGAGTCTGCAGAAAAGCTTACAAGAAAAGGCTAAATCTTCTGAAACCACTCATAAAGCTGCACGTAGTTCCAGATCTCTTTCAGAACAAGAGTTGTTGTTAAAGGTGGAGCCTCTAACTTCACTTCTCCTACGCACATCAGTATCTTGTACATCTATATATTTGTTTATTCCAATTTCAGGATAAGCTTGCTACTTCTCTGTCGTTTCCCTTTGCACGTCGAAGGTGCATATTTGAATGGTTTTATAGTGCTATCGACCATCCCTGGTTTTCAAAGATGGAGTTTGTCGATTACCTAAATCACGTGGGGCTTGGTCACATTCCAAGACTTACTCGTCTTGAATGGAGCGTCATTAAAAGGTTTGTTCAAGTTATGTTATTGGATACTTCCAGAGAATATAGGTAGATTATAAAAGGTTTCTTTCGTTTTTTTGCAGTTCTCTTGGTAGACCACGAAGATTCTCTGAGAGATTTTTACATGAAGAGCGGGAGAAACTTAAACAGTACCGCGAATCTGTGCGAAAGCATTATACAGAGCTTCGAACGGGTGCTAGGGAGGGGCTTCCTACAGATTTGGCTCGGCCATTAGCAGTTGGGAACAGAGTCATTGCCATCCATCCCAAAACACGGGAGATTCATGATGGAAAAATTCTCACTGTTGATCATAACAAATGCAATGTTCTCTTCGATGACTTGGGCGTTGAGTTGGTTATGGTAGTTCAAATACAATACCAGTTCCATATACACAATGATTTATTGGTAAAATAAGGTCTCAGTTGTTTGATCATCTCCTTTTGTGACAGGACATTGATTGCATGCCTTTAAATCCACTGGAATACATGCCAGAGGGTCTAAGGAGGCAAATTGATAAGTGCTTGTCTATGAAGAAAGAAGCACAGCTAAGCGGGAATACAAACCTTGGTGTGTCTGTGCTATTCCCTCCTTGCGGACTTGAAAATGTCAGCTTTTCCATGAATCCTCCTCTGAATCAGGTAGGGAAAGATGGAAGTTTGACTACTTCTGTCAAAGCCTGTAAACCTTCCTAGATCCTCCTGTGCATGTTCATGTAAATTTTATGCCTAATTCATAAATTCTCTACAGGGTGATATGATTGCTCCCATTCTGCATGGTAAAGTATCAAGCAACACTAGTAGTCCACGGCAGACTAATCATTCATATATCACAACTTATAACAAAGCAAAAGAAGCTGAGATTCAACGGGCACAAGCGCTACAGCATGCTTTAGATGAAAAGGTAATGGATTACTGATATTCTATTTTTCATATCGGTACATTTGTTCAAATGTTTTGGAAATCGAATAGGATCATAATAAATGGACCTTTGAGTGCCCACGTAATTCATTCCTTCTGATTAATCTTGAATACACTTATTCTTGTGCTGTGTGACAAGGAAATGGAGCCAGAGATGCTAGAAATTGTCAAGGGTTCAAAAACAAGAGCGCAAGCAATGGTGGATGCAGCTATAAAGGTATCGATTCATCCACTTTTCTAGATTCTCGAACATACATATGTTTTGCTAAGTTATGGTCACTCTACGGTTTCTAGGCTGCATCATCTGTGAAGGAAGGGGAAGATGTGAACACAATGATCCAAGAAGCCTTAGAGTTGGTTGGCAAAAATCAGCTATTACGCAGCTCTATGGTCAAACATCACGAGCATGTAAATGGCAGTATAGAGCATCATCACAACCCATCTCCTTCAAATGGATCAGAGCCTGTGGCTAACAACGATTTAAACTCACAAGATGGTTCAGAGAAAAACGCTCAAATGCCTTCAGAGCTTATCACCTCCTGTGTTGCCACTTGGCTCATGATTCAGGTAATTAGGAAATTGCTTAGAAGGATTGCATACCCAACGTGATAATCTGGAGGCCGTTATGAATCTATTATACTAAGTTTAGAGTTGGTTTGGTACTAAACCTAGGCTTTAGTAGTTTCTAAACTTTTCGGGACATTGAAAGTAGCTATCCGTGTGTGCCAAATGCCACTTAACCTAGGACTTGGATTCATCATTTATCCTAAATCTTAAACAGACTGCAGCTTCATAGTAATACATTGAACTTTACTTCTCGTGACTTGCAGATGTGCACGGAGAGACAGTACCCTCCAGCTGATGTCGCACAGCTTATAGACGCAGCAGTCACAAGCTTGCAGCCACGATGCCCACAGAACCTACCGATCTACAGAGAAATCCAAACGTGCATGGGACGGATCAAGACTCAAATCATGTCCCTTGTACCAACTTGAAAAGCTAACTCATTTGGGTTGGTTTTGTTTTGAATCTTCGTTAGGTAAGTCTAGTCTCCTTTTTACTAGAGTAGATGATGACATCTTCACCTGAGAAAATGGTGTTATAAGTTCACGAATTCAAGATAGCTTGACCAGAGGTATTGTAGTTGCTGAACAAGCTTTTGGCTTATTCAGGGGCTTTTGGTAGTGAACCATTGGTTCTGCAACGTAAAATGATGTTTATGCTTATATTAAAATTCTCATCAATGTCGTTCAGCAATCGCTAAAATGCCTTTTTGGCCACTTTCAATGTTTCGAATTGATACAAATAGTCTCGATTAAGTTATCAAGTGAAACAGAGCTGAAAACCTCTGTTGTATTCAAACTAGAACAAGGATTAGACAACCAAATGAGTAAGAATGTCAATTACAAACATTGAAGCTTAAACTTCATATTGTAATCCTTAAATTGCACGAGGAGGTTTCTCAAGCAATGCAGAGAGATAAACCTCATCCTTGGATTTAGGTGAAATAGCCCACTTGTGTTTCTTGTACCTAAACTGCAGGAACATGTACATGTAATCATCAAGATCCTTCTTTTTACAGAAGAATCTATCAATCCACAGTAACCCTCCCGGTCTCAGCACTCGGTCCCAATCATATAACACGAAATCCATCAGAAGAAGATCGATCCAACCATCCATTAACCCGGTAGTGTGAATCATATCCATTGTATTATCGAAGAACGGTAGCCTCTGGTTCAAAGATATGTACAATGGGATCAAACCTCTCAAAGCAATCATCTCATTGAAAGGAGCTCCCAAATTCAAAGCTGTTGTGACAATAGTCACATTCTTCTCTCTCATTCTTGCTGCAAATGTTCCTGTCCCAACACCATAATCCAATCCAATCCTGATCTCACTTGGCTTCACTCTCAGAACATCTTCAATCATAAAATCAACTAACAAACTACTGTTCTTGACCCATTTATCTTTCTCTTTCTCCATTTCAAAACATCCGCTGCATTTCGTGTAACCCCTTTTCGGGTTCTTGCTTGATAAGCACGCGAAGTTCCTGCATTGATAATTTCCCCATCTTACATTTCTATCATCAGGAAGCTTCCACAGTGACTCATTGATCGGATAAGGTTTTTGGTAAGTCATTGATGCTCTTGTCAAGCATCGTCTTCTAGGTAACGGATCACACCCGTTAAGCATCAGCTTCTGTGCTAAGTTCCAATCATCATCGCAATACGCTCCAACGTCATAATCCATATACTTCTCTAGCTCCATCTTCATCAACGCACAAGCATGACCAATAGTGTTGTAAACTCTCTCTGTTCCAAACATGTTTATCTTCCCAACACGATTCTCCTTTGGTGTAATGTACTGCCTTATCTCTTCAATGAGAAACTTATTGATCAAAGGCTCTTCCTTTTCCGTTGAGTTTCTGATTCCTTCGGGTTTTGGCAACCGGATTTGCCTTAATCCGATATGAGCATAATAAAATGGCTTCATCACTTCATCTTCAAGAAACTTCTTCATCTCCTTTTTGCTTCCGTCTTTGCTCTTCTCCATATCTTTTACCGTCTTCTCTAGCTTCTCGTACAAGTTGTCCATCTTTTCTAGTACTTCATCAACACGATCGTGCAGCGCCTTTAGGTCGAATCCTTCGCTGCTGACTTCTTTGATTGTGTAGATATTGTTGCAAGTGTCTTCGTTTTGCAAGAAGTAACCCACGGAATGGAATCGGTAGAGACATGAGAGGCTCACAGTGATCACCAGTAATCCTAAGATGACTTGTAATCCTGCCATTAGTCTTCCTAATCGCCATCTCGGCAAACATGTTCTTCCCATTTCCTCTTCTTGACCAAATCTTTCAGTTATTGGTTCTAATTTTGACATAAGAAAACAGAGGAAAGTGTGAATCTTTTGTCATGCTTCAGAGAATATGGAAAAAAAACAGAGGAAAATATGAATCTTAGCTCAAATTAACTAAACAGAGAATAACGCTCCTAAAGCCAAATCTTGAATAAGTGATAAGTGAAAGAAAAAAACATTATTACCAGATAAGAATTAAGAAGAGATGCTCCTTGATGTTTTGATGGAAACCTTTCGTCTCTGGTGTCTCGAGGAAAAGTAGAAGAGATTCATGAGTTTGTTTTTTCAACCTCAAAGTTAAAACGCTATTTGAAATAGAGATCCGAGAGCTGCGGAGAAAAAGTGTGTGTTTTGTGTCTGCTTGAAGAATTACGGAGCTGGAGATACTTAAAGCTGAAGCCTAAAGCTGACTTATTGTGACTAAGTTTTAGGACAAAATCCACAAACTCTCTTTCACCAACGTGCCTAATTCCTTACTTTTCGGTGTTCTTCTGTGTCTTTGAATATAATTCAAAAGTCAACCATAGCTGATAAGTATATAATATACCAACATGCATACTTAAATTTTTTTTAAAAAAATTGTTAAATATAAGAGCACAAATCTCGTAAAGTTGTTAAGAACTTTGCTTTGCTATAGTGGAAAACAAACTAACAATATCATGCACCTTCCAAATTGAAGAAGAGATTCGAGGCAGAGGCAGACGCAGACGCATACGTCGGTTAACGGTTGGGCCGGTTATAACCGGTATATTTCCCGAAGAAGTTTGGTCTTCTCGACCTGGTTGCTAACCATTGCGCCGGAATCTATTTTCTTGGTCAAACCGAACCAAAGTCTTGTACTTAAATCTTGACGATGAAAAACAAAAACAATCATGATGATGAGTGTGATGCGATGATTAGGTGGAAGTTCAAAATACGTCTTTTCTTCCCACCTATTGATTAGACCTTTGATTTTTTTGGGGCGTCTTGGTTCAATGAATCGAGTTTCAACACCCAACGTTGTTTTGTGCGATAAATTTTGTTTTTTAAGTACCGTCAAATTATAACTATGACAGAATTTTTAAAACGATATAGCTACAATTGATTAATCAATCTAGTATATTCAAGCTTTCGACATCATAAACCAGCACTAAATTTAATTCAAGACAGTGAATAACAAGAGCCACACCCACATGTGTACTATGGTTTCGTGATTGTCTCGAACTAAAATGACGTGTCCGTTCTTCTCTCCTTTTATTTTTTTCTTCTTTACGAAAAAATGATTGAACCTTTTTTTATATTGCACTTCAACGGTTTTCACAAGTTGATGTTTCTGTCTTATAGTCCATAAATAAGTTCGAACAAGAAAAATGGCAACCGACGATTTTAGGCTAACGGCCTTATTGTTGAGGGAATCTTATTCAGATGAATGACTTAAACAGCATATAACCAAAGCAAACCGGATCCTTAAACCAAAATGTAATAAACCGTACGCTGGTTGATACAAACAATGAACATGAACCTAGACTCAATAAAAACCAGATGCATTTACATCACAACATAGCATGATATTTATTTCCATCTTTGTGGTTAACCAATCCTAGCTATTATACTAGCTAGCTAGTCTATATATCATAGGGAAGAGAAAGAAAAAACATTCTACTTCACGCAAATATTTTATCTCTTTGTTTCTTGTTCTTAATTAGGGTTTGATTGAAGAAAATGGAAGGAGAGAATAATATGGAGAAAGGATTGTTATTGGCAAAAAAGGAAGACAGTGCAAATACAACTCCACTTCTTATCTTCTCCACCTTCATCATTGTCTCTGCCTCCTTCACCTTTGGCGCTGCCGTATGTACCCATCTCTCTCTCTCTCTCTAGCTCTCTATTTCTTCTCTATATATGCACTCTCATATAGATGTTCCTATTAATTAGAACCAAATTCCAGATCTAGGCCAGAGGTATAATGAGCTAAGGAACAGATTCAAACCACCAACTTCTTTTCTTTAGCATTAATGTTATATACTAAACTTTATTGTCTTTCAACAAGATTGTTGTTTAGAAATTATTTTAACGCAGATAATCAAAACCATGATGATTTTTGGCCTCAGATTTGTAATACTTAATTTCGAATTAAAAGCTAAGTTTATATATATTGACAAAAGATGAAAAAGGTAATAATATAGTTTCTATACTATATATTATCTCTTCATATCTTCAATCTTGTGGACCTCGAAAATGTTGGATTGATAGTACGTGCTACCTATAGCCATATCTTATCTCGACATCTCTTTTAAATTTCAAGTTTCTAACCACAGTAAAGGTTAAAAAAAAATTCAAGTAATTGTATTAAAGTAAGAGTTTATAACTTCATTATGTATATAGAGTTAAAAAAGAACAACTTAATTATTTCTATCATCTTATGGTTCACAGATAGGTTATACTGCAGATACAATGTCCTCCATTATGTCAGACTTGGATCTTTCTCTCGCACAAGTAAGTCCAACTTTCATCACAATTTTTATGGGAAACAACATTAATATAATTTTTCAGTCAATTCTTCCAATTTTACAAGTGGATGGATACACGCAAACGTATACGTATTTTGTTGAAACTACTAGTTACATCGCTTTTTTTTTATATCAAATGAAAAATTATTTAGGGGTAACAAAATAGAAAAAGTTGACTACTGTACGAGCTCATATTGTTACAGTGATGACTAGTTAATTTTAATTTCTTGAGAACTATGTTTACAGTTTTCGCTGTTTGGTTCGTTGTCGACGTTTGGAGGAATGATCGGTGCAATATTCAGCGCCAAAGCTGCAAGTGCCTTCGGTCATAAAATGGTAAGTATCAATTATTCTCAAAATCACCCCTATCTTTCTTTTATTTTGTCGTAAGCCCAAAAATTTATATCGTAAATTTCTACACCCTCATTTTTTTTTGTCTTACAATATTTCTTAGACGTTGTGGGTGGCTGATTTATTCTGCATAACTGGTTGGCTTGCAATTTCACTAGCCAAGGTTCCCTCCATAACTTATATTCTTCTTTATTTTTGCAAGTTTAACAAAATTGTATATTTTATCACCATTTTAGTAATATAGTCTATGTTTTTTTGTAGTATATAATTCTTATTTTAAATTTCTTTTTTGGCACACAGGATATTATTTGGCTTGACATGGGGCGATTTTTGGTGGGAATTGGAGTTGGTCTCATTAGCTACGTGGTAAAGCTATTTCCTGAAAAGATGACAAAAAAAATATATATATATATCGTCGTAACCATAAATATTTTCTGTATAGGTTCCTGTATATATTGCAGAAATAACACCCAAGCACGTAAGAGGGGCTTTTACATTTAGCAATCAGGTGACTTACCTATTTAAAATCGAAGTTTAGACGTATATTATCATTTTATACATAAATTTGACTTATTTATTCTAACATCAATACTTCACAGCTTTTGCAAAACTGTGGAGTTGCAGTCGTATATTACTTTGGAAATTTCTTGTCATGGAGAACTTTAGCCATAATAGGTGATTCATTCCCATCAACTATCCCGATTTTAAAGATTCATTTCTCCTGATTATTATTTTATTTGCCCTAAACTAAAATATAGATATCTAATTAACCAGGTAGTATTCCATGTTGGATACAAGTTATTGGTTTGTTCTTCATACCTGAGTCTCCAAGATGGCTGGTTAGTCATATAAATCAATCGTGAAAAACTTATATCCATGAACATGATTGTTGTAATTTGTAAGTAAATATATAATAATATATGAACATAATATTTACAGGCGAAAAAAGGTCGTGATAAAGAATGTGAAGAAGTTCTTCAAAAGTTAAGAGGAAGAAAATACGATATTGTGCCTGAAGCTTGCGAAATCAAGGTACTCATACGTACAAATCAGTCCCACAAAATACAGATGTTTGACATAAATATATTTAAAATCACTTGTAGTCTTGTAGATCATTCATTCACCAAAAGAAAAAAGAAAAACAATCTACTCCTAAGCAAAAATTCTCACTTATACTTGTTTTAAATTTGTAGATTTCAGTTGAAGCTTCGAAGAAAAATTCGAATATCAACATTCGTAGTCTTTTCGAAAAGAGATATGCTCATCAACTTACAGTAAGAAAAGAAGAGTTTTATTCATTCATTAAATATATTCTAGTGATCTTGATTTTTATATAAGAACTGAATAACAAATTATTTGTTTTGTTTGGATTCGGTTGATTTTTGTTTAGATCGGCATTGGTTTGATGCTTCTGCAACAGTTATGTGGAACTGCAGGAATAAGTTCTTACGGAAGCACTCTATTTAAACTTGCCGGTAATCAGATTTATTTCCTAATTGAATTGTTTATAATTTAGTTAGGAATTTGTTTTTTGCTTTTCAAACTAATCCTTTGATTTTCTAGGGTTTCCTGCTCGGATTGGGATGATGGTGTTATCTCTTATCGTCGTACGTAAAAATTTATTAGATAGATATTTTTCTGTTTTAAATGCACTTTGACAAAAGAAAAAAAAAATATTATATATGATTGCTTCATTAATTGTATTCTCACATCCTGACCCCAATTTCTTATTAATGATCATATGCATAGGTACCAAAATCTTTAATGGGTCTAATCCTCGTGGATCGATGGGGAAGACGCCCACTTCTTATGGTTAGAAAAATTTAAATCTTTTAGGTTCAGTCTATCTTTTTTTTTACTGTGCAAGTAAAATAGTCCATAAATAAGATAAATTTTTATTTTCATACATCGAATTTGCAGACTTCAGCGTTGGGGTTGTGTTTAAGCTGTATCACATTGGCAGTAGCGTTTGGAGTTAAAGATGTCCCGGGAATTGGAAAAATTACTCCAATTTTCTGTTTCATTGGAATATTGGTAAGTTTTTCACTATTTGAATTTCACTCTAATTTATAATCTAAAAACTCTATCAAACTATATATTTACACAAACTTCAAATGTGTTATTCTGTTTTTCTTTAATATCTCAAGTACACTAAACCAAATTAGACAGCCATTTTTTTTAGGCAATCATACTTGATCAAAAATAATATGAAAGTCAAAACTCACAATATATATATATATATATATATATATATTGATTATTGTTAAATTTTCAAAATTTTGACTAGCTATAACAATTTATCATTCAAACAGTCGTTTACGATGATGTTCGCAATTGGAATGGGAGCGTTACCATGGATTATAATGTCTGAGGTATACACATATGAGCAAACATACTATTTTACAGATGTTTTTGGATTATAGTCATACCGATGATCATTTGTTAATTATTATTATTTATGTTAATTACTTTCTTGGCAGATATTTCCAATGGATATAAAGGTATTAGCTGGGAGTTTAGTGACCATAGCAAATTGGTTCACTGGTTGGATCGCCAACTATGCTTTCAATTTTATGTTGGTTTGGAGCCCAAGCGGTGAGTAACATAAAGCATATACACATTCGATTACAAATCAAAATATTCTATTAGTTTTACTTGAATAAACCGAAGCAAATATATATACAAATGCATAAATGATTTGCTAAATCCTAAATCGCTGCCTAGGCATGTAGGCATGCATGCAAGTCTTTTGTTTAATTCTTTCATGCATGCAAGTATACCGTATACGTCTCTAGTTTTTCTTTTATAACTTTTTCTTTTAAGGATGTTAATTTTTCTTTCATATGTTAAATTTGAATTAACTAGACTAACATGTTCTTTTTTCTTTTTGTATATATATAATACTAGACTAACATGCTTAATCGTGTGCTATAAGAAAAAAGCAATGGCTAATCCTGTCTATATAAATAAAAATAACTTGCAGGGACTTTTATAATATCCGCTATAATCTGTGGAGCAACAATTGTATTCACATGGTGCTTGGTGCCGGAGACTCGAAGATTAACGTTAGAAGAAATCCAACTGTCGTTTGTCAATGTTTAGGGTTCATCGGAAGCATTCATATATACATCATAAAGGTTGATATACTACATCATTTGCTACATATAATTCGGCTTCGATCGTATCCATAAATTATTTGATTAATTCAATATAATTAACTAAAGTTTCCATTGTTTAGTTGAACTCATTGAAGATTAGTTTATTTGTATACATATATATATATATATACTATTGTTTTTCTTCGGTAACAGTGCTGATTAAAATTCGAATGATGATATGCAGCCCTTACCACTTCTATAAAGTATAAACTACTATCGACCATCTTTTTATTTATTTTATTTTGGAGTTCTTACATTCATCATTATAATACACATGATCCTTAAAGCATATAGTGTGGTATATGTTAAAACAGAACAAACTACTTATATCACCATTTTGAACCTGTTTTTAGAAAATCCTTCTTTAAAAATTCAATGCTTTTTTCTTTTTCTTAACTCAAGTTCATTTCACCAATTAATAAGAGCACAATTCCTCCTCCAATAGATTATTCTCGATAAGAATTCACAAACATATTGATACATAATATATAACTTATCTAAATATAAAAAAAATTGGGTTGAAGTGTATACATGTTAAGTTTAGTGAAGTACTGAAAAGTATTAATGATTAAGGGTCTCTAAGTAAATTAAAGGATAGTGAAGTACTGAAAAGCAATTCATATTTTTGGGAGAGCGATTCTCTTTAAACGCTGCCGTTCGGCTGTTGTTCTAAACGCCACCGTTGGTAATTGTATTAAAACGTTGTCGTATAATCTCCCTCTCGAGGTGATAAGAGAGTCGACGGCAACACTCAGCGACCTCACTTAACGAACAGAGACGAGAAATGTCTCTGAAACCTTATTTCTCTCTACTATACTCATCTCCCACTAATGTAAAACTTTCCAACTTCTTAATCGCTCAACAACCCTCCGGTGACCTGAAAACTACCCCGGCCGAGGAGTTTTCTCCACTGGTTGAGAAATTCAACCGACGGCTTCTTCTGGGTGTAGGATCGTCCTCTGTTCTTGCGATTGGTGCGAATTTCGGAGGAACCACGAGTTTTATACTCGGTTTATCGCCAGGGATAGGCCGGAATCTAAAACTCGACGTCATTTATCCGATTGGAGGATATAGCAGATGTATCGATACGGTTGAAGGATTCGGTTAGTAAGTCATCGAATTTCTCCGGTTTAAGATATTACCAATTGGAAGATAAATCAAATGATTGTCAATTTTGTAATCACAGAATTTATATATCCGGCTACGTGGGTTGGAGACCAGACGCTTTTGTATAGAGCGGCGGAGAAGTCAGAACGGGAGAATTCGCTAGACCTTCCTCCGGCAAGAAACAGTCGCCGGAAAAACGTTAATGAACCGGTTGTTGCATTTGGACCGCCCGGTTCGACCGGTGAGCTTAATGTCAGTGTTATCGTTTCCCCTGTCTCACCCAGTTTCTCGTAAGTAAAAACATCATTCTTTTTTTTTTTTTTTTTTTTT
>Ga0041059_1002053_pt1 | contig 15463 bp, 10 predicted proteins | sample AraColnosormetaG_FD_56232 | JGI IMG/M metagenome (GOLD analysis project Ga0041059, IMG submission 56232) | Arabidopsis roots microbial communities from North Carolina, USA - Col MF nosort | ecosystem: Host-associated > Plants > Roots > Unclassified | place: USA: North Carolina | collected...
AAAAAAAAAAAAGAAAAATACAACAACCGAAGGAAACAAAAGAATTATCAATATTTTTCAAAGAGAGAAGGAAATGATTTCAAAATTTTGTTTTAAACTTTTAGTGAAAATCAATATTATTTTTTAAAAATAAGTTTAAGAGTCAAAATCTATATGACTTGAATACAATGCCGAACTTCAAACACCACAAAACTTACGGACCAACTAAGGACGTTTTTAAAATTTAATACTTAAACTAATTTTTAAAAAGTAATAGTGAAATTAACATGGTTTTAGTTAAAAAATTATTCTGTGTTAAATTTTTTTAGTGAAAATCACTATTATTTTTAAAAATGAGTTTACGTATCAAATCTATATAACGTAAAAACAATGTCGAACTTCGAACACCGCAGAGCTTACGGACTAATTAAGGATGGGATGCCTAAGCGCGGTTAATTTTCGACGTTTTTAAAATTACAACACTTAAACTAATTTTTTAAAAGTAATAGTGAAATTAACATGATTTTAGTTAAAAAAAAATTAACTATTTTCTTAAAGATTAAGTTTTAAATTTGTTTTTTTAAATGTTTTAATAAAAGTTTTAAATTAATTAGTTTTAGTTTTACCCAAAATAATTTTTTAAAAGAAATAAAAACAAAAATAAGAATGAAAAAAAATAATGTACCTTGTTAGAAGTGGTAACAAAGAAGGCCCATTCGAAGACTCAGATTCTCATCAAAAACAATTTGGGGCTTAACCAAAATTCAACCCATTAGTTTTCTTGAGACCAAAACACTTGAAGCCCAACTTCTTTCCTTTGTTGTTGACTTTTCTTTCTTCTCGGTCGTTGACTCTCTTCTTCTTCTTCGACATCCTTCGATCACGAGCCTTTGCTTCTTCTTCTTCTTGTTCTCATCAAGGATGTCAACTTCAACAGTCCGCCTTTCTCCCTCTCATCATTAGCCGCCGTCTACAAAGTGTTGCGGTGGAGATCATGTGAAATTAGGGTTCGACTGTAGAAGTAGTCACAGGATATCGAATGCACAAGAGAGAATGGCGATCAATCTAAGAAACGTGACGATCGATCTTCTTCTCAAGGAAGAAGGCCAGTTTCGCAGAGAGTGGCTCTACCTCTACATGGATCATCGGCTTCACGAGATTGGCGATCGAAAATTGGCAAAGTTTGTTAGACGAGTATTTATAAGGAAAGGTACTTGAGAAGAAGAAAAAAGGAAATCCTCGCTTTTAATCAAAAAAAAGGAAATTGATCACAACGGTCAATTAGTGATCACAACGGTCATTAGTGATGATGGCAACGTATATTTGATTTGACCATAACAATAGAATCTGAATGGATATAATTTAGTATTGAAAGTCTTTTCTTTCCATTGTTTCTATTGACAAATAATCTCAATCCCCTTTTTGGCTTAGCCTTACTTACTCATGTATACAGAGACTCTTTTCGTTCACGTGTCCTCTACACTTATGTTTCAATGAATGATAATTCCAAGTTCATATGCTCATCATCATCCACATTTCAGAGTCTATTCATTCTTCTCAGCATTCATGAAGCAATAGTTCTCTGGCACTCTGCAAATTTTGAAGCACCCACTGCTAATTCCTTCTCCCTGTCTTTTCACCATTATATACTTTAGATTCCATGGCCTAAGTCTTCTTCTTCGCCACTGAACAAAATGAAAATCTCTCTAAACTTTTGTAATGGAAGCGTTTTTCTTCTTCTTTTGTCTTCACATGGCTCTGCTTCTGGAATCTAATGTTAGTAAATTCTCAAGGCATAATGAAAAGTGCAGCCATGAAGAAATTTCGAATGAGATTGAAAGAAAAAGATGTCATTAGAGCTTCTCTTTGAGTTTCTATAAAAAAAGAACAACACAACAACACCCTAAAGGAAACAAAAGAAACATCAACATTTTTCCAAGAGAGAAGGAAATGATTTCAAAAAGGCTAAAACAGTTTTTCTTCATTACTCAGGACCCTTGTGTTGTTGCTTACTCTTGATAGCAAGTTCTTTCACCATCTTCGTTAGTTGCCTCATGCTCACATCTTTGAGCTCTTCATCAATCGTCTTCTTCTTCTTTGTCTTCTTAACCTCGGCCTCAGCTTTCCCCTCTCCATTGTTGTTAACAGCCATCTCCTTGTCCTCCTCGCTCTCTAAGATTGATTCTGCTTCAAATGGAGACAACGAAGTTCTTGTCTCATTACCAGCAAGACTTGATGAAGAGGAAGAAGCTGGAGTCTTCTTATCTGAAACAGGAGCCTCTTCTGATTCAATTTCAATGGATTCTTCAGACCCGCAGCTGTTTTCCTCCAACTCGACCTCGCCTATCTCATAATCAGACCATTCATCGCTGTCTTCTTCGAGTTCCTCCACAGCAAGAGGTGAAGAAGAAAAATCGAGTTCTTTCGATTCATCAGCTATCAGAACAGTTGCCACTGAGTCAACCTTACTCACATTATCACTAGCTGAGACTTTAGACTCAAATGCCTCTTGGTTTGTGTGAACAGCAACACCAAAATCATCACCCTCCCATGGATCAGTCTCATATTCTGTTTCCTCTGATTCAGATTCAGAATCAATCTTCATTTGCTCAGGCTCTGATTCTTTGTTGCAGGCCAAAGTGTTTGTGGTGGTAGTAGAAGTAGCATGGTCTACAACAACAAAACCATCCTCCTGCGAAGTTTCATGTTCATTGACTAGAACAAAACTATCTGAAGCTGAAACCGTGCTGGAATCTGCAAAGAAATCCCCCATGGAAATTAAGAAAGGCAACAAGAAAATAGTGAAGCAAAAAACATTGAAGGGTGTGCTTGTTTGTGTGTATACCTGTTCTATTCAGATGTTCCTTACTGGTGGATGCATCAAAGAAAGTGATATCACCAAGATCACCATATAATATATCAAGATCTGGATCATTCTTTGAGCCATCCCATTCCTTCTCCAAGGAATCATTTAAATCTCTCCCTGACATTACTCCACCCTTGTCAGTATTTTCTGAGTTCTCATCTGACTTTGCCTGGAATTTGGAACCTGCATTGTACAACTGATTTTGATTACAAACTCATTCAATATATAATAACATGACAATCATCTGTTTTGAAAACGAGAGAGAGATTGGATTTCATACCTGCTGGAGAATCTTCGTGCTTCTTTACAGGTACATTGGTTTTCAAACTCAGGTCAGCCATGGATTCTTCTAACAATCTGACAGACCTTCTGGTACTGTAAACCCGCTGAACCGACTCATCCTTCTTGGAAGACGCAGCGGCCTGAGCCCTTCTTGTGCTTCTAGCCGCTGGAGTTTTGCTCACATTGGCTTCAGGCATGATATCATTGACATCTAACTTCACAGCACGGCTCTGAGGTACTGATGGATTCTGGAGCATATTCATGTCCTTGTTTTCTTGATCCATTTCTCCAGCTAAGGACTTGCTCACCACATAACAAGAACGGGTCACCAATTCTGATGACTGAGTTTCATCCTTGGTGGACTTCCTTCGAGTTGTTCTAGCAGCAGTTCGAGCAGCACTTGGCAAATTTCTTGCAACACTGGTTGGAGACTGGTCACGAGATGGATCCATGAACTCATCCATACCTTCCACCTAACAAATCAAAATGGTCAGACTCTCAGGGATCTACTAATTACAAATTGTAAAACTCACAAGCAAAGCAAAACCATCAAAATGTTAAGATCAAACATATAAGATTTAAAAGCACTGGACTCAAACAGAATCGAACAACCATCCAGATCTAAAACCATTCGAGGAACTTTCCGATTTCATATTCAAATACTCTAACAAACATCCATAATTTATCAATCGTCCAAGCAATTTCAGAAATAGATGAATCCACAAACAACGACACGCTCTAGATGGTTAACAAGATATCGATCTCAAATCATTTTCATATTACTGAGAAAAAGCAAGATGCGAAGACTACTGGAACAAAATCTGAAGAAAAGAGAGGCAACAACTTACAATCTCAAGATCTCTGAGAGCATCGGCCATGGCAATATTGGTCATATTGGCTGGGATTTTGTTCCTCTTACAGAAAAATTGAAGATCTCTTCGAGGAAGACTGTGGAAATCCATGGCGACGAATTAGAGAAAATGAAAACAAAAAGTTTGATCTGGTTGAGAAAATGACAGTTGAAAAACAAGACGTTTCTGCTATGTCTCTAAAGATCCGAAGATGAAGGATATTTATACCATTAGGCGAACATAAACCCTAACTCCCTTGCGCACAAGTGACCGTTGCAGCGTAAATTTTGAATTTAATGGGCCTAAAATATAAAAGCCCATATTTTGGATCGTAAGATGGGCCTATGATTCGGTAACGTAGAAAGCACGCGCTCTTGAGGAGCGCGTGTAAATTAATTGAACTGCGAAGCTCGCAATCACCATCATCCGGAGGAGAGAGAGAGAGAGAAGGCGAAAGAGTCACGGAGGTTTCAGAGAGAACGAGAGAGAGACGAGGACGCGGAGGTTTCAGAGAGAACGAGAGAGACGAGGACGACGAGAACTCGCTTACGTAGCTAGCTTATAGAGGGACGGTGGAAAAAGTAGAGAGGAAAGGTTTTAACCTAACCGGCGTTAAAGAGCGTAGGGTTATGGGAGTTTTCCAAATCTGAATGGAAAGCTTAGTTCTCGCCGGATTCACTTCCTTCTCTTCCGTCTGTTTCAGTTGTGGTTTTGGATCCGCCGGGATTCGTCTGTATTACCGGCGGCGGAGCTGATTTTCAGGTAGATCAATACACAACCGTAGAAAGATTTTTCTTGGAGAATGGTGGACTTTTGAGGCTTGTGTGTGGTTAGTGACGTAGAAGAAACCCGTAGAGAAAGTGTGATCTTGAGTGTAGAGAGGGAGAGACAAGGATGGCAAGTCCAGGATCAGGTGCGGTTGATTGGACTGTGGGATCGATTGTGTGGGTGAGGAGGAGGAATGGCTCGTGGTGGCCGGGGAGGATACTTGGACAAGAAGATCTTGACTCTACGCATATCACGTCGCCACGATCTGGAACTCCGGTGAAGCTCCTCGGGAGAGAAGATGCAAGTGTGTAAGTCTCTTCTTTATCTGTGTGAACTTCTCTCTTTTCTTTTGGATTGATTACTGAAAGCATTCGTATTTTAATGTGCTTAGGGATTGGTACAATTTAGAGAAATCCAAGCGGGTCAAGCCATTTCGGTGTGGCGATTTTGATGAATGCATTGAGAGGGTAGAATCTTCGCAAGCGATGATAATAAAAAAGAGAGAGAAGTATGCTCGGAGAGAAGATGCCATTCTCCATGCCCTTGAACTGGAAAAGGAAATGCTGAAAAGAGAAGGGAAACTAGTCCCTGAAAAGGCTAGAGATGACTCTCTTGATGCAACCAAGGAGAGAATGGCTATAGTTAGGGTTCAGGATACCTCTAATGGGACACGGGAATCCACAGATTATCTAAGGACCAACCATGTTGGTGATGTTATGCATTTGCTGAGAGATAAAGAGGAAGATCAACCAAGTTGTGAGGATGAGGCTGTGCCTCGAATGAGAGGCTTGCAGGACTTTGGACTTAGAACCGCCTCTTCAAAGCGAAAGATTTCATGTTCCAATGGTCCTGATACTTCCTTTAAGTATCTTGCCAGAAGCAATTCTTCAGCTTCTTCCAGTGGGGATCATAGCATGGAGAGGCCCATTTATACCCTCGGTAAGATGTACTTTTAAACTTCCAAGTTTTTGTTCCTAGATGGTTGGATACTTAAGGCTTCTGGCTCTTTTTGACATGAAATTCATATGCATTTTTGGCTCTGTTTCAGGAAAGGAGAAAACTAAGAGTAGGGCGGAGGCTAAAAGGACTAAATATATGTTTACACCAAGTGAATCTAATGATGTTTCAGACCTACATGAGAATTTGCTAAGCCACAGGGACGCAATGCATTCCTCCTTTGCCGGTGGTGATACTCGTTATTCAGATTATGACCCTCCTAATTTTTTGGAAGATATGGAATCAGATTATTCTGAATCTGAAACTGATTCTTCTGATATGGAGGAGGATACTGATGATGACATTCCCTTGCTGTCAGGTAAAGTATTTCTGGACAGCTAAAAGCTAGTTTTTCTTATCATCTAAATGTTTTCTACTTTTGCGAAAATTGGTTTTCAGTTGTGTCAACACTATATTCATATTTGATTCTTCTTTGACTGGAATTTGTATCATGCCTCTGCACTAAAACCAATTAATGTTTTTGATTACGTAGACCACAATTTTCTATGTGTCGCATAGGTATTAGTTATTCCCTAACTAGAGTTTGAAATTTCTCCTTTCAGGAGCTGGGCGTCATTCCGAGCGACGCAATACTTTTAGTAGACATACGTCAGGAGAAGATGAAAGTACAAGCAGTGAGGAAGATCATTATGAGTCATCTATTTCTGGCGACTCTTCCTACCTTTATTCCCAAAATCCTAATAATGAGGCTAGTACGGTTTCCAACTGGCAGCACAAGGGAAAAAGAAACTTCCGGACTCTTCCAAGAAGATCTGCACGGAAGAGAAAATTGCACCGTAATCGTCTAGAAGATGGAAGATATTGTGAATATAAGAGAAGGGCATTTGGCCAAAAGCCTATGGGTTATGGGTTAGATTTTAATGGGATAAATGATATGAGCGATGGAACTGATGACACTGATCCCAACGAAAGGCAGTTCGGTGACAGAATGATTGTACCAGGTGATGATTATCAGCTCTCAAATGTGGTTGCATCTAGATGTAAGAACATCTACAGCCATGATATGCTGGACTGGGATGATGACCCTTGGGAAGGCCGGATTGGTATGAAGAAGCGAGGGGAGGAAAAACTCGAAGGTTTAGGTCAGGAGTTTGATGTTTCTGAACGACATTTTGGCAGAAAAACGTATTCTTCATTGATGGATGTGGATTTAGAAGTGCGAGGAAGCTATCAGAAAGGGCCTGTCCCAATTGTCTCCCTTATGAGTAAGTTAAATGGCAGAGCAATCATTGGGCATCCGGTCGAAGTCGAAGTCTTAGCAGATGGTTCCTCCGAGTCATATATTCAGACAATTGATTACTTTGGTAATGAAACAACTTACCAGGACAAAACCTTTCTTCTGCCCTCTGCTTGGAAGACTGCAAGGCGGAGTAATTCCCGGGTTCCACGGCTGCAGCCGTTCTCATCGTCCGTAGAAGCGGATGATGATGCAACCTATGATTATTCTCTGGCAGATCAGGGAAGGAAACCGCTTGTTAAGAAACTCGGATTGGGACATTTTAGTAATGATGATAACTCGGTGAGGAGAAACAGTTCATTGCGAATTCCGCGACCACCTGCAGAGAGAAAGCAACAGCATCAGCAGCAGCAAAAGAAGTTGCTGAAGAACACAAATGCAACTGCTAGCCAAAAGACAAGGGCACTATCGTCATTCAGCGGCGAACAAGGACACAATGGGATGAAGGCGTCACGAGACCGGACACACGAGCTCTCTAACAGACGGGTATTACCGGGACCACCAACTGTGGCCTGCATACCGGTCAAACTAGTATATAGCAGATTACTTGAGAAGATAAATAGACCGCCATCAAAGCCAACTGCGAAAGCCTTTAACGAGAGAAGAAGAGTTCAATAACAAGAGATCTACTCAAGTGAAAACGAGATTTACAGGTACTAAACACATAACCATTTCTGGTCTCTGGTTTTCGTAGATTGAGAATCACGTTTTAGGGCATTACAAATTCTGGGGTGATGGGTCTTTTTGAGCAACCATCAGGCTTTTATTATGTGATGATTCTAAGGGAAAATTTAGTTGTAGGGAGAACAATTTACTTAGAGAGGAGGCTCTGGTTACTTATTGGTACAGATCGGTGAAGAAGTAGAACAATATACCACTGGTTCGTTTTGTATATTTTTATTTTTCTCTCTTCAGAAAGCTTTTGATGTATCTTTGATTTAGCCTCAGCTTTAGTTTATTAGTCTTAGAGAGCTTTTTTGCGTTTATTTGATTTATGAATCTTCACTGGTTAATCAAGTTACACATATTATCGATTTTGTCATTTGGAGATTCTTTTTAATATTTGTCGTGGTTGATTAACCGTACCAAATTAAAACCAAACTTCATTTTGATTCTTTAATATTTATGGGCAACGTAATCAATCACTTAAACATAAGCGTTCAAACATAGCAGGAGGACGCTATTTGACATTACAGTTTGTTTACGTAGAACTTTATTACAACATTACGCCAGTAAAAAGCAGAGAGAAAGAGAGACTCAAACATGGTGAGTCTTGTCCGAATCCTCGAGACTTGTTGGGCGAAACCAGGCGGTCTCCTCCAGCACTGCTGTGTCCTGGTGTGCACCCTCGGCGGTGGCGCTGTGCTCAGTCGTAGAGGGACCGAAGACTCCTGTTTTGGGGTGAGGAGACCAATATTTATCAGAATCTGGCTTTATAACTTCGTCAGGTACTGCACTTGCATGCAATTCATCCTCCACGTTCTTGTCATACGCCGAGGAATGTCCACTCCGACTGTTAAAAAGGAAGGAAATAAAAAGAATATTTCAGACGAATTTTATATCTAACCGACCTCAATTTATTAATATGATAATTTCGGTATCAATTTTATTAATCATATCAAGGAAATAAAAACAAATTTCCTGTTGGGTGGGAGATTGTTGCTAGGTAGGTGAGACATTGCCACCACAAACCCACAACAACCCCAAAAAGAATGAATTATTACGAAGATGGTCTTTATATAGATTTTTTCTTTATCAGGTCTTAGTATATTATTAAAGATGGAAAGTTTGGTTTTTCATAAAAAGTGACCCCGTAAATGCCTTTTCTTTAAAAATTAAAAATAAAATCAAGTAACACCAAATATGTCATAGTCAGCTCCATCAACATTTCTATATCTTCAAAGCTGTCGGTCCAAATTCTTATCTTAAATTAACGCTATGAGAAAATCAGCCACCTCATGTCTACTCATATCATAAATGAAAAATAATGTGTTACACTGTTACGAAAAGATGGACTACACAGCATGTAACTAAATGTGGCTTCATATTGAAGATGAAAAATCATGATTTGGTTACAGTTTTGAGATTTGAGTTTTGGGTCAAGCTAATAACACTCTTACCTGCGAGTTTTCGACAGGGGTATGTATGTAAACTTACTAAACTACCACGTGTCAAAACCTGAACTGGATTTGTTTTGGTATTATCCATTTACGCCTAATGGCATATGCCTTTTTGTGCACTGTACACTAGTACATTGCTTATGCTTTCTGTACGAATATATTTATCTTCAATAAACTATATTAATATTTTCAAAAACAAGTTTTTTCAGACTTAAAACTAAAATACACTTTTGCAAACATCAAAGGGTTCTTTTCAGATCCATTGCGTTTGAATTCAGCAAATATATGACATTGAATACATAAAATACACAACTATTATATAACTTAACTGATCTGAATCCGTAGTCCTAGAAGAAACCCTGATTTCTGAACTTTCTAGATCTGGGAATAATATCATCTTGTACTTAATCAAGTGGAAAATACAAAATTGTTTTACCAACGAGCCAGTGATAGTTAAAAATTTCAGATATATATGTTCATATCAGTTTCATTATAATCAAGGTCCTACTATAGGCTAATCCATTTCATGGGAATTAATTATTGTTTCCACAGAAAAATGAGTATTTTCTCTCTTTATTTGTTGCTTACTTAGGTTAAGAAACATCAAATAATTTGGAAGAAGGAAAGTAGAAAGAGAAATAGTGTTTGATACCGTGAAGGGAAGAGAGCAGAGGCGGTGGCGCGTGTGGAAGCGCGTGTGTTAACTAGGTGTTTCCTTAAGCTGGTGATCAACTGAAAGCTCTTCGATCTGGTGGTTGCCATAAAACTGTGTTTCTTCGTCGGAGATTACAAGAGAGAGAGATACAGGAAAATTTGTTTCTACTCAAGATTTTGCTTCTTTTAGTCAGTAATGTATGATGAGTTTAACTCCGTTTAATGTGTGCTTATATATATGCATTTATTATGTATGCTTTGAAAGAGATTGGATTAGGAGACAAAACACTATCTGATCCACGTGTCTCACCTACCAAACGTTGCCGTTTCGCTTTTGACGCCGTTACTTGACAAATCGACACTGTGTGAATCTAAAGCCGACTTTAAAGAAACGGACTACTTAATATATCTATACTTTTCTTTTGGGCCGAGTTTTAGCAAATTCAGCCCATTTAAGCCCATTTTCCCTCTTAATCGACGTGCGACACGCGTTGACCGCCACGTGTATCACGTTCCTTACATCTTCTCTTTTCTTCCCCAGCAAAAAATGAGTCTGCAAAATAGAAAATTCAAGCTGCGATTGCGAGGAAGAGAAGAGACTTCAGATCTAGCTTGATCCGGTGATAATGGCGCTCGAGTGGGTGGTTTTAGGTTACGCGGCGGCGGCTGAAGCGATTATGGTGGTGCTATTGACGATGCCAGGACTCGACGGACTCCGCAAGGGATTAGTCGCCGTCACGCGTAATCTCCTCAAACCGTTTCTCTCCATAGTTCCTTTCTGTCTCTTCCTCTTAATGGACATCTACTGGAAATACGAAACTATGCCTTCGTGCGATGGCGATTCCTGCACACCGTCAGAGCATCTTCGTCACCAGAAGTCCATGATGAAATCCCAGCGAAACGCGCTTCTCATTGCGGCTGCACTTGTGTTCTACTGGATCCTTTACTCAGTCACCAATTTGGTTGTCAAGATCGAGCATCTTAACCAGAGGATCGAGAGGCTCAGGAACAAGGATTGATCGTCTCGTCTCAGGTTCAATTAGTGTAATGCCTTTTTTGGTTATCTTTCCCATTTGGCTAGGTTTTCTCTTTTTCAACGTTTCTGATATGTGTCTTTTATCTTGTGGAGATTGAAGGATTTTATCCTACTTTTCTATGTTTGGATTCTTATTTGTAACCAGATTGTGATTGTTTCTTGTTGAATTTTGATTGACTCTATAATCTTCTCTTCAGGATAGGCATTATGCATTAATGACACACACATGATTGATGGTTTTATTGAATTGATTCTGTGCCACACCCACTGTGATTTCTCTTATGCATTCTATGAATTAGAGCTTGTGGATACAGATTTGGTAATCAGGGAACCCTTTTGTTTAGTTGTGTTCAATGTCTGGTTATTGATTTCCGGGTGAAATCCAAATTGTCTCATAGGTGCATTTCCCTTTTTATACAAATATACTGATGCATCTGAAATCTGAACTAGTAGTATGTGCTTTTGATATGCTTTGTTAGACACAAGAACCGATCATGAACCATAGATTGACCCATACCAAGCAATCGGCATTTGTTTACTAAATGATCGATTAGCGTAGAATAGAGTAATCAATCGTCCTTGAGGTTCTAGATAATTGAGTTTAAGCGTGGGGTACATCCTAAGTTGCTTTAGATAGATTAGGGAAAGAATACTGATGATCATGTATTTGCTTCTCCATGAACCTTGTTGTGAAACACTTCTTTTCTTTTCTTTTCTTTGGCTTTCACATATTCTGAGTTCTCGTAGTTGGCTTTTAAAATGTTTGAACTTCGGCCACTCTTACTTTCGAAATGTATGGACTTGAAGTAGAGATTGAGATTGATGTCCAGTATCTTAGTGGGAGGAGATACATAGCCATACTTAGCTGAGCAGTGATCAAAGGTGATTTTGATTTACAAATTATAATATCTGGTTGTTTTTGGAACATGAACAATATGTTAGCATCTATGTATTAAGTTAACGAAATAGGAATATTCCTAGCCCACAAATCTGGCTTTGCAATCTACCCTTAGGGTATATGATTGGGTGGCCCTGATTAGAGGAATATTATTAGAGTAAAGAACAGGTTATTCTAACTCTGTGTCTTACCAGTTGAAGCAGTAGAAAATTAGTTCATTTAATTTACGCAGGAATAAGGAAAGAGAAGAAGCAAAGTAGAGGAAAACATTCTACTTGCTCTTTGGTGAAGAAAACGTATAGATTCCTCCGTATTTCCATTTTTCTCCCCAATTAGTTACACATCTTGATATGTTTTTTCAAAGCGATCATGTGCTAAGGGGCCTTAGAAACGGTCCATAAATACATAAAATAAAGTTCATTTATCAATCATGGCCCAAAAGTCTTTGAATCTGTTCAACGTAGTTCGACACGTATCGTTAGATTCGTTACACAGAGATTCTCGATGGCCTCGTTGTTCGTGCCATCTGTTTCCACCCACCACGTAAACAAGTATTTAAACTCCGTCCATTTCTTCACTCTTTCCACGTGTCGTCATCTTGTTCCATCATTCCCAAAATATCTTATCTCTGACATAAAAAAATACCCTACTTATTATATAAAGACCGCAAAACCAGAACCCATGTTCATGGGCGTGACATGTTATTTGACAAACAGAGCTCATTAGATAATGTTTTAAATTCGAATATCCATTGCGTAAACATTGTAAATAAACTTTAATAACGGGCCGACTATATAAACACATTCATTAAAATAATTATAGTCGTATAAATGCCACTGTTCTCTCAACTCTTAATCAATTAGAAGCCGCTTAGAAGAAAAAATGCACTATCAAGAACAGATGGAGTCTCTTATGTTGGGTGAAGAACGCAGACGCGGAAACTACACCAGAGACGTAGACGCGGACGCAGATGAAGGTGTTAACTCTCCCTCTTCTTTTCCAAACTCCCCTGATGATTCGGACCGTCGCAGTTCTTCTTCTTCTTCAAGGTAATGAGAATCAGAAAGTTCCGCTTTTAACCCCTGGCTTTAGTAATTGTCAGAACAAACCCCAATCATTAGGGTGTATTCTTAAACAATCTTATAGTTTAGGGGTATAATTAATTTCTGAGATCTTTTTCGTTGTAAAGAAACTTTTTAATCTTCCTACCACGAATTTATGTTTGGGAAATTTTGATAACAGGAGAGGATTGTCGAAACATTACAAAGGTAAATCACAATCGTTCACAACGTTGGCAGAAGCGCTAACTGTGGAAGATCTCGCGAAGCCTGAGAATCCATTCAACGCAAAGCTGAAGCAGCGACGAGAGAGCCCTCACTGTCGTAGATTATCAGGATGCGGCGGCGCATCGGAGCGAAATTTAAGTGTCCACGACGTTTTTCTCGCTGGGAACGATAGACCGCCGCGACTTTCCGGTAACAGACCGCCTCCGAGAGCCCAGACGCTCTCGGCGGCTCATATTTCGGCTTTGCTCACTCGAACCTAAACCGGAAGAGAACCGGGTTTCGTTTGGGACGATGTTTTTCAAATCTTTTGTTTTCTAATCTTGTACAAGTTGTTGTTACTTTAAAGTGTTTTGACTCTTTTGATAATTTTGTAAGTTTCAGTTTAATTTAGAGAGCACTTAACAGTATATATACAAGTAACTGACCAATTGAAAATGTTCTGTATTTTTAGATGTGATGAACTAAGAAAATTAAAATAATGTTCTGTATTTTTAGATGTGATGAACTAAGAAAATTAAAATTGATGAATTAAGAAAATGAAAAATCTAAATTCTTAGAGATTGATGGGCTGGACTAGAGGAGTCGCAGTTATCTATATTGGGCCTACAATGGGCTTTCTTAATTTACAGCCTCTTTTTTTTGCGGCAAATTTACATGTCTCTTAGCTTTCATATTTACAAATTTTACCCACTTATACTAACTAGTACAAATTCCATCATGTATTTTCTTTGTCATTAAAATACACCTTACTTTTTGTTTTATCCAATTCATGGCAGAAATTATATGTAGAATGCTAAAGTCTAGAAATGTTTTGGGGTGTATTCCGAAATAATTAATAGTTAGGTGGTTCTTTTGAAATTTCTTAATGATTATTGTATAATGCTGTCAAGATGACGTGGAGACCCATGGGATGACGAAGTTTTCACTGGCACGATCCATTCTTCATCGATTCAAACTCTTGGATTGATTTCAGAGATCAAAAGATAACACTTTCTCAGATCTTAAATTTGTTTGAATTCCTGCTCTTAAAGGTTTTTGATTGTGCAATTTTTTCGGTAACAATGGCTTCCTTGGAGATGAATGACCTAAAAAGTAAGTGTTCCAATCATAAACTCTTTGAATAGGGATGTGATAATGAACTAGTATCCATTGATCTTGAATTGCTGAATCGTTAAGGAATTTGATTGATGTGGCAGAGATAGGGCTAGGTTTGACTGGATTTGGTGTGTTCTTTACATTCCTGGGAGTGATATTTGTGTTTGACAAGGGACTCATAGCCATGGGGAACGTAGGTCTATTTATACCATCTTTGGTGTGTGTTCTTTACGATTTTAGCAAGGCTTTTTAAGGGTCTCTGTGGTCTCTTTGGACAGATCCTCTTCTTAGCTGGTGTGACTCTAACCATTGGAATCAACCCAGCAATCCAATTCTTTACTAAACGGCAGAATTTTAAGGTTCTTTCATGAATCCCTTGTGCTTCCAATTTGATGACTATTATTAATACAATAATACATCTTCTTGATATACATACAGGGTACTATATCATTTGGATTGGGTTTCTTGTTGGTTGTGTTTGGATGGCCTATTTTCGGTTTGCTTCTTGAATCATATGGGTTCCTTGTGCTCTTCAGGTGGGTTTTCTTCTCCTCAACAACATTTAATGGTTTTACTAATTCATTTCTAGTTTTGATTTGCTGACTCATGTCTTTCCTTTATTCTTCTGTAATTTTAAAGTGGTTTCTGGCCTACACTTGCCGTCTTCCTTCAAAGGATACCTCTATTAGGCTGGCTTTTGCAGCAACCATACATCAGATCGGTACATTCATTGCAACTTCTCTCTGTTTTACTATTTAGACTTATTTGCCTTATCCAATCAAACTTTTACCAACTATATATATTGGTCACTGAATCAGTTGCTGGATCGCTACCGTGGAAGGCGTGTCCCTGTCTAAACCTTCTTTGCCTTTCTTTCTTTCTTTTTGTGTGCGAATTGACCACTATCCAATTATGAAGCTTAACATGGCATTTAGAGTTCTTAACACTCTCTAGTCTCTTGTATCATATTTGACATAATTGGACTGTACAAAAACAAATACCTTTTGTATTTTATTTTAAATTTACAAAATTTTACATATATGTAATTAGAAACCTGATTTAGCAAATTAGAGCAATCAGAAACATTCATGAATGCCAAAATATATACGCAAAGTAACCTTCAAAGTTTGTTTCACATCGACACTTATTATAAGTTAACTGTAATTAAATGTTGGTTCGTCTACTGTACACATCTCCAGTACTATAGTGAAAAATAATTCACAGCTCTTGTAAACGTTATTATTCACAATTTTAATTAGAACAACAACAAAAAACATTTTAAAAATCAAGAATTCCATGCTAAAAGCACGTTTCATGATCTCACCTACTCAAAGGTCCAACGGATTTGAAAAAAAAAAAAAAAAANGACCACTG
>Ga0041059_1002054_pt1 | contig 15463 bp, 13 predicted proteins | sample AraColnosormetaG_FD_56232 | JGI IMG/M metagenome (GOLD analysis project Ga0041059, IMG submission 56232) | Arabidopsis roots microbial communities from North Carolina, USA - Col MF nosort | ecosystem: Host-associated > Plants > Roots > Unclassified | place: USA: North Carolina | collected...
TTGTGATGGTGATTCAAACCCTTAACAAAAAAAAAAAAAGGTGATGGTGATTCATCACAACCATATCATCGGGATGTCACATTCAATACTAAAGGACGAGACCTCCACCGAAACAAACATCTATAAATCCAATTTTAGTTAATGTTTTTTTTTGTTTGTTTCTGAACAGTTCAATAGCCTATAAGTAGTTATATACAAAAGTAATAATGCAAGGAAACTTGGATCTATCTTAACTTTGATTGATACAACAGAATTGACATATTCAAAAAAATATGGATGTCATATTCAATTTTTATTATTTTTGGGAAATAAAATACAATATGGATGTCACAGTGATAATATATTAATATGCCAGCAAACATGTAAACCATCATCTATTCATCTACGTTTCCTCTAAGAAGAAATAAATTGGATTCGAACAGATTTAGAACTCTCAACGTCATCAGAAATTAGTATATCAAAGAGAGTGGATTTCCAACGACATCATTATTTTCCACCATATAATTTAAACCTCATTAATAAGGTTTCATTTGCCGTTTAAAGGCATAATCATTTGCCGTTTTCCTCTATAATTCTCTTAAAGTTATAATTTAAAACCCCAATAAATTAGTAAATTTGACAATGACATAACCAAAATCCTAATTAATTATAAATTTTGATCAAAAATCTATTAAATTTTCAAATTCGAAGTCTACTCACCTATTTTTAATCTTACTCTAATAAATAAACTTATCTATCTCTATATATCCATACTATGTAATCGTTGACTTAAAAAGGTATAATATTATACAATCGTTGACATTAAAAACCATATAATATACAATGATTGAGAAACTGCTTATCCACTCAACCAATCAAAACAAAGTGTAATCGGAACACGTGGATTTTGAACCACAAGACTTGGTTTATGCTTGTGTCACATTTATGATTTCAACGAAGATAATATCCACAAATCTAGTAACTTCTGTATGCGACTCTACAACCACTTGATTTGAAGAGTTAACGTCTCAATCACGTCGTCAATCCCTGTCACTCTATCTCTATCTTATAAAGAAGAAGACTCTTCGAAGTTCTAAACTCATAGAAACAGAGCCAACAAAACAAAAACAGAGGAAGAAAAACAAAAATGACGATCTTGCTCTGTTTCTTCTTAGTTTCACTTCTTACTATCGTATCATCAATCTTTCTTAAACAGAATAAAACCTCAAAATTCAATCTTCCCCCAAGCCCTTCAAGCCTTCCGATCATTGGAAACTTACACCATCTCGCAGGATTGCCTCACAGATGTTTTCATAAGCTCTCTATCAAATACGGACCCTTGGTCTTTCTTCGTCTCGGGTCTGTTCCGGTTGTTGTGATCTCATCGAGTGAAGCAGCTGAAGCAGTTCTCAAAACCAATGACTTGGAATGTTGCAGCCGACCAAAGACGGTGGGGAGCGGAAAACTCTCTTACGGTTTCAAAGACATCACTTTCGCACCATACGGTGAGTATTGGCGAGAAGTGCGAAAACTCGCGGTTATCGAGCTTTTTAGCTCTAAAAAGGTTCAATCTTTCAGGTATATAAGAGAGGAAGAGGTCGACTTCGTGGTCAAGAAAGTGTCAGAATCAGCTTTGAAGCAATCTCCTGTGGATTTAAGCAAAACCTTTTTCTCCCTCACCGCTAGTATCATTTGTAGAGTCGCCTTAGGACAGAATTTCAATGAAAGCGGCTTTGTTATCGATCAAGACAGGATCGAAGAACTTGTTACCGAATCAGCAGAAGCTCTAGGGACTTTCACTTTCTCTGACTTCTTCCCTGGTGGACTTGGAAGATTTGTAGATTGGTTGTTTCAACGACACAAGAAGATCAACAAAGTCTTTAAGGAACTTGATGCTTTTTATCAGCATGTGATTGATGATCACTTGAAGCCAGAGGGAAGAAAGAATCAAGATATTGTCACCTTGATTTTGGATATGATCGATAAACAAGAAGATTCAGATTCTTTCAAACTCAACATGGATAATCTCAAGGCAATTGTCATGGTAAATTCTCAAATTTTGGTTTTCTTTATATCCTATGTTAACCTATATTGATTCAAAAATTTTGTATCATTATTATGTGGTATTTAGGATGTATTTCTCGCGGGGATAGATACAAGCGCGGTAACAATGATTTGGGCGATGACAGAACTTATTAGAAACCCTAGAGTGATGAAGAAGGCTCAAGAAAGTATTCGAACCACTCTGGGTCTCAAGAAGGAAAGAATCACTGAAGAAGATTTAGGCAAAGTTGAGTATTTGAACCACATACTCAAGGAAACTTTTAGGTTACACCCGGCACTTCCATTTGTGGTGCCAAGGGAAACAATGTCTCACATCAAGATCCAAGGCTATGATATTCCACCGAAAACACAAATCCAGCTTAACGTGTGGACGATCGGACGTGACCCTAAGCGTTGGAATGACCCTGAAGAATTCAACCCTGAAAGGTTTGCAAATAGCTCTGTAGATTTTAGAGGACAACATTTTGACCTATTACCGTTTGGTTCTGGTCGAAGGATTTGTCCCGGAATGCCAATGGCGATTGCTAGTGTGGAACTAGCATTGATGAATTTGCTTTATTATTTTGATTGGAGTATGCCTGATGGGACTAAAGGTGAAGACATTGATATGGAAGAAGCTGGTAATATCTCTATTGTCAAGAAAATACCTCTTCAACTTGTGCCTGTTCAACGTTATTGATGAGCAATAATATAAGCTCGATAACATGGAAAGTGTATGAAGCAAAAAACATAAGATTCTTTAGATTTTGTTGTGTTATATAAGAAAGAAATGTTCCAATAATAAATCAAGAAAGAATAACTTTTGTTCATTTACTTAAAAACTAGATCATAATCAACACGGATTAAGATCTTTTTCATTCAACAAAATTCTAAATTTTGTTTTTTTAAGTAAAAAATGTTATAGCATAAATGTTCAGATTTTTATGTCGTATTATATTGAATTAAATATAGAACAAAGAAAAATAAGATACAGAACAAAGAGAAATTTTGATCCAAAAAAAAAAAGAAAGAGAAATAAGATCTAGAACAAAAACGATACATTCAGATTGATTATTGAAATCAAATAATCGAATTTATAATTGAATTTGATGGAATTTATAATGTATTTTTTGTCATGGAAATAATAAAGTTTGTTAATATAGTAGGCACGATCGAATCTGGAGCTTCAATTTTTTTTTAACTAATTGTTATGGAAGATGCTGGAATGATCTCTTTTTACAAGAAAGCTCCTCTCATTCTTGTTCCGGTTAAACACCATTAATGACATCGGCACACAAAAATTCAAACACCGTTGAAGATTGTTTGCTATACTTTATTTTTATCAATAATAAGTTGCGGTACTTGGTTAACTGTATACGTACTTCTATTTCTTATAGTTGTGCGATAATTACCACAAGTCCAAAAAAGTAAAATATGAATTTGATAAAGCAGTGTAAACCTGAGATTTTCAAGATTTGGGCCTAAACCCATTAGAGAATGCTACGTAGAGAACCATTGGGCCCATAAACTTATTTTATTCCCGCAAAGCCTGAGTGGATTCGAACCACTACCACAAAAAGTAAGAGTTTGGGTTATTTGATTTTAATCATTCACTTTGAATTATTATAGACACCGGACAGTGACTTATGATAAAGAGATTTTTAACCTTTAAAACTAAAACACTAAAATACATAATCCAAAGAAGACGGAACAAAAAACAAAAACAGAGCCAGGAATAATGTCAGTCTTCCTCTGTTTCCTCTGCCTCTTACCCCTTATCTTAATCTTCTTGAAAAATCTCAAACCATCGAAATGGAAGCTTCCTCCAGGCCCAAAGAAGCTTCCGATCATCGGGAACTTACACCAACGCCGGGAATTACATCCCAGGAACAGTCGGAATCTTTCCGAAAAGTACGGACCAATCGTGTTTCTCCGATACGGATTCGTCCCCGTGGTCGTGATCTCGTCAAAAGAAGCAGCAGAGGAAGTTCTCAAGACCCACGATCTTGAGTGTTGTAGCCGACCAGAGACGGTTGGGACCAGAGCAATCTCTTACAACTTTAAAGACATCGGATTCGCACCGTACGGTGAAGATTGGAGAACGATGCGGAAGCTCTCGGTGGTCGAGCTCTTCAGCTCGAAAAAGCTTCAATCTTTCAGGTATATCAGAGAGGAAGAGAACGACTTGTGTGTCAAGAAACTCTCTGATTTAGCTTCGAGACGATCTTTGGTGAATCTTGAGAAAACCCTTTTTACTTTAGTCGGAAGTATAGTGTGTAGGATAGGGTTTGGGATAAATCTCCGTGAGTGTGAGTTCGTTGATGAAGATAGCATCGATGATCTTGTGCACAAGTCTGAAGATGTCATAAGGAATTCTATCTTCTCTGATTTCTTTCCCGGATTAATGGGTAGGCTCATCGAGTGGATCTTCAGTGAGAGGAAGAGATTGAATAGACTTTACTCGGAAGTAGACACTTTCTTTCAGAATATTCTTGATGATCATCTCAAGCCTGGAAGAGAGAGCTCTGATATCATCGATGTGATGATTGATATGATGAAGAAGCAAGAGAAAGAGGGAGACTCTTTCAAGTTCACCACTGATCATCTCAAAGGGATGATCTCGGTAAATCTATAATCTTTCAAGATAAGTGGTTAAAAATCTTGCATGCAACACAGTTTGTGACTTTTGTTTTGTTTTACGTCAGGACATATTTCTAGCAGGAGTTGGAACAAGCTCCACTACATTGATATGGGCGATGACCGAGCTGATCAGAAACCCGAGAGTGATGAAGAAAGTTCAAGACGAGATTCGGACAACACTTGGGGACAAGAAGGAGAGAATCACAGAAGAAGATTTAAACCAGCTTCACTACTTCAAGCTCATGGTCAAAGAGATATTCAGGTTACATCCAGCAGCTCCACTTTTGCTCCCAAGAGAGACATTGTCTCATGTCAAGATCCAAGGCTACGATATTCCTGCTAAAACACAGATCATGATCAACGCTTACGCGATTGCACGTGATCCAAAACTATGGACAAACCCTGATGAGTTTAACCCTGATAGGTTCCTTGACAGCTCCATAGATTACAGAGGACTGAACTTTGAGCTATTACCGTTTGGATCTGGTAGGAGGATATGTCCAGGGATGACAATGGGGATCGCCATTGTTGAATTGGGACTATTGAATTTGCTTTACTTCTTCGACTGGGGGCTACCAGAGAAGGAAGAAGCCAAGGAGATCATCACCGGGAATGAAGTTGCTCTTGACCTTGTTCAAGTTTTTCTCCACTGAATGTGTTTTGGTTATGGAATGTTTGTACTACACTAAGCTTGATTCTAAATTAATAACATCTTACAAGTACTGAAAATAGTAGACAGTAGACACTATGGTTTATCTTCCATTAGAAACAATTAAATTATAAAATCATTTTTGTTAAAACAGATTAAATTCTCTCTTTACACAAGCCATAATACTAATTAATTAAGAATAGGGTTACGCTACGTTGGGAGTTGTTTAAAAGTACATATTTTCGTCCTTTTTGCTTCTCCCACTACCATCAATTAGTGGTTGAAACAGAAAGCTTATCAGACAGAAATTGGCATTTTCGGATATGTTGGATGCACAAAGTGGTATATAATACGTAAGACTTATTCGTGTCAATCATGATTCATGAAGCTATCTAACCTCTACAAGACTACAAACACGTAGAAGTTTGGACTACTCATTTAATAATCGACAACAACCCATGAGCTGACCATAATGAATATTATTAAACAACCCAAGTTGTTTATTTTCTCTTAATCGTTAAGCACTTCATCTGAAATACAAAACCCAAAGAAGAAAGAGATTAAAAAAAACTAGAGGGCAACAAAAATGGCAATCATCCTCTGTTTCCTCATTCTCTTACCCCTTATCTTAATCTTCTTGAAAAAACTCAAACATTCGAAATGGAAGCTTCCTCCGGGGCCACCAAAGCTTCCGTTCATTGGAAACTTACACCAACTCCAAGAACTACCTCCCAGGAATCTCAACCACAAGTACGGGCCAGTGATACTTCTCCGTTTCGGATTCGTCCCCTTGGTCGTGATCTCATCTAAAGAAGCAGCAGAGGAAGTTCTCAAGATTCACGATCTTGAATGTTGTAGCCGACCAGAGACGGCCGGGACTAGAAAGATCTCTTACAACTTTAAAGACATCGGATTCGCGCCTTACGGTGAGGAATGGAAGGCCATGCGAAAGCTCTCGGTGGTCGAACTCTTCACCGCCAAAAAACATCAGTATTTTAGGTCTATCAGAGAGGAAGAGAATGACTTGTTGGTCAAGAAACTAACAGAATTGGCTCTGACACGATCCCCGGTGAATTTGAAGAAGACCCTTTTCACTTTAGTCGGGAGTATTGTGTGTCGGATCGGATTCGGGTTTAATCTTCATGAGTGTGAGTTCATCGATGAAAATAGCATCTCCGACCTTGTTGACAAGTCTGAGATACTTGAGATGACTTCTATGTTCTCTGATTTCTTTCCAGGAGGAATCGGTAGATTCATCGATTGGATCTCCGGTCAAAACAAGCGATTCGATAATGTTTTCTCGGACCTCGACACTTTCTTTCAAAACATTCTTGATTATCATCTTAAGCCTGGAAGAAAAGTAGCAGATAGCTCTGATATAATCGACGTGGTGATCAACATGATAAAGAAGCAAGAGAAAGATGGAGACTCTTTCAAGCTCACAACGGATCATCTTAAAGGGATGATCTCGGTAATGTTTTTGGACCTTTATTAGTTGTGTAGACTAATCTTCCCTTTTTTAATTAAATATTCACACAATTTTTGTTCTGTCAGGACATATTTCTAGCTGGAGTTAGCACAAGTGCCTCCACACTGATATGGGCGATAACAGAGTTAGTTAGGAACCGTAAAGTGATGAAGAAAGTGCAAGAAGAGATTAGGACAACACTCGGAGACAAGAAGGAGAGAATCACAGAGCAAGATCTCACCAATCTCCATTACTTCAAGCTTGTGGTCAAAGAGATATTCAGATTACACCCAGCAGTTCCATTTTTGCTACCAAGAGAGACATTATCTCATGTCAAGATTCAAGGCTACGACATTCCCGCCAAAACCCAGATCATGATCAACGTCTATGCGATTGCTCGCGATCCAAAACTTTGGACAAACCCAGATGAGTTTAACCCTGACAGGTTCCTAGACAGTTCCATAGATTACAAAGGACTAAATTTTGAACTGTTACCGTTTGGGTCTGGTAGGAGAATCTGTCCAGGAATGACGATGGGAATCACACTTGTTGAATTTGCTTTATTGAATTTGCTTTACTTCTTTGATTGGGGTTTGCCGGAGAAGGAAGAGGCGGACAAGATCATCACCGGCAATGGAGTTGCTGTTGGCCTAGTTCAAGTTCTTCTCCACTGAAAATCTGATAGATGTTTCTTTTTTTGGTTTGCAACATTTTTTTAGTATTGGTTATATTGAATGCTTGTGTTTTAACCTTGCTTTTTTCTTTAGAGACATTCTATTAATTAGTAACCCTAATTGACATGAGTAAAGGACCAAAAATGTTGTCATAGCTTAGAAACTCTATAATCCAAACCAACCGAAAATTTTGAAATATACCCTAATTGACATGAGTAAAGGATAATTTGACAAATTTAAAATAGTAAACTTGCAGTTTGCACTATTGAAATTAAAGATAATGTTGACAAATTCTTTATGAAGCCAAATCACATTATTGTATAACCACAAGTATAATGTATATATTTATATATAGTTGGTAAAAACATTCAAGTTCACAACCACATGGTCATTAATTACACTTGATAGGTAGAGAGTGAAGACTAATTCATTGTGTATGTATCCACTACACCAATTATTCATTGACTTTTGGATTCTTATCAGAAAAGCATCCGTGAGTTTATATGAAAGGTCAATCGATCATTAATGCATAATTCCATAATTGTCGATATAACTCGATTTTGCAAACTATATTCTTCAATCTTGTTGCAAAAAATGTCAATCTTGTTACGTGAATAATGGCATATGCATTATTATCGGGTATCATCATTTACAATCAGAGCCAAACCAAACAAAGAGAACTAAACTGAAATAATGTTCTTTCTTTTTTTGTCGACATCTATATTAGATTGATTCAAATAACTTTCGATGATACGTACTTAATAAAGACAAGTCTACGTAAACAGACAAAGACCAAAAATTCAAAATATATAACGCAACCAAACCGGTCCGCAAAAACGAATACTTAATGCGGTAATATGCCTAGTTAAAATCGACGTAATAAAAGCAAAAATACAACCATTGACAGCCCTATAGTCAACTATAGAAAAAGATAAAAGTCAACTTTAAAAATTGTCAAACGTTTGTGAGAAAACTTGTACGTTTAGCAAAAAGAGATTTTGATATTAGTTGCGTTGCCAAAAGAAGAGAGTAAACTGCCTAATAATGGACGTAAACGAATCAATATATAACTATTGACAACCTAAATTACGTAGTCAACTGTATAAAAAACGATCAACTCTGTCAATTCAAACCTTGACATTATTTGCCAAAAGAAGAGAAGAAACTGCCTATTAATTTCAATATAACTAAAATTATTGGACTAGGTCTAAATAGGGTAACCAATAAATTTGAAAGGTACATCTTATAAATTACAAAATTTTGGAAATTTCATGGAGGCAATTAAGATTTATGGGCCCGTGGCACCCCATGTGTTTGGATACTTTGACGATATTTCAGTTTCAATAATACATCATTACTCATGGATGAAGATGAAAAATAGTTTTGTGCTTTAAAGACAGAGGTTGATGGCTTTTGTGGCATATCTCTCTATAGATCACCAGTGTTGACAATTCTTGTGTTCTGTCATCTACAGAATTATTCATAATTGTTCATGTAGCACAAGTTTTTAAAACGATGAATTCTTTAAAATAATTGACAATGACTGAATGAATAAATTTATTAAAAATGATTATCTTAACAAAAATACAAGTTGCAACCAAAGAAATATATGATTCATCCAAGTAGTATATAAAAATAAAATCTCACTGTCTATATATGTCTCTCATTAAACACCCAAATCAAATCGAACCAACTAACACAAAAGAAAAGAAAAAAAAAACAGAGTATCAAACATGTCAATCTTGCTCTGTTTCCTCTGTCTTTTACCTGTTTTCTTAGTTTCTTTATCAATCTTGTCAAAAAGGCTAAAACCCTCAAAATGGAAGCTTCCTCCGGGACCAAAGACGCTCCCGATCATCGGAAACTTACACAACCTCACAGGTTTGCCTCACACATGTTTTCGAAATCTCTCACAAAAGTTCGGACCAGTGATGCTTCTCCACTTCGGATTCGTCCCCGTAGTCGTGATCTCATCGAAAGAAGGAGCAGAAGAAGCTCTCAAGACCCAAGATCTTGAATGTTGCAGCCGACCAGAGACTGTAGCGACAAGAATGATCTCTTACAACTTCAAAGACATTGGATTCGCTCCTTACGGTGAGGAATGGAAAGCGTTGAGGAAGCTCGTGGTTATGGAGCTCTTGAACACGAAAAAGTTTCAGTCTTTCAGGTATATAAGAGAGGAAGAGAATGACTTGTTGATCAAGAAACTAACCGAATCCGCTCTGAAAAAATCACCGGTGAATCTGAAGAAGACCCTTTTCACGCTAGTCGCGAGTATCGTGTGTAGGCTCGCGTTCGGGGTGAATATCCACAAGTGCGAGTTCGTAGACGAGGACAACGTTGCTGATCTAGTTAACAAGTTTGAGATGCTAGTCGCTGGTGTTGCCTTCACTGATTTCTTCCCTGGAGTGGGTTGGCTTGTAGACCGAATCTCAGGTCAGAACAAGACACTAAACAATGTTTTCTCAGAACTTGACACTTTCTTCCAAAACGTGCTCGATGATCATATTAAGCCTGGAAGACAAGTATCTGAGAACCCTGACGTCGTAGATGTGATGCTTGATCTAATGAAGAAGCAAGAGAAAGATGGAGAATCTTTCAAACTCACAACAGATCATCTCAAAGGAATCATCTCGGTAAATCTTCTTCTTAGACGAAGCTAAACTCTTGTAAAGATTTGAACTTACGCGTCTGTGTTTTGTATCAGGACATATTTCTTGCAGGAGTAAACACAAGCGCCGTCACTTTGAACTGGGCGATGGCCGAGCTGATCAGAAACCCGAGAGTGATGAAGAAAGTGCAAGACGAGATTAGGACAACACTTGGGGACAAGAAACAGAGAATCACAGAGCAAGATCTAAGCCAAGTTCACTACTTCAAGCTTGTGGTCAAGGAGATATTTAGATTACATCCAGCAGCTCCACTTTTGCTTCCAAGAGAGACAATGTCTCATGTCAAGATCCAAGGCTACGATATTCCTGTGAAAACACAGATGATGATCAACATCTACTCGATCGCACGTGATCCAAAACTATGGACAAACCCTGATGAGTTTAACCCTGACAGGTTTCTTGACAGCTCCATAGATTACAGAGGACTAAACTTTGAGCTGTTACCATTTGGTTCTGGCCGGAGAATCTGTCCCGGGATGACGCTGGGAATCACCACCGTGGAATTGGGACTGTTGAATTTGCTTTACTTCTTCGATTGGGTAGTGCCTGTAGGGAAGAATGTGAAGGACATCAACTTGGAAGAAACAGGATCAATCATTATTAGCAAGAAGACAACCCTTGAGCTTGTTCCACTTGTTCATCATTGAAATGACGATCATGAAACAATTAGTCCATAAGATTATGTATTTGTATCCAGCTTCTTTATCTTGATATGGTTGTAATCATAATCTGAATAGTGATATCAACACAAGTTTTTGTTTTTTAAACAACTAAACACAAGTGTTTTTAAACAATTAAATTATGAGAATTAAATTATTTAATTAGAACTAGTTAGGATAAAAGACAAATTAATTAATTAGATCCGCAAAACGCATTACTATATTTGGGTTGGCCGCCCACGTTACCGTGAATAGAAAAGGTATTTAACAGAGACCAATTATCATATGCTTAAATTAAATAACAGGTAGGATTAGTTAACATTATCAAACAAAGAAATGGTTAAAAATGAAACAAGAATTGAAATAAAAGCAAAAGAATGCTTCTTGTGAGACAACTATAGTGTTACAACATTGATGAAAATTGAGATGGGTTTTTCTATCCGACGAAATGTTACAACATCAAATCAATAGTAGTTTCTGTAATCATTCCTCTGGTAATTCTGATTGTAGTTCGGCTGATTTAATTCAGCAGTAAGTTCAGAGGACAAGGTACTAGTCGTCTTCATAGCTCTTCCTTCAGGTTCCTTGAGATACATCCGGTCATCTAAGTACGCTGTGATTTCGGCTATGATCACAAGTAGATCCGACGTGTCCTTCTTCGCCCGCAATTTCTGCAAGAAATGCTCTCTCACAACATTCACAACCTTCAGAAACTGAGATTTGTACCTCTGATGAAGACCAAACCCAGCCGTCTACACATAAACATATACCACCGTTATGGTTTTAAAGACGATTTTATATTTAGAATCGGTAACCACAATCAATGCAAACCTGGAGAAAGGAGTTCAAGGCTGTCGCAGTGGCTCTGTTGGCTGGGATTTTGTTAAGGAACCGGGCTAACCAAGCCCATCCATGTTCTATCCCATGAACGTTAGTAGCATTGCCAACGCGGATATCGGTCTGTAATTACCATTAGAAAAAGACTCGCATTAGCGGATTATGGAAATAACAATGCATAAGAGATAGTTGCATAAAAGAGGCAAAAACCTGAACAAGTGCACCGTAGAGCCTCATTATAGAATCTAGGCGTTCATATGCGTCTGAATCCCAAGCTGACTGAATTCATTAGGAGATAATTAATAAGAAAGACACTATTTTTTCACAATTCTGTCAAAATAGATTTCTTAAGAAGTTTATTTACCTGTGAGTTTACAATATGCTTTGGGACAGTGTAAATGCAAGCTTTGTGGAATTCCGCGAGAAGAATATCCATAACTTGGGGAAACTGTAGGCATAAATGGTAGATTATATTCAATAACAGTAACAAGAACAAAAATGCACTGTACAAATCAAAAGTAATTTTGTACCTGTGAGTTGATGTAAACAATGACATAGCTGCATGCAAAAGGGTTTGGTTTTTCCTTAGTGGTGACCATCTGAAAGAATCAGCAAAACGTTAATGTCATCGGTTCACAGTTTCCTAATCATAGAGTCCAGAAGATAATCCAATAAATGAACGTATCAAAGAGTTCTTCACCAATTAGATCCGAGCACAACAGTTTGAGTCATTTTCAACATTCAACAATAGATGAACAAGTAAATCTTAAACAGACCAGATATAAAAGTTACCTTCTTTGCAAAAGCTGCAATACTTATGGATACCGGACAACGAGGGTCTTTAAATATTTTCACAATATCATTGATTTTCCCACTGCAAAGGCCCAAAGTAAACGTAGTTAAGAATAAAGAAAATTAACCAAAGTCCATGAAGAACGCTTAAGTAAGGTTACACCAAAACCATCTTAAATGTATCTAAATCTTTCTAACCAAAGGCTTAAGACTGACATTTCCACAAGTTAAACAAGATCAAGGCTATCGGAATAAAATGCTAAAAGAAGCTAGGCATATACCACTAGAGGACAGGAAAGGCAAAGCTGCAATGAAATGTAACAAATAATCTTAAAACCCTGTCTGGGGAAAAACTGATAAATTAAAGGCAGAAACCATGAACCATACCTTACACTATCCTTTGTCCCACTTATTTGCCTTATCACTCTTCCAATATGCTTCTCAAAACTGCTAAAGTTCTACAAGTAGTAAATAAGCAACATGACTTGTGAGCAAATGTTGATTAGACAGACAGATAAAACGGTAAAAAGATGTAGATACTTCATTTGAACGTGACTTAAGCGATTGGTTCGTTGTTTCTAGTTCTTCGAGCTTTTTCAATCTGTGGTTCTCCAATATCAAAGCACTTTCTGCAGCTCGGATTGAATTACCTTGCACAATTAATAAAAAAATAAACACAGTAAGAAATGAGATCACAATCTTCAATATGACAAAGAAAGAACAATCACAGCAACATAGATGAAAATAGATACTAAATAAAAGATAGCTCACCCCCAGCTTGAGCATTTGATGTAGCTGAACTCCCCGTAACACTCTCTATCACAGCCTTCTGTTCCGCAAGTTTTTGTTCGGCAGCTTTGCGATCTGCTACTTCTTTTTCAGCTACTTCTCTGGCTGCCTTTCTCTCAACTTCTTTCTTTTCTTCTTCAGCTCTGATTTTTGCTAGCATTTGAGCCTCTGCGCGAGCTTTTTCTTGACGTATTTTCTCTTCTTGATGAGCCCTTTCCTTCCTCCTGGCCTCCTCCTGAGCTTCCTCGCTCCTTATCTTTCTTTCTTCTATTTGCGATTTAATTTTATGTTCGCGTTGGACTGCAGTCAGATGGGTATCAAGTGCTTCAGCACTGAAAACAGCAAAAGAAAAACTCATTAAGAATTTGGAGACAATGGAAGAAGAAAAATCACAGTAAATGAACTGAACTGGTAAGAAAATGTATTCCTGAAACTAGAATGCTAGGAAGAATAGCTTACACTTTTCGCTGATATTGAAGATCAAGTTTCCGTTCAACTTCTTTCCGAGTCTCACTGTACTTTTCAACCCGGGCTATGGCAGAGAGAGACGTTTCAATCTCATTCATTATTTCTGTTTCAACAACTGATACTTGATTCCTAATGTCGTCCTGTAATTAAGAGAACCAAATGCTCAATTAATCAAGTACACCAAGCGAAATAAAACATTCCACAATATGTACCTCTTTATTAACAAAACAAAACAAATCTGCCCACCTTGATTTCGGTTTGGTGGTCGTTGATAACCTCATATAGGGCACTCTCAGCCAGACCCAACTTATTCATCATATACTCAGGTTCATGATCAAACTCTTCATCAGATTCATCACTGTATGAACAAAAAATAACCAATAAAAACATCAAACAACCCTCAATACGCCTTTCTTAATTTTGAAACAAACTAGCAAGGAAGAGTTGGTGATGATCACCTCAAGTAAAGCTCATCACAGGCAAAACGTTTTCCCGCTGTACAGATTTGACTATGATCTTCTTCTTCTTCCTCATCATCACTCTCTTCACCTTCGTCACTCTCCATCTCATCTTCTGAGACATGCATTACAAATCCTCCACCTCTCCTTCCCATCCTTTTAACATACCAATGAACACCAATACCAAACAAATTAACACAAATATTTCTGAGGCCATTGTTATTGGTCCTAATTCAATACAGAACTCCAGAATGAAGTAAACATAGATATATATATACCGTAAGGTTGTGTTAGTAATTGGCTGAGGATACATTGAGAAGCCATTGAGCTTCTTTTCAACAGAAGCAATCTCAGCGACCAAACTCTCGAAATTCCAATTAGGCTCAGGATCAATGCTAATCCCATCAACACTTTTAGGACAAGGAGGTTCCAAAACAATCCCCCTGCAAAAGAAAATTAAAACAGAATTGAAACAGAAAATCTCAGTAAAATCCCAAAAAGAACAAACTTTGTTTCCAAAGATGAGAAATTGAAGGAACCCGTAAAAGAAGAGAACTTACATTACACAATTGGGTGATTCCCTGATAACAAAACAGAAGAAGCAATAACACAATTAGTGAATCCTTGATAAACCCTATAAACCCCCTTGAAGCTTCAAGACACAAAACAATTTGGTTCACTCATAGGATCCTTGAATCATATTCTTTGCTCCACAAGAGATAGTCTCTGGCTTCTTCTGAGCAATAAAGACGAACTCATGCCTTGTTTTACAAATTCCCATAAAGCCCCTTACCTTTAAATTTAATCGTACTCTCTGAATCGAAGATTCTTGTGCTGCACAAATCTCGATGATTCTCTAACTCAACTAGAATACAAGCTTTAATATCCCCAACGGGACGAAGAAGCGTAATATCAACGCTATAGGAGCCGATTTCACTTAACCCCCAAAAAAATGGAAACTTTAGGATCGGAGAATCGGAAATCACGAACCAAACCAGACAAGAGATCGGCTTCGTTTTCTAAAAGTTCAAAAGAGCCCTATGCTCGAAAACGATGTCGTTTAGAATTAAGTTACAAACGGTTATAGAGAACCAGTCCAGTCGGTTTAAAATCAGATCGATCGTCGATTAGATTCTCCAAATTATATATGTGTGGAAAATATGCTTAGACCTAGACCGTTTCACAGAGTCCACAAGATTGGGCCTAAAAAGGCCTTGTAACATTTTCTTTCTTATGAAAATCGTTTTTTTTTCCAGAACAAAGTTTAAAAAACAAAATACTGTAAAAAAAAAAAAAAANTGTCGGTAAAAGAAACTAAAATATAGTAGCATGGTT
>Ga0041059_1002055_pt1 | contig 15461 bp, 9 predicted proteins | sample AraColnosormetaG_FD_56232 | JGI IMG/M metagenome (GOLD analysis project Ga0041059, IMG submission 56232) | Arabidopsis roots microbial communities from North Carolina, USA - Col MF nosort | ecosystem: Host-associated > Plants > Roots > Unclassified | place: USA: North Carolina | collected 2013-09-02
AAAAAAAGAGACAATGCCTTGTTTTTAGTTATGCTTAAATCTAATCATTATTCAAGCTATTGTTGATACATACAAATTTCCTTAATCACTGCTATCAATTTCAAACGTTTATAGATTTTAAAAAATCTGTATAATAACATCAAAGATTAAAATAAAATGGTGAGAATTTTAGCACTAGCGGCCAACACTTAACATCAGTAGCACCACCATCTCACGTTGAATTTTATTTTTGTAACAAAAGAAAATTAACATATACTAAAAAAACAACCAAAAGACATTGCAAGTTTTTAGTAATTTGGTAACAAAATTGCAGTAATTCACGTGAATCCCCAATAATTTGATCTCATGCACACATAGTGGGGTCCAATCTTTTTTGTTCATTTGCCACTTCTCGCCAGCCTCTCCTCTTTTGTTCTCTTCACTACCTCCAAACTTCCCAAGAATCTCTCTTTCTCTCCTCTCTTCTCTCTCGCCTCTTCTTTAATTTCCTCTGAAGAGAATCCTCCTTACGAAAATGTTCAAGAAAGCAACATTGAATCTTTCACTTGCTCCTTTGCTACTTGTTTTTCTTTTCCTTCTCTCGTGTGTTGTTCATGGCGTCGATGAGAAGAAGATTCTCAGTGTACATAACAACATCTGGTCTCCCAAGAAATCATACGAAGCTTCAACTTCATGTTTTTCTCGCAGTCTTGGTCAGTTCTATTTTCATCAAAGGCTCACCAACCGTAGAGATACTGTTTCTTTTGCTTTAGTTTAATATTTAATGGCGTAATTTAAGGTTAAACTCTTAGTTAAAGTCATTAGCTTTTACACTACTTTATATTATCCTTTTTCCTTGTATTGATTTGGGATTAGTATAGTTACTTTTTACAAAGAGACAAGATTTGTTGATCTTTATGAGAACTGATGATTCTGCTTTGAAAAACTTAGGAAAAGGAAGAGAATCCACTACATTGGAGATGAAACATAGAGAACTTTGCTCAGGAAAGACTATAGATTTGGGTAAGAAGATGAGAAGAGCCTTAGTTTTGGATAACATTCGAGTTCAGTCACTTCAACTCAAAATCAAAGCAATGACCTCAAGCACCACTGAACAATCTGTTTCCGAAACTCAGATTCCGTTAACCTCAGGGATAAAACTTGAGTCTTTGAACTACATCGTTACAGTTGAATTAGGAGGGAAAAACATGAGTTTGATCGTTGACACTGGAAGTGACCTGACTTGGGTCCAATGCCAGCCTTGCAGATCCTGTTACAACCAACAAGGTCCTTTGTATGACCCATCAGTCTCATCTTCTTACAAGACGGTGTTCTGTAACTCATCCACTTGTCAGGACCTTGTGGCAGCTACCAGCAATTCCGGCCCTTGTGGAGGTAACAATGGTGTTGTAAAGACACCTTGTGAGTACGTTGTCAGCTATGGAGATGGATCATACACTCGAGGAGACTTGGCAAGTGAAAGCATCCTATTGGGCGACACAAAACTTGAAAACTTTGTCTTTGGTTGTGGCCGAAACAACAAAGGTCTGTTTGGGGGATCCTCTGGTTTAATGGGTTTGGGAAGAAGTTCAGTCTCTTTAGTCTCCCAAACTTTGAAAACTTTCAACGGAGTTTTCTCATACTGTTTACCTTCTCTTGAGGATGGAGCTTCTGGCTCATTGTCCTTTGGTAACGATTCCTCTGTTTACACGAATTCAACTTCAGTTTCCTACACGCCGTTAGTACAAAACCCTCAGCTTCGTTCCTTTTACATTCTGAATCTCACTGGTGCTAGCATTGGTGGCGTGGAACTGAAATCTTCAAGCTTTGGCAGAGGGATTCTAATCGATTCAGGAACGGTTATCACAAGATTGCCACCTTCCATTTACAAAGCTGTGAAGATAGAGTTTCTGAAACAGTTTTCCGGGTTTCCTACTGCTCCTGGTTATTCAATCTTAGACACTTGCTTTAACCTCACAAGTTATGAAGACATAAGCATTCCCATTATCAAAATGATCTTCCAAGGTAACGCTGAGCTCGAAGTGGATGTCACTGGTGTGTTCTACTTTGTCAAGCCTGACGCATCTCTAGTCTGCTTGGCCTTAGCAAGTCTGTCATATGAAAATGAAGTCGGGATCATCGGAAATTATCAGCAGAAAAACCAGAGAGTAATATATGATACCACACAAGAGAGGCTAGGAATTGTCGGAGAAAACTGCAGAGTCTGATGCCTACACCATAACTTAATATCCATTTGTGTGCTCCCTTCATATCATGAAAGCCAATCATCTCTTTTGGCAAAGCCAATTTGAATTCTCCCACTAATCTTATAAATAAATATATTTCTGTATCGGTATAGCAAATGATGAATTGTAAGCAAAAATGTTCGATGATCTTCTGCGAGGAAGGAAAATTATCTAAACCATAAGAACAACAAACAATGAACGGTCATCTCAAGAATCTGATGTTCCTGTACCTAAAAACAGAACTGATATAACTCAAGCTTCATCACTGATCAGAGCGGTCATCTCTATCTTCTCGGTATCAACACCTTCACTTATTCTACTTGTTAACATCTCAGCAGGGAGAATGGTTGAGTTTGAATCAACATTTGGTATCAAAAAGACCAATCCAATTGGGATTACCCTCAATAAACTCCTGATCACAATAACCAACCAGAGATTATCAAACTGAGTACGCGTAACTTTCAGGGCATGGAGTAGTACTCCTCCGCCCCATGACGACACTAGATGTCCTATATGTTCAATAGACATGAGCAAAGCAAAGAAAGTGCCTTCCATACCGGCAGGGCAGAGCTTGGAGCTGAGAACAAGTAAGGGTAACCACTTGATTCTACTTATCATATGTGAAACAAACTCATCTACCACAATAAAGAAGTAATCAGGGAGACCAAGCTTCAGATTTATGCGCAGCACCAGGATTAAATCCAGAAATCCTGACAGGACAGATAGGGAAAGTGCCCAGAAGACGACATTCCTGAAAGGGAAGTTCTTCAGAAAGTTCTGATAGAGAAGTATTCCCACAAGAGAGCCAATTGCACCAAACGACATAATGGATCCAACGGCTTCCTAAGCAACAGAAAATAACTACCTTAGCCAAAAACATCACAGAGAGTTCCCAAATGTTTTAAGCAAGGCCATGGAAGGTGAATTACAGCTCTAGAGCTTATGCAAAAGGTGAAAGCACCTTTGAAAAGGAAGGGCCATCCTTTGAATCCGTGTACCAATAGAACATGCCTTCGTGAATGTGCAAGCTCACTGCAGCTGACAATAGCATGAACAAGCATGGTCGCCACACCTCACCATATTGAAAGGTTTTCCATATTGCACTTCCAGCATCCAGAAACTTGTCGTTAACCTGAAAGCACAGTTACTCGATTACATTACTAGCTTAAAGAATCTGGTTGGACCAAAGGGTAGCAAAACACTTACATGCTTGCGACCTAGACTGCGAGAAGGAGATTCTTTCAGAACCATCCCAACCACAACAAGCAATCCTGCCGTCACACCGAGTAAACCGTACACACCCTGCCACCAAAAAAAGAAGACAAAATGAGTGGAAAACACTTGAAGCATTTCGACTCTATGCATTCAAAGAGATCTTTAAAGAGCCTACTTTGGACCCAACCAAGTGCACCAAAACGCCGCTAAGGGAGAAACCAACCAAGGAACCAATCGAAGAACACAAACCACACAAACTTTGCATATCTGCAGCAAGTGTAGGATGGCTTATGCTACATTGTGTCACACAAGCATCAATAGTTACATCTGCTATAGCAACTCCAGCACTTCCTGCCACAAGACAGGACAAAGCCAGTGCAAGATGCAGATTCGTGTGAAGCCATAACACCATCATGGAGATCATAGCAAGAAAACCTAAAATCGAATCGAACAAAAAAAAATTACATCTTTCATTCATTAAGAAGCAAAGAAACTAACTTTCAGTGAATTTACCGGCTAATATGAAATAGGGTCGTCTCCTGTAACCCAAAACTGGGACAACATCAGTCAACAATCCCCAGAGAGGTTTAATAATCCAAGGAATCTGAATCAAACCAACGTAAATCTGAGCTTGAGAGGGTTGTATCTTCTGCTCGTCTTTGAAGTAGTACTGTGTGCTGACTTTGCTGAGACCTTTACCAAGTCCTTGGCTAACTCCATAGACGATAATCACACCGAAGAAGAAGCTCCAGTGAAGCTCTTCGATGAGCATTCTTAGCCACCGTAAAGGTCGTTTCAGTACCAGATCTAAAACTCCTTCTTTCTTCTTGTCTTGATGATTTCGCCGAGAATCGTTCTCGTACTCTGCTTCCTCCGATCGATTGGCCATTAGAGAGAGAAGTTGACGAACAAGCGATCTGACTAATGAATTGGTACCCAACTATATAGAAAGCACACGAATCAAAAATCAGAGAATCTTGTTAAATAACCAATGTTTGAAGACGTCACGGATGACGAAATCACGCACGCACACAAAAATGTCTTGGAATTTCAAACTCAAGATCAATGGGACTTTGGTTCCAATCTTTTCAAATTACTTATTCTAAAGATATAGAACATTAGAGTAGATGGGCTTTTTGTGGCCCATTAGTTCTTTAGTCGTTCGGTAGGCTTATTTGGGCCCATTGTTTCTGTAGACGTCTTGTGGGCTTCATTTGGCTCATGTCCTGTCTGTTCCAAACTAGGCAAAGCCTCTGTCTTAGTAAGAGGGTCTTTAATGTTGATACTTTGTCATAGGTTCATCTTTGTCATTCTAGAATCAATGTTAATACCTAATAATTTCATGCGAAAATAAACAAAGTATTTATTTAAATGCTTACTTATGATTTCAGATGGCCAAATTTCACAATCACATAGATTCCTCACCTGTCACTACCAAATACATTTGATTTGAAGGGTGCTTATTGGACTCTAATTGGCAAACTTTTACCATAATTGTTGACAACTCCTTCCACCTGCATAAAAATGAGGGCAGGTAGTAGACACATTATATTTAATAAATTATGACTTTTATTCATACAAACATTAATAAAACAGATAATGGTTTGGAAGTTATGAAATTTATTGTGTGATAAAATTTCTCCTGTTTGTGTGTGTGTGTGTGTGCTGTTATGATCAAAACGTCATATTTGTTTACCAAGTGCTAAATTATTGGGAGAACAGGTAAATATGTACAAAAAAAATGAAAAAATATAACAAAGTTTCTTGCTAGTTCGGCATCACATCTCTCATGGGCCGACCAAGAAGTAGATCAACCAAGAATCGATAAAACTTGAGGCACTCCATTTTTTTCTTTGGCTAATTAGGTTCTTCGACAAAAATGAGCAGATAAAAACAATAATACAGATATGGATCTTTTTTGCTAGTCATAATCAATTTAGAAAATGGTTCATTAATTCTGATTTGAGAAATTCTTAACCGTGGTGTTTAATAATCAATCTGACTAAGAAAAGTGCAAAAATGGTAGCATATATGAATCTAATTAAGAAAACGTGACAGTGGACTAGACACGGTTATATCACCGGAAATAAAATCTATTAAAAAAAAATACAAGATAATTAGTGCCATAATCTTAGTGACTTTATCATATGATCAGTACAATTTAAAATATTCGGCTGAGAATCTGTATTTAAACCAAAAAATTGTTCTAAAATTTTAACATATATATATATATATATATAAACGAAAAAAAAGATGTGACGGATTTAATATAAATATACTCAACCATTTCCAACTATCTGTCTCTCATTTTCATAATTCCATTTTCAGGATTGTCTCTCAATCTTTTATTCTTCTCATTCACCGGTAATGGCAAAAGTCTCTGGGAGGAGCAAGAAAACAATCGTTGACGATGAAATCAGCGATAAAACAGCGTCTGCGTCTGAGTCTGCGTCCATTGCCTTAACATCCAAACGCAAACGTAAGTCGCCGCCTCGAAACGCTCCTCTTCAACGCAGCTCCCCTTACAGAGGCGTCACAAGGTCTCTCTCCTCTCATAATACCATAAACGACATCGTTCTTTATCAGGTAATTTAATTGTTCCGATTGTTGAATAATAATAGGCATAGATGGACTGGGAGATACGAAGCGCATTTGTGGGATAAGAACAGCTGGAACGATACACAGACCAAGAAAGGACGTCAAGGTTTGTCTACACTTAACACGTATATGTTGGTAACAACTAACAAGAATTTGTTAGATCTTTTTGGTCTTAGATTGGATTCCGATGAACTCGGAGACTCCTTTTTCTTCGGACCAGACTTTGTCCTTCGACTGTTCTTGATTTGATTCTTGATCTTTTTCATATATTTTTTTAATTTGGTATTTTTGATGATGGTGATGTGCAATGGATGATGAATGCTGACTCATCAAGTGCAGTTTATCTAGGTGAGTTTTTTTTTTTTCTTGCCAATATCCTATTTTTTTATATAAGTTGCAAAAAAATACACATTTTGATAAAGTATTGTACTTTTCCTTCTTTTTCTTTTTTTTTTCCTGTCACTTTTTCTTTTAAATACTCTTCGACAAAGTGATGAAAAAAGTCCATATATACATGTGTGATATGGCTGTAAATTAAAGAATGAATTCCACCGAAATTGGTAGAACCTGTTTATTATTAGCTGTTCTTTTTTGGGTCCAAATCCAATGCAATTCGTATATGTCCTTTTCGACTTATATAAATATAATTCAAACAATATTGTATAATTCTTATTAAATTAATATATGGTTTTATGGATAAGGGGCTTACGACGAAGAAGAAGCAGCAGCACGTGCCTACGACTTAGCAGCATTGAAGTACTGGGGACGAGACACACTCTTGAACTTCCCTGTAATGTTTCTCCCAATCCATATTACTCTCTCTCTGTTTCATATTAGTTGTAGTTTAAGGGTTTTAAACATAAATTAAAAAATCATAAAAATCTCATTTAATCTATCTCTTTTATATAATAATATCATTTATTATAACCAATTTAACTAATAAAAAAATAAATAATTAAATATAATTAGTTAAAGAATATTAAATACATTTATTATTTGCATAAAAAGTTGAAAACAACACTTAAATTGAAAAAAAAAATAAAACCCTTAAACTATATTTACATAGAAACAGAGGGAGTATTACTTTTGGTAAAACTTAATTTTTAATGAACTACTTCTCTCATGATCTTTGTAATTAGCTACACAATCTTCTCGGTTCTCGCCTACTAGTTTTTAGAACAAAAGAACAAAAACAAAATACATGCGTATACTTGCAATAATTTATTCATTAAAGATAATTTCGTGTTGTTTGGTGAATCTTTTAGTTGCCGAGTTATGACGAAGACGTCAAAGAAATGGAAGGCCAATCCAAGGAAGAGTATATTGGATCATTGAGAAGGTAAAAATTAACTAATTAAGCAATCAATTATACCAAATTGATTAATCATAGTTTTATAATTAACTTACAATATATCGGTGTAGAAAAAGTAGTGGATTTTCTCGCGGTGTATCAAAATACAGAGGCGTTGCAAGGTAGATAGAATTTCAATATGATACGTAGAACTACTCTAATATACATAAGTTGTTGAATCATGATGAATTTGCAGGCATCACCATAATGGGAGATGGGAAGCTAGAATTGGAAGGGTGTTTGGTAATAAATATCTATATCTTGGAACATACGGTATTTCATTCCATTATCCTTACTTTATAGTAATATTTTTATGAAATGTGTAAATTCATACTTTAGTACAATCCAGTTCCTAGCAAATCCAAATCTTGAAATTTGGGATTAGTATAAAATGGGAGTTATTCTCTGTTCTCCTGTTAAGTGGGACTCTAGTAGACGATGACATGGTATCATATCTTATACTACACATATAAAATAGAAATGATATTAAAAATGGTAGGGAACAAAGAAGGTCACGTTATGCATGAATGTAGTCAAACGAACAACTCTTTAAGTTTTTTTTTTCTTGACAACAACTCCAAGAAAATTTAAGTCACACACATGATAGATCTCATAGAAAATTCAAAATAATTTGTACTATTTATCAATAATTATACTATATGCTTGATATATGGACTTATTAGTAGTGTTTATGAACCTTTAAGAGGGTAATCAAATCTTGTTGGTTGGGAACTAGATCACCAATCCCATCTACTTACTCAAGCTATTTATTACTATATTGTTTTCAACTTTTTAAGTTACTCATCCAACTTTTATTGACAAATTCATTCCCTTTACATATTATATCTCTCCCAATTATTACTATTTTTGTCTTATGTATCTCACACATAAAATTAAACACGTTAGCAAAATTAAATCCGAATTATTGATACGACGATGATATTAATACAAATTATTAGGTCATGTATCCTGATCTTTGAAAAAGATTATACATGCAAAGACAATGTTTATTTATAAATAGATCAGATGACATGCATATTTCTGTATTGATCACATGAACATGCAATATGCATACTATATTAGGCAAATACGTGATAGAAATCCACTTTATACAAATTGGGAAAGTTGTTCTAAGAAAAAGGAAAAAAAGAAAAATCCATATTTATACAAATGGGATGAAAGTTCTATGAAAATATGGTATAGTACCAAAGTTTTTTTGTTTGTAACATTTTAAACCCTGTGCACGTGCAGCCACGCAAGAAGAAGCAGCAATCGCCTACGACATCGCGGCAATAGAGTACCGTGGACTTAACGCCGTTACCAATTTCGACGTCAGCCGTTATCTAAACCCTAACGCCGCCGCGGATAAAGCCGATTCCGATTCTAAGCCCATTCGAAGCCCTAGTCGCGAGCCCGAATCGTCGGATGATAACAAATCTCCGAAATCAGAGGAAGTAATCGAACCATCTACATCGCCGGAAGTGATTCCAACTCGCCGGAGCTTCCCCGACGATATCCAGACGTATTTTGGGTGTCAAGATTCCGGCAAGTTAGCGACTGAGGAAGACGTAATATTCGATTGTTTCAATTCTTATATAAATCCTGGCTTCTATAACGAGTTTGATTATGGACCTTAATCGTATTTTCTACAAGTTTTGTTTTGATTATCTACACAATACATCAAATATTATTTCTTAGTGATGATGATAACATTCTATCTTAAAGCTCTCAAAAATTTCTTCTATGGAATAAAGATGTAAAGGTAGCAACTTTATTATGATAAGAACACAACACCATTCAGATAACTCTTTTAAATCCCAAATTTGGTTTATGATGATGGATCATCTGAGTTTTATTTATTTATTAAAAGTTAAAACCAGAGTCTTGCTGAAACTGAAACTTTCCTCAGTTCATCAATGCTTCTGCTAATGGAAATGTCGGAGATATATCCACCGGTACCTAAACACACAAACAAAACCATGAACGCAGATCATTCTATCTGCATGGATATCTCAATTCTCAACTCAATTTAGGTCTTGTTATCCTGTAAAGAAACTGTACCTTAACGCGTTCGAGATTCTCCAGAGCGGTTTTCAATGGTCCGGTGATAGTGCAGTACTTATTTAGAAGCAATGTTGCTGCGTTTTTGTCACCTTTTCCTTGAATAGTTAGTATCTCATGGCTCAGGCTCTCAACTGCACCTTCGATCTTTACATGCCGGAATAACAAGATTCAGGAGGTGTTTCGATATATGACTAATCAGAAAGTTTTTCATGTAAACTTGGACTGATACCTTAGCGAAATCAACCGAGAATGTAGAGTCCTCGTGGAACACGAAGGCTCCTTTTTCATATAAATAGTTGAATTGCAAGGCTTGCCCTTTCCTGAGGCCAAAATAGACAATAATGTCAGGAACTATACATATAGGAGTGCGGATTATATAATTCTCTAGATCATTCATTACCCATGAGCTTCTGTGAGACCAAACCGGATCGATCTAAAGCAACCAGCTAGGAACGAAACATACATACTCTCCACCATACTCTTTGAAAGCAACCCCTGTTGATTTACATTGTCTGAAAATTAGACTTATATGAACAAAGTTTCAATAACTAGCAAATATGATCATTAACCTTAGTGATGAGAAACTTCAGTGCCCAAAGACCAACTATATCTGCCTTTGCTTCTTCCATTGCAGAATGGACTTCTTGTAGTTCCTAGATCAAAGGAAATACCGAGAAAACAAAGGTAAATTACTAGTCACAGCGCAAACAATCCTTAATTAGATGTCTGCATTCTTCCAATAAGCAGTATAACCTTTCTCACTGTTGAGGTTTGACCACCAGGAAGGGTTATGGTATGGGGACCAATGCCATGGCAACATTCATGGCAAATGGTGTGAGTGAAGAAAGAATCAAAATCAACTAATCCTCTCTGTTCCTTGCTGATGGTGATTTCAGCTATAGGCTTTAAAATATGTTCAAACCTAGAAAAGAAAAAAGCATTAGTTAGATGTAATTATGACACCGTTTATTGATGAAATATGGAGGAAGAAGGGACATTACTTTGCCTCTTGGACGTTCTTGAGCATAACCATTGATGTTCCTCTATCCTTCACGATTTTTTCATCGTTTGGCAAATTGTAAGCAACAGTCTGAGGACCCTTCACATCCTGTCACAATCAAGAAACAAGTGAACCATGAATAACGGCAATACATTTTCTTCCTTTTCCTATCTCAGATGGATGCCGAGGGGAACTTACCCCGGAATTGTAAATTAACTGGATGACCCGAATAGGAGCAGCAGATACATCTGTCGATTTGTATACACTCTCAAGCGGGAGATTATCTTCCAATAGCTACCGGAAAGTAGAAAATGAAAAATGATCTTAGAGAAAAGAAAATTGAAAACGTAAAGAAATGCAACTTTGATTGACAGCAGCTACGAAGAGAGCAGTACCTTTAGATTGTCACCAAAGAGTTTCAGATCAGCTGTGGCTTTATCATCTCGAATACCGATGAAGGTTTCAAATGTAGCCTTAGACGGAAAACAAATACAGATTAGAGAGTAATGGTTAAAGGGAGTTGCAATTTATGAAGGTTATGTGAAGACGAGGATGAGCATCAGCATAAGCAAATCATTGCGAAAGCACATGCTTATGTAAAGTCTTACCTTATACCCAAAGATTTCATCCTCGTACGTCTCATATGGACCAATGGTAATATCTAACTTTGAATCCTACAAAAGATGATAAGACAAAGCAAAAGTTACTCAAAACTATAATGCATGACTGATATGTGACAGAAAATTACGGACCATTAAAATAGCCAGAGCTCGTCTTACAAGAGCTATCCTCTTTTATAAGGAAGGAAAATTACAGAAGACTAGAAGACCATGTATGAACAGAGAAGAGTTACCAAGTCCATCCATGCGATGTCTGACTCATAATACTCATTTGAAAGGAAGGCTTCAGCTTTGCTGTGCAGTAGCTTCTTCAAACTATGAGAAAGCATTGTGGGTGAATACTTCAATATACTAAGCCAATCGAATGGGTGAATACATTTTATATGGTAAGGGTAAGAAACTGTTTGAAATATATACCTTGGCGAACTGACCAAGTCCCCAGCTTTCTGCAAGAATTCAGAAGCTTTCTTGAGGAAAGGTCGATATATCTCTGAATAAGGAATACTATACAGATCGGAATTAGAGTCTGGTAACTTCTTTGTGCTGCTGGCAAGATGATCAGAAGCATCTAAATTAGCTTCACTTCGCCTTTTTATAACACTGAAAAATCCTGTTGCAGCATGCTTTTGCTCTTCCGTAAGGCCATTGAGCCATAAGGTGAACTCCTATAATTTTAGATACACATTTCTTACTACGAGTAATGGGAACAGAAAAGGAATTGGTAAAGACACATCAAACATGTGTGAATACCATTTTATCCATATCGGGAGGATAGAAATTGGCACCAGGTGGTTTAGTCACTGGAAAGGCTGCTCTATATTCAAGACCCTTCCAGCCAGCTATGGCTTTTGTTGCTCCAGGAAGCAACTTTACAGCTGAATCCGCAGTACTCAAGAATGCTTCATTTTCATCAAGAGACGACCTGCAAATAAAATACGAACGTCAATCTCTTGGATCATCTCTCCTAATCGTCATGAGATTGACACACCAATATGTTAACGAATTATATTCAAGACAAAAATCTTTTGCAACTTTAATTAAATTCTGCAACAGCTCCGTTGATGAATCCTAACCCTTTCCGTAGAACATAAATGTTAGAACAAAGTAACTTTGATGATAATCACCATGGACTTTTGTTGATCGTGAAGTAATCCCATTTTAGTTTGTCCAGTTTTGATGCATTGGCATGATCCTTCAGCCAATCTCTTAGGGCTGGATTGCTGTTCCAAACCTGATAAAGGATAACTTTCTAATTTAGTTTAAGATCTGAGATTTCATGTTCACGGTCAAAAAAAGAAGAAATTTCGGACTCCACAGAACCTGCTCATAGAATATATCGTCCATAATTTTTGCAGCCTTCACAATTAGACCCAACGCTTTCTGATCTGCTTCAGAAAGTTCTGTCAACTGCATATAAATGAAAGGTGTCTCAAAATGTCTTTTATGGAACGGTGCAAAATAAGATTTATTTGGTGCATATGAAACAAAGAAATCACAAGAAAAGATGTAACAAATTAATACCTTGGCTTCGAGGGTGACTGGAGAATATCTCTGGAGTTGCTTCTGCAGAGATAAACTACGGGCCTCAGTGTTCACTTGGCACCTTCAACAAATTCAGAAGAAACACTCTATGTAAGAAAACATATCTATATAAAATATGTACCTCAGCAATAGTTGACTCATAAAAGTTTTCATTTGGTACCATGGAAGATATTAGATATGAACAAGAAAAAAAAAGGAATAGCTAGGAGAAAAACCGAAATAGAGATACTGTACCTCTGTCTGATTATGTCAAATAGTTTTCCATACTCTCCATTAACATCATATGGCACATAAGCAGGATCTTCCTTAGACAGAAAGTTTCTGTATTCTTCGTAAGGTACGTACTTTACAGCAGAGACTTCCTCTTTCTAATACATACATAAAAAAATGTTACTTAAGAATCCAAGTGATTTATACTACTTAAACTTACAGCTTCGTGAAGGAAAAAAACTCACTTGAAGAGTAAAGGCTTCTAATGGGATTGGATGCAGAATAGTAACAAGATACACATCATTGAACTCATTATTTATGAATTTGCCATCGTTTGTGACACTGTCAAAGTACACAAAAGAAAAGCAGCACACTGTCTTTAAGAATACCTCTCAAGTTGAGAGTAATAAATTACAATGCTTATTTAAATAAGCGAAAGCAAGTTAGCTTCAAGATATACCAATCAAACTAAGCTACAAATAATGTCTCTTGAAAGAATCAGAGAACATGTATCATATAGGCCAAGAGACAAACCATTCCTGCAGAAAAACGAAGATCTTTTCAAATGCATCCTTTGGGAGTTTTACGCCAAGCTCTTCCTCAAGCTCCCGCCTACAGAAAGTATCCTGAAATCTTTAGTAAACGGAAAGAAGAAGTAACGAAAGCAGAATGGGATTGACTTACTGTGCAGATAGAAGCGATGTATCACCAGCTGATATATGGCCAGCACTAGAGATGTCCCATTGACCAGGCCAAGAATCTTTATCATCAGATCGAAGTTGGAGAAGTAGCTGTTGAGTAGTCTCCACAAAAATCCAGACATGAACAGCACGATGGTAATCTCCATCTCTGTGAACCTCTCCCCTACAATGACATGGTTCCAAACAGAGACGAATTGAGGTTAATTCACTGGAAAAACAACTCCAAAGAAGAGCTGATCATGAAGAAAAAAATCCCAAATTTTTCAGCTTAAACTTTTTTTAAAACCAAAATCGAATTGAAATTTCTCCGATTGACCTAAAACTCTTTGGTCGAGTTTGTTGTGTAGTTGATAGGGTCAACGAAGCATCAAATCAAACCCCAAACCTAAGAAAAGGATGACTTTTTCCAACAAAGACGTAAAATTTCAATGTGCAAACATCTCAGCGTACGAATTCGATTTCCGAGTACTTTTCATCAAACAAGAAAAGGGAAAACACATGAACAATAAACATGCCTGGGTTTGGACACACCGGTCTTCTCACCGGATTTAGTCAGAACGTCGAAGTGCTCCTCCGCCATAGCTCTCTCTTACTATCTATCTCCGTGACTGTGCGTAAAATTGGAAAAAGGTGCCCAATTTATAGAAGAGAAGAGGAGGAGATATAATGTCCGTCAAAAACAAGGGGCTTTGCTTACTTGGCTTCACTAAACCGGACCCTTTTCACTCCGAGACTCAGCTTGACACATTTCACAGCTCTAAAATACCTTCTTACGTCTTAGGTAGGGGTCAAGAGATCAAGCCAACATTTGTACATTTATATGCAATGCATGCATTCATTTCATTTTTTTTTAATGTTAAGACGATTATGTCAGCAGTTAGTTCATGTTAGTTGTGTGGATTATATAATATCAAAAGGTAAAATTATTAAGTTGTTTTGTGGGTAATACCAAAGTCTCTTATAAGAAGATTTCATGATTCTTGCAATAGAGACCAAAAATGAGATAACTATGTAATAATAGTAATGACAGGTCAAAACGAGTTAGTCAAAAAGGTTTTTGGATCATTTCCCTAACATTTCTTAGCCACATTTTCATCGAGGACTGCATTTTTATTGCTCATAGAGTGATGAAAGTAACAACAACTACTTTTGTGTTTTCCACAAGTACAATAATGGTGAGAAACAATATTCAAAAGTACTACATGCTTCTTTGTTTTAAAATGTAAACGTAAGGCCATCTTCATCATTTCTGAATGAGAAACTTAATAATAAAATAATAACCCAAAAGTAAAAAAGTAAGAGAGAGTGGAAGAAGAGTTTCTCACTTGAGAATCAAGGAGAAACGATTCTCAGCCTAAATCGCGGCATGTCAATCAAATATTAGTTTAAGTATTATAATTGAAACAAAATATATTATATAATTAAAATAATAATTTTTTCTTTTGTTGAGAAACTAGCAAGGGTATCTATCCCATGGAGATACTCTAACAAATAAAGGCCGTGTTGATTTAGGTATAGGAGAAAGTACGATTTATTAAATATTGTAGCAGAAAACAATAGAGATAAGTTGGAAACTAGACACTTTTTTCACAAATAATTTGCAAAGTAAGTAGTTTTTTTAGAAATAGGGAGAATAGACACTTTTCTCTTTCCTTTCTAATACAATTTTCTATCTAATAGAGATTTTAGTGAATGACCTTTATAGCCTTCTGTTGTTTTGTCATATAGTCAAATAAAGTCAAAAATAACTTTTGTTTCTTAATGATCTAAGAAGTGGTATACGGTATAGACAGTGTACAAAGTGATGTACAAACGATAATATACAATGATGTATAACTACATAATAAGATGGTGTACGAAAATGTAAAATATGGTGTACATGATATTAATAGTATACATGCAATAATGAGATAATAAATCAAACCATAAATCACC